>JAEEGG010023431.1_pt1 | contig 12058 bp, 8 predicted proteins | sample 9134161 | NCBI WGS metagenome assembly JAEEGG01 (sample SAMN16246543, study PRJNA631951) | gut metagenome | biome: gut microbiome; feature: rumen; material: CR-attached | host: Bos | place: Iran: Karaj | collected 2018-10 | reverse complement strand
CTGCCTCCCTGCTTCTTCAGGGAGTGGAAACCCTGTCCCTGCGCCTGGAAAGACATGCCGCTAACACCGCCAGGGTGGTGTCATATCTGGCAAACCATCCTCAGGTGGCAAGGGTTAATCATCCGTCCCTGCCGGATCATCCCGATCACGAGCTTTATAAGAAGTATTTTCCGAATGGCGGGGCCTCCATCTTCACCTTTGAGATCAAGGGCGGTCAGGAGGCAGCCTGGAAGTTTATCGACAATCTTAAGATCTTCTCCCTTTTAGCCAACGTGGCAGATGTGAAGAGTCTGGTGATTCATCCGGCCTCCACCACCCATGCCCAGCTGTCGGAGGAGGAACTTAAGGAGGCCGGCATCACCCCGGGCACCATTCGTCTCTCCATCGGCATCGAGCATATCGATGACATTCTGGCGGATCTGGAAAACGGCTTTAAGGCCGTGGCAGAGGCTTAACCAGGATGTCAGCAGTATAAAGCAGGCAAAACCCCGCAGGAGATGCTGCAAAAGGAGCAGAAAACGCGGCATCCCTGCCTTAAATCGGAACACCGCATTATTTGGAGCAAAATATCATGTCAGGAATTAAAAAGAGCTTCGCCGAGCTTATCGGCAACACCCCGCTTCTGGAAGTAACCAACATTGAGAAGGAACTGGATCTTAAGGCCACCGTGCTGGTGAAGCTGGAATACTTCAACCCGGCCGGCAGCGTGAAGGATCGCATTGCCGGAGCCATGATCGCCGATGCGGAGGCCCGGGGACTTCTGAAGGAAGGCTCAGTCATCATTGAACCCACCAGCGGCAACACCGGCATCGGTCTCGCCGCCATCGCCGCCGCCCGAGGCTATCGCATTATCCTTACCATGCCGGAGACCATGAGCGCCGAAAGAAGGAATATCCTGAAGCACTACGGCGCTGAGCTGGTACTGACCGAAGGCAGCAAGGGCATGAAGGGCGCCATTGCCAAAGCCGAGGAGCTGGCTAAGGAAATTCCCGGCAGCTTTATTCCGGGACAGTTTGTGAATGAGGCCAATCCCCGGGCCCACCGGGAAACCACCGGTCCCGAGATCTGGCGGGATACGGAAGGCCGGGTGGATATCTTCATTGCCGGTGTAGGCACCGGCGGCACCGTAACCGGCACCGGCGAGTATCTGAAGTCTCAGAATCCGGCGGTTAAGGTGGTGGCTCTGGAGCCTCTGGATTCCCCGGTGCTGTCAGAAGGCCGGGCCGGCCCCCACAAGATTCAGGGCATCGGCGCCGGGTTTGTGCCTGATGTTCTCAATACCAGGGTTTATGACGAGGTGTTCCGGGCTTCCGGTGACGACGCCTTTAATACCGCCCGGCTTCTGGCCCGGAAGGAGGGCATTTCCGTGGGAATTTCCTCCGGCGCGGCTCTCTTCGGCGCCATCGAGCTGGCCCGCCGTCCGGAAAATGCCGGCAAGGTGATTGTGGCTCTCCTCCCGGACAGCGGCGACAGGTATTATTCCACCCCGCTCTTTAACGGGGAGTAGCCGGAGGGCAGGAGCTGTCCATACCTGCGGAAGCCCGGGCGGGAAAAATCGCAGCTTTGGGAAACATTAAGGTCAAGGACAGTTCATCACGGGATTATTGATGGCACAGAGGCCGGGGCAGGGCAGAAAGACTTCCCCGGCCTTCGTGTGTTATCATGGAGGGCGGCTCCGATAGCAGACGAAGCCGGGAGCAGGAACAGCAACAGCAGAAACAGAAGAAATAACAGAAACAGCAATACAAGGGAAGGAAGAGAGCAATGACGGAAAGAATTTTTTGCTTCGGGGATTCCAATACCTGGGGGTATGCGCCCGGAGATCTCATGACGCCCCGCTATCCCCGGGAAACCCGCTGGCCGGGAGTTCTGGCGCGGCTTTCCGGCCGGGAGGTTATTGAAGCCGGTCTCTGCGGCCGCACCGCCGCCTTTGACGATCCGGCTGCTCCGGGCCGAAACGGCGCACGGGCTCTTCCCCGGGCGCTGGAGGAGGCCGGAACCCCCGATTATGCGGTGATCATGCTGGGCACCAATGACTGCAAAAGGGTGTACGGCGCCACGGCAGAGGAGATCGGTCAGGGGCTCTCCCTCTGTCTTGATATCCTGGCTAGGGTGATATTGCCCTCCCGCATTCTGGTGGTCTCTCCTCCTTATCTCGGAGAAAACGTCTGGCGGCCTGACCGGGATCCCGCCTTCAGTCCGGAATCCGTGGCCGTCTCCCGGGAGCTTAAGACCGTGTACCGCGCCATTGCCGCAAAGCGGGGGCATCTCTTCCTGGCCGCCTCGGACGCGGTGAGAGCCGAAGCCTGGGACGAGGAGCATCTGGATCCCGCGGGGCATCTCAGGCTGGGAGAGGCGATCAATGCCGCGCTTTTCGGGGGGAAGGACAAACAGCGCTGAAGCCGGGAGCCGAAGGGACGAACCTCCGCTGTCTCCCCGGCTCTGTCCGCCTTCCGGAACGGGAGGCGGATACCGTTTTCCGCACCGTAAGCCGCGGCGTTCGCATCTTTATTCATTCACCTCCCCGGCGCTTCCCGCTTATCCAATTCTGTCCATCCGTCTTATTTATTCCTCCTCATTTTCTCTGTTTTCCTCATTATTCTCTGTTTTCCTCATTATTCTCTGTTTTCCTCATTATTCTCTGTTTTCCCCATTCTCTTCACTCAGCCTGTTCCGCTCATCCCTTTTCCTCCATGGCATCCCGGAATTTCCGCTGGCGGCCTTTGCCTGCTGGTTGAGAGCGGCGCAGAAAACCGGCGGGAAACGGGAATTTCGGGACAATGTTTACAAAAGATCGTTTAATGAAAATCAAAAGGAGTTTTTTTGAGATTGTTTATTGAAAATCAAATCGGTCTAAATGCTCAAATTTTGTACAAAAGCTGATAAATAAAGGATTTTAAGCCGGTTTTAATGATAATTTTTATTAGATTTTGCTAATTCAAGTTAACAGGTGCTAACAAAAGTGTTATCTTTGTCGCGTTTTTTTTTGCAGGTGTTCCTGCCGGGCTGTTCCCATTCGGAAAAACCTTGCCTGAGATAAGGGCGGTTGTTCGGACCGGGAAGAGCAGCAGCCGGCGGCGCCGTTTTGCCAGGAGATTAAGACGTGATATTCGGAAATGCCAAAACCTTAAGATTTGCGATGACGGCGCTGGCTGCTGCCGCGGCGGCTCATGCCGGTGCGGAGGAAGCGGCGGCGGAGTATGATTTTGAGCTGGAAACCATCAGCGTCACCGCTAATAAGTACAGCCAGAATATAGTTTCCCTGAGCGGTCAGGCCGAGGTGGCCGATGAGAAGCTTCTGGAGGATCATGAGGTCAGAGGGGTAACTGATTTAACCAAAATAAGCTCCGGCCTGACCCCGGCTGTGGGCTTCGGCAGCCGGCAGCTTACCAAATATACCGTGCGGGGCATCAACTCCGGGAATATTTACAATTCCGGCGTGACTGTCTATGCGGACGGAGTGGCTCAGCCGTTCTCTCAGATGAATCAGCAGTTTAACGATGTCAGTACAGTGGAGTTTCTCAAGGGGCCGCAGGGCTCGGTATACGGTTCCGGAGCGCAGCTGGGCATTATCAGCATTACCACCAAAAATCCGGTGACAGACGGAAACTATGCCGTCCTGGAAACCGATTATTCCCGGCTGTCATGGGGAAACAAGGTTAATGCCGGCGGCGCTCTTTATGAAGATGTGATATACGGCAAGTTCGGCTTTGCCAGTCAGCGGGATTTCGGGTGGATCCGGGATCCGGACGGCTCCAAATACAATACCGGGGAATCCTATGCGGCTGACGGCGCTTTGTATTTTAACGGCGGGGAGCGCTTTCCGCTTTCGCTGACAGTCGGCGGCTCCTACACCAAAGACAGAGGACATCAGAGCAATGTGGCGCTTACCGAGAGCGAGTACCGCAGCAAAAGACTCAGCGGTCAGGGCATCAACCGCAATCCCGATTTTACCCGCGGCTATCTTGCCGGAGCCATGTCGGCCGATGAGAACGTCATCTCTTATTTCGGCTCTCAGGAAGCGGCCTATGAGGCTCTCTGGAATTTCGGCGAAATAAAGGATGAAATCAATCCCAAAGAAAAACGCGTCGCCTACACGGTATTTGCGAAGCTTGACTACTACCGGGATAACGGAGATACGATAAACAGCATTACCAGCGTTAACAGCTCCGATTCCTGCGAGCTCTACATGATGGGGCAGGGCCGGTGCGGCAATAATGAAATCAAGACCCGGCAGTTCACCGAGGAGATCCGCTATGTGGCCGAGCTGGGGCAAAAGGGCGCCGGTTATGATTCGGGAAAGGCTCTTATCGGCATTAATTTCAATAAAGCCGTTACCGACAACTATGTGCTGGCGCAGGTGGACGTTTCCGATAACGCGATGTATCAGGCGCTTCTGGGCGGGAGCCCGGTTTTTCCCATCGGGCAGGCGGATCTCAGAGCTGATGATCTCAGCCTTTCGGTGTTCGGGGATTATGTCTATAACTTCGGAGTGGGCGCGGAAGCGGTTTTTGATATCGATCTGGGACTGCGCTATGAGCATGCCAAAGCCCGGGCCAACGGCAGCTATATGTTCGGCTACACCATGGATCACCGGAAGCGCAGTTATAACATGGCGGATTTCAAGACGGCCGCAGGCTTTTCCTTTGTTCCCGGACAGCGGGCATATCTTCTGATATCCAGCGGTTCCAAATCCGGCGGCTTCAGCAAGTTTCCGACCTCATATCTCGATGAGCAGGGATATAAGCCCGAAAAGACCTATAACTATGAAGCCGGCTATCACATGGCTTTGGAAAACGGCTTTGACGCCAATGCCGCCCTGTTTTTCATGGATGTGCATAACCGCCAGGCCTATACCCTGGTGGAAAACTCCTATATGACTCCCCTGAGAAATATCGGCCGCATGCATTCCTCCGGAGCCGAGCTTGCTCTGGGCTATCGGGCGGACAGAGTCACCGCCGGACTTTCCCTGACCTATGCGGAAGCGAAAAACGAAACCAATGGCTATACCAGGCATCCCGCCAATGCACCCCGGTTTGTGGCTGCGGGCATGGCGGACATCACCGCTCTCCGGTTTTCAGATTTTGCGGCTCACGTCGGCGGCAGCTTCCGTTATCAGTCAAAAACCTGTTTTGACGAGGGGTACAGCGAGGTTTATGCCATGAACGGCCTTAAGCAGGAATCTCAGGGCGGCTTTGCGGTGTTTGATGTTTATGCCGCCGCCGAGATCATGAAGAACCTGGAAATCAAGGCTTATTTGGAAAACGCCGGAAACAGGAAGTATGCAAATGCCATCGATAACGGCAGCACCTACGGCGTCCGTTTCTATTCCATGGGAGCGCCCCGGAACGCCGGCATCAGGCTTAAGTACAGTTTCTAGGCCTGTAACCAGAGGTTCGTTATCGCAAATCTGCGGTAACGGATCTCGTTTTCAGGTTTCTCATCAGGATCTCAGTTGTTTTTCAGCAAAATACGGTAATCAAATTGAAATCGGACAACAGGAAGGGCATTGCCAGACTTTTGGAGCTCAGCGGCGAAAAGAAGGGCATTCTGATTTTTTCAGGAGTTCTGGCCGCCCTGTCAGCCGCGCTGCAGGTAATTCCCTATATCGCATCCTGCCAAATAATCAGCATCTATGTTGCAGCCTCCCGGAATGATCTGCCGCCGGATACGGACAGCATCGTTTTCTGGGGCGTTTCCGCAGTGGTCAGCGTTCTCATTGCCATTGTCTCTAACGGCGGCAGCTTTGTGTTAAGCCATTTTGCGGCTTTCAGAATTGTCTTTAATCTTAAAATGCGTCTCGCCGAACATCTGGCCCGGCTGCCTCTGGGCTTTTTTACCGGAACCGGCACCGGGGAGATTCATATACAACTTTCCCAATGTATAGTTCACTATCGTTTGTTATGCTGATTTACTAGATTGTACTTTAGATTCCTTTACATCTTGCTCAGCATTAGGAACTAAATCTAATTTCATTAAAAGTTCTTCATGGTTTTTCGTCAACTTTCTTAATACCCATCCTTTTTTTGGTAAATTTACTTTTTTAGCTCGTTCCAACATTTTCATTATTTTCTTATAATTCATTGTATCAAATAAGTTATGCTCATCAAAGTGATTGATCATTTTGTATGTAAGCAAAGATGACAGAAAATCACAGAATTCGGAACCAATTACCGAATAATCATCATGAACTCTGGTTTCATCAAATTCACATGCATGTTTATAATAACGCATAACCAGTTCTATCTCCCATCTGCTATTATATGAACTAAATGCAATTTCAGGTGATAGATCTAAATCTGTTTCTAAAACAATCGTTCCGAATTCTTGTTTCTTTTTCTCGTATTTTTCCGTAGAGAAGTTTTTATTTTTGGTTGCTCTGTGGATATAATCCTTTTCTTCGGCAGATGATAACGATAAATCCTTAAACGAATATAGCCATTTGTTAGACTTGGTGTCTTGCGATTTTCTATAAAGTATATGGTCATTATTTGATAAAGCACCATCATATTCGTAGAGATTTAACTCCTGTATAATTTTAGCATCGCGTTTTATTGGATTAATAAAGTGTAAATTAGGGTTGTCCATGAAAGATTTACGAGCGCTTGATGCAGGAAAACCCTTGTCACCAACAATAATACCTTGAGTAATGTTATTCTCAGTAATGAAATCCTCATATGCCGTAAGGTCTAGCATGTTTCCCGGATAACACTTTGAACAAATTGGTTCTTTAAGTTCCAAATCAAACGCATACATGACAGAAATGTCTCTTGTTCCCTTTTTTAGAGCTTTTCTCGAATAATCAGATAATGTATTGATTCTCGATTCATTGGATTTCAGAGTTCCATCAATTAAGAGATGATGATCTACGTTTACATGTTGTACGCGATTTTGCATAAACAAGACAATTCTGCTAAAAGCCTTACCAAGGTTTTTTAAAAATACTGAGACTGTATTTTTTGATAATGGCACGTTAGGATAAAGTTCAGATAGGTAAGATGTTAAATATTCTTCCTGCAGTTCGTTGTCCTTTACCCCTTTATTACATACCCTTAATATGGAAATTACGTATATCTTAATCGCATCATGAACTTCATAAAATTTCTTTAATTCTTCTAAAACTGGTTTAAATAGCCGGTCTGCCAACACAACATTAGCCCAATCTTTGATATCAACATTTTCAATTCTGGATAACCTTTTAATCTCGAGATTTTTGTCTGAAGATTTTTTAGCACCAGGACAAACAGGAATATATTTTTTGGCTTCAACATCAATATGGCCAATAATAGGACCATTTTTTGGCACTCTTCTTCCGTGATCATAAATACAACCAAGCCTAGACCTAACAGCATAACGAGGAGGTTCTGTTTTATTAGTACGAATTACGATAGTATTTTTTGGTCTTTCAATCGCAAGTATATCTTTCGGAATTGCCATCTCTTATCTCCTTGAATTACGTATAGCACAATTATATCATAAAACAATGAATTGTACTATACTTTTGTTGAAAAAATTATTAAAATTTTCGATGTCGAGGACTTAAAGCCTTGTAAAAAGGAGAAAATGTTGAATAGGAAAAATAGAATTTCAGAATGCCACGATACGACAAAGTGGCATACCGTCTAGGTTTGAGAGTTTTTTTGTGTATAGTTCAAAAGGGTTGGGAAAGTTGTATTTAATATGTATGTCGTCGGTTCGAGCCCGGCTGACAGCTGCGAAAGCGGCGGTCATAGTTCAGTTGGTAGAACGGCAAAAAAATGGCGCTTTGTTAAAAAGATCCCCTCCCGGGCAAGCCCTGAGAGGGGGGTTTTATTTTCGGCTCTGACTGTCAGTCTCTGCGAGTTTTTGCCGAAACTCCTGACAGCATAATGCTCTCTCCGGTTTTACTTGTCTCGTTTCCCCCTGCTTTTTCAAGTTGGCGGAGATTTTGGCGCGGGCGGCTAAGGCTGATTTCGCACCATTTTTTCCGGGACTAAGGCCGACAGGGCGTTATACTTTCACCATCAAAAGCGCGAACAGCATAATTTCTTGCCAGGTGTTGGTCGCCGGTTCAATTCCGGCTGACAGCTGCGCAAGCGGCGGTCATAGCTCAGTTGGTAGAGCAGCAAAAATGGCGCTTTGTTAAAAAGATACCCTCCCGGCTTGTCCTGAGAGGGTATTTTTATGTCCGGTGTTGACTGTTTTCTTTGTGAGTATTTGACAAAACCCCCGGGCACTCAGGATCCTTCCGGTTGTACCTGTCGCATTCTAACCCTGCATTTTCGGTCCTGGTTATTTTGGCAGTAAGACTTCGGAGAAGATTCGGAATAGCTTCGGAGAATCTTCCGAAGCATCACTGCAAGATCATCGCATGCAGTAAATGGCAGTAATCCGCTCCTGACGAAAATTATCCGCGCCCGGAAACCGGCCCAAGTTCGCACTGTTTTTTCCGGGATATGTCCTGAAATTCAGCTACAATAGAATCATTAAAAGCGCTAACAGCAAACTTACTTCAGTATCGCCATTTGATAGAGACAGCGCTTTGTTTTTTCCGCCGCCGGGTTCCGGGCTGTATCAGGAATCCGGCGCTAACATCAGGCATCCTTCGGGATGCCTTATTAGCATCCTTTCGATTCTTCATACAAATCTCTTCCGTTTTCTTTCATTTTTCCTTAATTGCCCCTCTCTCTCCCGAAACAGCCGCCGCTTCTTGGTGCCATGCATTTTTGTTTGCTATGATTTTTATGTTCGCAACTTTTTTACCGGGATTTTCCAAAACTCCCGAAATACAATAAAATCATCAAAAGCGCGCACAGCAGATTTTTTTCCGCGCTATGGCAGCAGGGCAGGTTCGACTCCTGCCGGGCATCGAAGATGCCTGATTTCACGGTGAATGGCTGAAAAAATGCGCTTTGTTTTGGTGATGTCAGAGCAGCCTCGGCAGGTTTGATTTCAAGAGGTACTGCTTCCTGGCATTGCCGGAGGCTCCCGCAAAGCCGGGCTGTCCCCAAGGCCTGAAAATGTTACTGAAAATGAATGAACCAGCTTCTTAAGCGCGGGATCCCTGAGGGTGATTTGGAGAAAATACCCGAGAATGTCACCCGGGATCGCTCAGGGTTTATAAAATATCAGGAGGGGGGATGATACCGTCAGGCATTCTGACGCAGGTCTGGCGTTTCTGAGAGAGCTTCCCAGGCAGATAAGGAGTAATTGATCATGCTTAAAGAGTTAAAAGAACTTTCCAATACCGCTTTAACTGAGAACGGAGCTGTAACTTTCCGCACTACCGAATCCTATTGTCTGGATCTTTTTGCTACCATCGGCGCCCTCCGTAACTCCTGCGAACAGGAAATTCAGGATCGCTTCATGAGAGCGTTCTTCGAGGATCCGGATCTGGCCATGAAGACTCTGTTCTTTGCCCGGGATATCCGGGAGGGGCTGGGAGAACGCCACGTGTTCCGGGACATCCTGAAATGGCTTTCCGAAAACAGGAAGGAGTCTCTTTTGAAGAACCTGGAGCTTATTCCCGAATACGGTCGCTGGGACGACATTCTGACTCTCCTTGACACTCCGGCCCGGGAGGAAGCCGAGGCCTTTTTGAGAAAGCAGTTCACCGCTGACCTTAAAGCTCTGGACGGCGAAGGAAAGGTGTCGCTTCTGGGTAAATGGCTGCCCTCCGTGAATGCCTCCTGCCTGCAAACTGTAACATGGGCCAAGCAGCTGGCCGGAGCCTTCGGCATGCGCGAGCATGAGTATCGCAAGGCTTTGTCGGCTCTCCGGGCTCAAATCGGCATCATTGAGAACAGCCTTCGCAAGAAGGACTACACCTTTGATTACGCCAAGCAGCCGGGAAAGGCCATGCATAAGTATCGCAAGGCCTTTATCCGGAATGACAAGGAGCGTTACCTCGACTTTCTGAAAAAGGTTGCCGCAGGCGAAGCCACTTTGAATGTAAAAACCCTGATGCCCTACGACATCGTGAATGCCGCCTACCGGACATCCCTGAGTCAGGAAGAACGCTTGTCTCTGGATACTTCCTGGAATGCGCTTCCTGATTACACTGACGGGGAGAATGCCCTGGTGGTGGCTGACGGTTCCGGTTCCATGTACTGGCAGCATGAGCCGCTGCCGGCGGCGGTGGCGCAGTCGCTGGCCATTTACTTCGCCGAAAGGAGCAAGGGAGCATTCCGGGGACACTTCATTACGTTTTCTCGCACCCCCCGGCTGGTGGAGATCAAGGGCAAGGACATTGCGGACAAGGTGCAGTTTGTGAGATCCTTTAATGAGTGCGCCAACACCGATCTCGCGGCGGTTTTTGATCTGATTCTGGCTGCGGCCCTTAAGAAAAAGGCTAAGCAGGAGGATCTTCCCGCTACGCTGTACATAATTTCGGACATGGAGTTTGACGCCGCGGCAGCTAATTCCTCCGGGAGCAATTTTACGACCGCTGAAATGAAGTTTGCCGAGCATGGCTACCGGCTTCCCAAGGTGGTGTTCTGGAATGTGAATTCCCGTAACGAGCAGCAGCCCGTTACCCGGAACGAGCAGGGCGTGATTCTGGTTTCCGGATGCTCGGCCCAGCTCTTTTCCAAAGTGACCAAGGGGGAGGATGTAAGTCCGTACGCCTTTATGACGGAGACTCTGGGAAGCTCCCGGTATGCCGCCATCACGGCTTAGCCGGGCGCATTTGAGTTACTGAAGTGCCATGAAGAGAGATCGCAGATTGCGGTCTCTTTTTATTTGGGCGGATTTTTCCGGAACTTTCCGCCTTCATTTGGCTCAAAAAAACCGCAAACAGCGGGTTCTTGCGGCTCTTACAGAATCAGAAATTTAACTATCGGGACTTCCGCCGCAGTAAAAGTCAGCAAGCATTTTCCAGATTTTTTTAAATATCCAGGCATAAAAAGCCTTTGTCCAATAAAGAAGGAAAAGCGATACGTCAAATATAATGAAACACATGGCGAGCCACGGATTCTCAACCGATCTCAGAGGGCATGCTATCTCCAATATGGCAATGATGCAGCACCCCAGCAGAAAATATGCCGGGAATCCGAACAAACAGCCAAAAAGACATTCGCCGTCTTTATCCGCTCCTTATATAAGGAAGCCCGGAGCAAACACCGGGATCGCAGTCTCCGCTGCACATAAATCATCTCCATCGCTGTCAGCATTACTGCTTATATTGTATGCGAGGAACGAAATCAGGTCTCTGTTCCGGTCAGCTTTTCAGACTCATTTCATCTGCTGTTTGCCGTCTTTATTTGCCAGCCTCCCTGGCATCCCCCTCAGCTTTTTCCCGGGGAGAGTTCCCGGCTTCATTCGGAGATGCGGAAACCGATTCAGAGTCCGGATTTCCGGGGCTCTCCGGCAGTATCCGTTTTCAGTGTTATGGTATAATTCCTGAACAGGATTTCAGTGAGCAGGAGAAATCGTTTATGAAGCTTTTTTTGGTCAGCGGCAGAAGCGGCGCCGGGAAGACCATCGTTCTCAGAGTGCTGGAGGATTTGGGTTTTTACTGCGTGGACAACCTGCCGGTGGAACTGATCGAGAAATTCGTGGAACTGCTGGGTTCTCCCGGCGGAGAAGTATCCAAAGTGGCATTGGGTGTGGATGTACGGGCCAATCAGGGCTTTGAGCGCGTTCCCGAGATCCTGAACAAACTGAAAGCGGCCGGATATCCTCTGGAGATCCTGTATATGGAAGCGGGAGACGATACCCTCTTAAAGCGGTACAAGGAATCCCGCAGGATGCATCCTCTCTCTCCCGAGGGACGGATCGAAGAGGGGATCCGAAAGGAGCGGGAGATCCTTTCTCCCATTAAGAAGCAGGCCGACTACATCATGGATTCTTCGCGGCTTCTGACCAGGGATCTGAAGGAAGAACTGGATAAGATCTTTGTGAAGGATGAGGGATATAACAATCTGATGGTTACCATCGAATCCTTCGGTTTTAAACACGGGATCCCTCAGGATGCGGACCTGGTCTTTGACGTGAGATTTCTCCCCAATCCCTTTTATATCGATGAACTCAAATATCTGTCCGGAAACGATCAGCCGGTCAGGGATTACGTGATGGGCTT
>JAEEGG010023430.1_pt1 | contig 12058 bp, 8 predicted proteins | sample 9134161 | NCBI WGS metagenome assembly JAEEGG01 (sample SAMN16246543, study PRJNA631951) | gut metagenome | biome: gut microbiome; feature: rumen; material: CR-attached | host: Bos | place: Iran: Karaj | collected 2018-10 | reverse complement strand
AGCCATTTATAGTAGAAATCGACCGAAGTTTCGAACATGTTGCGGCGGAAGTTGCGATAAAAACCCAGCGACACCTGATGACCGATTTGAGGCTTCACAATGTCGGTTGACGGCATCCACACATCGGTGGGCAGCGACACGGTGGCCATGGAGGCCTGATGCAGATACTGATAGTTCATCGTGTAGGAGGCCTTGATGGAGGTGGCAGAATCAATCAAGAAGCGCAACGACAAGCGAGGTTCCGCCGAATTGTAGGCCTTCACCAACTGGCCAGGGCGATATATGATAGAATCGACTACGGCATAGGTATCATCCAACACATAACGCGTAAACGACCCAATATGCGCGAAAAAAGTATAACGCAAGCCAGCATTCACTTTTAGCCAGCGACATACCTCGAACTCATCATTGGCATAAACTGACAAATCGTGGGCATAATAGGGTTTGGACGTTGGCAGCGATAACGTGGCGGCATCACCGGCATGAACATCGTAGCTATTAGGAAAGAGCGTATGGAAAACATAATGCACACCAAACTTGAACTGATGAGGGAATGATGGCAAATAAGTCAGTTCGCTCTTCAGGGAGTAGTCGCGCACACCCGATTTGAGATTAAACTCATACACAGACATTTGCATAGTCGTACCGAAATCATAATTGGTAAAACTTGCCGACGTATTCAAGAAAAGCTGCGGTGTGATGATATAGTTCCAACGCAACGAAACGGCTGCATTGCCCCAATTGAAGATAGCCTTCGTATCGCCCGACTTGGACTTGAAGCCGTACTTGTCATTTCCATAGTAAGCGCCTAAATAGAGGCGATGCTTATCGTTTATTATCCAGTTGATTTTGGCATTCAAATCGTAGAAATAGAACTTCATCCCCTTCATGGGAGAACTCTTCTTCAAAAAAGGCTGCATCAGCACATCGGCGTAAGTACGGCGTGCCGACACAATGAACGACGCCACATTTTTCTTGATAGGCCCCTGCACTGTCAGACGCGAAAAAATAAGGCCGATACCGCCATCCACCTGGTATTTTTTCAAATTGCCTTCTTTCTGATAAACATCCAAAATAGAGGCCAAGCGACCACCATAATAGGCGGGCATTCCCGACTTTGTAATCTCCACGCTTTTCACGGCGTCGCCATTAAACACAGAGAAAAAACCAAACAGGTGGCCCGCATTATAGATAGTGGCTTCATCCAACAATATCAAGTTCTGGTCGGGGCCGCCACCGCGGACATAAAAGCCCGTATTACCTTCCGTCGCCGACTGCACACCAGGCAGCAACTGTATGGATTTCAGCACATCCACTTCGCCAAACAGCGCGGGCAACGCCTTTACCGTTTCAATCTTCATCTCCATCTTTCCCACCTCGATGCTCGTCACATTATGGTCATCGCGCTGGGCCGTCACCACCACTTCGTCGGTCACCACAGCAGAAGGTTGCAATTCAAAATTAAGTGCATGATTATTATACAAATAGATTGTATCTGTAACCTCTTTATAACCCAAATAGGCTATATGCAAAACATAGACACCCGTATCAAGCGTAACAGAATAAAAACCAGCTTTATTCGTTACCGCCCCTTTTGTCTCTGCGTGGACGTATGCAGGCTGCATAACCACATAGACTCCTGGTAGTGTTTCGCCATTAGCGGCATCTTTGATAACACCTGAAACAGAAAAATGCTGGGCAAAGGAAAAAGACGACAGCAAAACAAACAACAAAAAGAGAGCCAGTCGTTTCACAGGTCGAGATCTAACGTATCAGCGTAATGGAACCCTGCTGGAATTTGCGCTTTTGAGGATCATTGGCGCAGGCATAGTTCAACGTCCAGTAATAAACACCGTCTGACACAGGCTGGCCATTTACCTTGCCATCCCAAACTTCGGTAGTATCTTTCGTCTTGAAGACCACAGCTCCCCAACGATCGTAAATGCAGAAGAGGTAATAATCAAACTCTTCCGTCAATTCCAAGCCGAAGTAATCGTTTACACCATCATCGTTGGGTGTGAATGTATTGACAAACTCAACCTTACAAGGACAGTGTTTGGTGTCAAGAATGAGCAGTTCCAAACTATCGCAGCCGTAAGAGGTCGTATGATGATACTCGTATGTGCCAGGTTGGGTATAGACATCACCACGATAATTAAAGGGTTCCTCATCGCAAACAGAGCCAGTGACAATGCTAGTCAGGTCATCGAGAGACAGACGAACGCGACGAGCGGACTTGATACCGCAGAAGACGATATTGATATCCAACAGCACCGACTCGCGAAGTTCGGGGACATCATCTTGAATGGTTCTAAAGGGAATGATGGCAGAAGTCTCGCCAGCGTGAATGGTAAAATTATGATTTAGTGCCTCATAATCCTCGCCTTCCGTAGCCGTGCCAGAGGTTTCCAACTCGATATTAATGTCATAATCAACTGGATACGCCAATTTGATTTCCAAGTCCATGTCATTGCAACCTTCAATCAGACGTTGCTGGCTTTCAATATCATAGTGTTGGATATACTCAATATCGACACTAGAGAAGCTGGAGGACTTGATGAACACGCCCGACTCGAAGGAGTTGTCCTGCGCATTGGCGATGGAAATCTTCATGTGGTAAGTCTCACACGGCACGATGTCGGCGCCGGCTGACAAGGCAGTGGTATAACCGTCAAACTGGACATATTCACCCCCTGTATTGTCCACATAAAACTCCGAAAAATCAAGCGAGGTGCAATTGTCGGGATTGTGCGACGAACCAGGACGGCCAGGGTTAATGGTATTGATAGCCACCTGCAAACCGTTGGGCGTTTCATCGGTAACGCTACCGGGAACAACAGCGATATTCTTGGTGGTCACCGTGTTAGTCACAGGATCCAAACCCGTAAGGAAGAAACCGAAAGCGTCATTAAATTTAGAACAAACATATTCAGGATACTCTTCCGAGGCAAAAACATACTCAAAGTTGAAGGAAGAGGATGTTGACATAAAGTCGAATTCCAGCACCGTGGTGGTGGCGAAATAGCTTGTCGGGTTGATCGCCTGCAAGTCGGGGTCGCGTAGCGAAGTGCTCTGCGCGCATTGCAGTGTCTTACTTCCCGAGTTGTTGGGGCCATCGGCCACTCCTACCTTACCTGTGCAAAGAATTATTCCATCCTTAAAGGGGAAAGAAGAGAAAGCATCACCGTTGGTAAAAGTACCAATCTGATCGGTTTTGATTGTGTCGCCGTCCCAGTTGAACTTACCATTCAAAAAATAAACGCCATCGCCTTTCAGCACATCTTGAATCAGTGTTTGCGGCAGTTGACCTTTGGAACTGGAAGTTACAATTTGTCCGTGAGCAGGCAAAAGCCACGCTCCCAACCCAATCAAAACAGCAATCAACAGTAATCTTTTCACTCTTCTACTAATAAATGAAACAACTTGCAAATGTACATAATTTTTTGAAACAAAAAAAGCGGCGGAATAAAATTCTGCCGCTTTTACAAGAATTAGAGGGAATTATCATTGTTGGACCCGCTGAGCGGATTCTTTGGTCCAGTGCATCGTTTTCCCCAACATGGCCACGCCCCAGTACCCGCGTACTTTCAGTCGGTTTTCACCGTCAAACTTCATGTACATCTTGTAGGTACCGCTTTTGCCAGGATACTTGATGACACCATTCTGCCACTCATTCTCTTTCACATTGAAAGAGAGGTTTTTGAGAAATACATGACCAAGGAAGCTCTTTTTCTCAACGTTTTCCACCCAACAAACCTTCCCTTCGTATTTTCCGTCAGCAGTCTTGTAAATATAAGTCTGTGAACCCTCTTTCGAAAAAGGATCAACAGAATAATAGTAACCGACGATGTCATCGGCCTTATTCTGCGCCGACAAGGTCAGCACACAAACCATTATTCCTAAAACTACTGCAAGATGTTTCATGATTCAAAATTATTTGCCCAAAGTAGCCACCATGACTGCCTTGATGGTATGGAGTCTGTTTTCGGCTTCATCGAATACGATTGACATCGGTGATTCGAATACTTCGTCGGTAACTTCCATAGCTTCGATGCCATATTTTTGGTAGATATCCTCACCGATAACAGTTTCTCTGTTATGGAATGAAGGCAGGCAGTGGAGGAATTTAACATTGGGATTACCGGTTTTCTTAACAACATCCATATTGACCTGATAGGGAGTCAACAGTTTAATACGCTCAGCCCAAACTTCGGCGGGCTCGCCCATTGATACCCAAACGTCGGTATAGAGGAAGTCAACGCCCTTAACGGCTTCGTCAACATTCTCAGTGATAGTTATCTTGGCACCAGTTTCCTTTGCGATTTCGCGGCATTGTGCTACCAGTTTCTCATCAGGTTGGCAAGCCTTGGGGGCAGCGGCTCTGAAGTCCATACCCATCTTGGCGGCACCCACCATCAACGAGTTACCCATGTTGTTGCGGGCATCGCCGAGGTAGCAGAATGAAATCTGGTGCAGAGGTTTGTCGCTGTGTTCCATCATGGTCAGGAAGTCTGCCAGGATTTGTGTCGGGTGGAATTCAGTGGTCAGACCGTTCCATACGGGCACACCAGCGTATTTACCGAGAGCTTCCACAATCTCTTGAGAATAACCGCGATACTCGATACCGTCATAAATACGGCCCAATACGCGAGCGGTATCCTTCATCGATTCTTTCTTACCCATTTGCGAGCCCGAAGGTCCCAGGTAAGTTACATGAGCGCCTTGGTCCAAAGCGGCCACCTCAAATGAGCAGCGAGTTCTGGTAGAATCCTTCTCAAAAAGCAGAACGATGTTTTTGCCTTTCAAGGTAGGTTGTTCCGTACCCGTATATTTGGCTTTTTTCAAATCAGCAGCCAAAGTCAACAAGAATCTGATTTCAGCAGGAGTGAAATCTAACAGTTTCAAAAAGTTTCTGTTTCTTAAATTAAATGCCATGGTATTGATATTTATTAAGTTATGAAATATATTGTGATGTCAAGTGAATAGTGAGAAGTGAGAAGTTAAGAAATTAAGGAGTTAAGAGTTATGGAGTTATGGAAATTTGTTCTTTGTTTTTTTAATTTTGAATTCTGAACTTTGAATTTTGAATTTCTATCTTACGATACGTGTGCCGCATCCGGGCGTTCCCAGCGAGTTGGCTTCGGTGATGATACATTCAGAGCCACCATTCTCGACGAAGTAGATGGCTGCGCGCACTTTCGGAGCCATGGAGCCTTCGGTGAACTGACCTTCGGCGAGCAACTTCTTCGCTTCAGCGATGGTCAACACATCGAGTGCCTGCTGGTTGGGTTTGTTGAAATTGATATAGATTTTCGGAACGTCGGTCAAGATGTAGAACTCATCTGCCTGAATGGCGTCTGCCATCAGCGCCGAAGCCAAGTCCTTGTCGATCACGGCTTCCACACCTTTGAGCATGCCGTTTTCCTTGATGACGGGGATGCCGCCGCCGCCCACCGTGATGACGATATTGCCAGCCGTTGCCAGTTGTTTGACCACATCGGCATTCATCACCTCTATCGGTTTAGGCGAAGCCACCACCTTACGCCAGCCGTTGCCCTTGGGATCCTCTTTATATTTGGCGTCAGGAGCATCCATCAGCAACTCAGCCACTTCCTGCTCGGAATAGTACGGTCCGATAGGCTTTGTAGGATTCTCGAACATAGGATCATCCTTATCCACAAGTACTTGTGTAATCAGAGAGAGCACATTACGCTGAATCTGATGCTGGTTCAAGGCATTGCGCAAGCCCATCTCAATCAGATAGCCAATCGAGCCTTGCGTCTCGGCCACACAGAAATCCATAGGCATGCTCTCCATCTCATAGAGACGGTTGGCAGCCTCGTGTTGCAACAGCACATAACCCACTTGCGGGCCGTTACCGTGACCGATGACCAAATTGTAACCTAAATCTATAAGTTTAAGCAACGACTCTACAGCCGATGCCACGTTTTCAATCTGCTGGTGATAAGAACATTTCTGACCGCTACGCAATAGTGCGTTTCCTCCTAAAGCTACTACGGCTAATTTACTCATTTCTATAGTTAGTTTTTATAGTTTATCCTTCATTCTTGAAAAAGAGTGCAAAGATAATAAATTTATTCATATAATAGGCGTTTTCAACGATTTTAAAAGAGGCCGAAATAATCTTCTCGCGAACGATAAAAATAAAAAAAAACAGCCAACAAGTGTTAGCTGTTTTTCGTTTGGCGGTCCGGACGAGGCTCGAACTCGCGACCCCATGCGTGACAGGCATGTATTCTAACCAAACTGAACTACCGGACCTATCCTTATTTTGAGGCTGCAAAGATAGGCATTTTTTCAATCCCTGCAACCATCTTTTTGCATTTTTTTGTTTTTTTTCTTCAACAAGTTAATTTACAACCGAATAAATTTTCATTTTTCTTTAGAAACTCCAGTTCAAACCGAAACTATAGAGGATGGGCAACTGGTAAATGACGCCGTTTGTCACACGATTCACGTAGAAAATGTTGTGATAATTGTATAAGTTAGTGGCTCCGACATTCAATTCAATCACATGACGCTCGCCGATATGGAACTTCTTTTTGAAGTTGATATCCAGACGGTGATAATCGGGCAAACGGGCCGCATTCAGGTCTGCCAGGAAGAAACCCATATCCTCATTGGCATGAATGTAGTCATCGCCGATATAGGAAGGATTATAATGGCCATAGTAGCCTTGTGTCTGCGTAAACGGGAAGCCCGAACCGTAGTTCCAGCGCACGTCGATCTGCCACGTACGGTTCTTGCCAAAGGCGTACGAGAGCATCAGGTTAACATTGTGGCGGCGATCGAAATGCGGTGAATAGTGCACTACCCCATCGTAACGTTTTACCCAAGCCAACGAATAGACGAACCAAGCATAGAAGCCTTTATACTCAAACTTGGCTGTAAGATCGGCGCCGTAGGCAAAACCTTTTTCGAAAATATAGTCTTTTTTCTGGATATCGGGAATATGCGAATAGGCCACCACATCCTCATACACCTTATAACGGTTGAGTGTGGTCAGCTGCGAGAAATTCTTGAAATAACCTTCAATGTTGATAGAAGTGTGCTTGATGACATCCAACTCCAAGCCCAGCACCACGTGTTGTGCCTTCTGCAGATTATTGCGCATCTCCTTGCCATCAAACTCCGGCGACATGTCATCAGGACTGGAGAGGAAGCCATAGAAGAGGTTCACCACATCGCGGTCGGAAGTGGCGGCAACAAAGTTCTGCGAATAGAGGCCGCCAGCCAATTTCAAACGGATCTTCTTGGTAATATTGTATTTGATGGCCAAACGAGGCTCTGGTGAAGCAGCATTCATCGAAGCATAATATTGCAAGCGGAAACTGGGTTCCAAAAGCAACTTGTCACGATAGTTGTATTTATACTTGAAGAAGATACCGATATCGGTGGTGTTGTCCACAAAAACATTCTTGAAACCAGCGGAATTGTACAACGAATAGTTTGTGGTATAACCTAACAGCTCGGCACCGATTGTGAACAGGCTCTTACCAAGATAATAGTTGAAGTTCAAGTTGGCGGTAAAGCCGTTAATTGAGCTTTCGCGCGGGGTAAAAGCATAGTCGTCGAGGATGGTTTTATACTTCGAGTAGGCGATGGTACCTTCGATGGTGGTCGGCACATTGCCTGGCACAATCAAGAAGTTGGTACCGGCGCCCCAACTGTTCCACTTATAGGTGGCAATATCCTTGTAATGAACGGCATCGTTAAAGTCGAAGCCAAAAACATTGAGCTTAGTACCATTGTTGGTTGCCAACGACAATTTGGCGTAGAAATCCAGATAGTTGTATGGAAGTCCATTCTTGTCAGCGTAAGGATAGAGTGCTTTAGAAGCCTGCTCCAAATAAGAGCCCTTGGCCGAAATGACATAACTCAACGAAACCTTACGATCATCTTTCAACTTGACAATGGGGCCTTCAAGCAACACTTTGGCTCCGAAGGTATTCACATCCACCTTGCCGGAGAAACGCTTACGATTGCCATCGCGAGTCTTAATATCCATAATGGACGAAATACGGCCGCCAAATTCAGCACCGAAGCCGCCAGTATAGACATCTGCACTGCTCATAATGTCGGTGTCAAACACCGAGAAGAGGCCGATGGAATGGAAGGGATTATAGACCAACATACCATCGAGCAGCACCATATTCTGGATGGGTGTACCACCACGAATGTAGAGCTGGCCGCCCTGGTCACCCGTGGAGACTACGCCAGGCAGCACCTGCAGATACTGTGCAAAGTCGGGCATACCACCAATGGAGGGCATCTTCTTGATTTCCTTAGGCGTTACAGAAACAACGGAGGTGTTGGTAGTTGTGATAACACGCTGCTGTTCAGCACTCACATTAACAGCATCCAAGGAGATTTTTGAAGGAGAAAGAAAATATTTCTTTGTAATTACTTGATTTTTTTGCAGGGTAATATTTTCGCGGATAGAATCGAAACCAAAGAAAGAGACGGCCAGTGTGTATTCGCCATCAGGGATCTTGCCAATGACAAACGAACCGTTGTGTTCGGTTACCGAACCGAAGGATGTGCCCAACAAATGTACGGGGCAATGGGCAATCGGAGCGCCATCTTCCGCATTATCTAGAAAGCCTTGGATGATGTTATTCTGTCCTTGCGCCTCACACACTGCCCAAAGAAGTAGCATCACAAAAAATAATCGCAAATATCTCATTGGTTTTCTTTTGAAAGGTGCAAAGATACTATTTTTTTAAAAACAAAAACAAGGAATGGCGAACACAAAATTCACCATTCCTTATGGTTCGGAAATTAATTCCGTATGGGTTATAAATCGCTGTTAGACAAGACGATTTATCACACTTTGATTTCTACATCAACACCACTGGGCAATTCGAGTTTCATCAATGCGTCAATGGTTTTTGAAGTAGTACCATAGATATCCAACAATCTTTTGTAAGTAGAGAATTCAAATTGTTCTCTTGACTTCTTGTTTACGAAGGTGGAGCGGTTTACCGTAAAGATTTTCTTGTGGGTGGGAAGTGGAATGGGTCCTACCAGAACAACTTTGTCATCTTTCACGGCGTTGACCGTTTTCACGATCTTCTCTGCCGATTTGTCAACCAAGGTGTGGTCGAACGACTTTAATTTAATTCTAATTCTTTGACTCACTTTAACTTATTATTTAATTGGTGATTAAATTATTTTGTCTTTATCTTTATTTCTTTGGTTAAAAGAATGTTAGAGGAGTGCGTATCTTCCAACATTCAAAATATATTCTTTGATTTCGGGTGGAACTTCGGCATATTTGAGGAACTCCATACTGTAGGTGGCTCGTCCTGAAGTTATTGAGCGCAAGTTGGTCACATAGCCGAACATCTCGGCGAGTGGCACATGAGCTTTCACGATTTGAAAACCCACCTTGGCATCAATGCCTTCGAGCACGGCGCGCTTGCGGTTCAAGTCGGCGGTCACATTGCCGATGTACTCATCGGGGGTAGTGATTTCGACTTTCATGATCGGCTCCAGGATGGCGGTCTCGATTTCGTGGCACGCCTCGCGGAAAGCGATTTTGGCGCACACCTCGAACGAGAGGCTGTCGGAATCGACACTGTGCGCACTGCCATCAAGCAGTGTGACGTGAAGGTTCTCGACGGGGAAGCCATACTTGCCGTTCTGCATCGCAATTTTGAAGCCTTTTTCCACGCCTTGGATATATTCCTTCGGAATAACACCGCCAGGAATTTTATTCTCCAGTACCAGTCCTCGCTGGTCAAGCGGCATGGGGGCCATCTCGAAGTCCAATTCTGCAAACGAGCCTTTGCCGCCGGTCTGGCGTTTGTAGGTCTCCTTATGGCGAACTGGAGCAATGAGGGCTTCCTTGTAGGCTACACGCGGTTTGCCGTGGTTGCAAGCCACATTGAACTCCCTTTTCAGACGATCGAGCAAGATGTCGAGGTGAAGTTCGCCCATACCGCTAATCAGGGTTTGGCCGGATTCTTCATTCACTGAAACCACGAAAGTAGGATCCTCTTCCGCCAGTTTGTTCAGTGCTGACATCAGCTTGTCATCATCGTCCTTGGTTTTGGGTTCTACGGCGATGTGGATTACAGGCTCAGGAAATTCGATATTCTCAAGCGAGATAGGAAATTTCTCTTCTGCCAGTGTATCACCGGTATGGATATTCTTCATACCCACCAGCGCCACGATGTTTCCTGCTGATATCTCATCCAATTGCGTCTGCTTATTGGAGTGCATCTGCAGGATTTTCGACACGCGTTCACGCTGACCTGTTGACACATTGTAAATCACCTCTCCTGCTTTCAGCACGCCCGAATAGACCTTGATGAAGGTCAACTTGCCCACATACGGGTCGGTGGCGATTTTGAAAGCCAGTGCTGAGAAGTGCTCGTGCTCATCCATCTTGCGTTCTTCCTCTTTCTCCGTTTTCGGATTGATACCTTTAATTGGAGGCATATCCAACGGTGAAGGAAGGTAGCGCACAATCGCGTCAATCAGTCGCTGCACCCCTTTGTTCTTGAATGAAGAACCGCAGAGCACAGGGCAGATATGGCGTTCAATGGTTGAGCGACGAATGGTGGCAATCAGTTCATCCTCGGTAATCTCTTCCGGGGCGTCGAAATACTTTGCCATCAGCTCCTCGTCAAAGTCGGCCAGTGCCTCTATCAGTTTCTCACGATACTCAGCGGCTTCCTCGGCCATGTCGGCGGGGATATCCACTGCGTAATAGGTAAGTCCCTGGTCTTCCTCGTTCCACTCGTATGCCTTCATCTCAATCAAGTCGATGACCCCTTTGAATTGGTCCTCGGCTCCGATAGGCAGTTGCAGTGCCACGGGGTTGGCACCCAGCTTCTCCTTGATTTGTCGCACGGCACCGTAGAAATCTGCGCCAGACCTGTCCATCTTATTGATGTAGGCTATGCGGGCCACATGGTACTTATCAGCCTGGCGCCATACGGTTTCAGACTGAGGTTCCACGCCACCCACGGCGCAAAACAATGCCACAGCTCCATCCAAAATTCTCAAAGAACGTTCAACTTCGACTGTAAAATCGACATGACCGGGAGTGTCGATAATGTTGATTTTATAGTCATCAGACCGGTATTTCCACATCACTGTAGTGGCCGCACTCGTAATGGTGATGCCCCTCTCCTGCTCTTGGACCATCCAGTCCATGGTAGCAGTTCCTTCGTCAACTTCGCCGATCTTATAATTTTTTCCGGTATAGTAGAGGATTCTTTCGGTCGTGGTGGTCTTTCCGGCATCAATATGTGCCATGATACCAATATTCCTAACCTTGGTCAACTCCTCTGACATAGCCAGTCCTCTTACCGAATGGAAATTATGCGATTTTAGAATCTGAAGTGAGAGAATGCCTTGTTAGCCTCTGCCATTCTGTGCGTATCTTCTTTACGCTTGAAGGCGGCACCCTCTTCTTTGTATGCAGCCATAATTTCTGCAGCCAACTTGGCAGCCATCGTCTTCTCGTGACGTTTGCGTGCAAAGTTGATTAAGTTTTTCATACCGACAGATTGCTTTCTTTCGGGACGGAGTTCGGTAGGGATTTGGAAGGTGGCACCACCAATTCTTCTACTCTTAACTTCCAAAGAAGGAGTAACATTGGCCAAAGCCTGTTTCCATACTTCGATACCGTCTTCGCTGGTCTTTTCTGCTACGATGTCAATAGCGTCGTAGAAGATTTCGAAAGCAATGGATTTTTTACCTTTGAGCATGATGTTGTTGACAAACTTGGTCACCATCACGTCATTGAATTTAGGATCAGGAAGGATAATCCTTTTTTTTGGTTTTGATTTTCTCATAACTCTGTAACTTCAATAATTGGGTTATTTACTCTGGAAATCGTCCATTTTGACGTTCCATTTACTGTTTGCTGATTTTGATGTAAGAAGACGCAGCACGCTGCGTCTCTACATTAATATATTATTGGGCTTTTTTCTTGGGACGCTTGGCACCGTATTTCGATCTGCCTTGCAGACGGCCTTCTACGCCAGCGGAATCCAATGCACCGCGAACGATGTGATATCTT
>JAEEGG010023428.1_pt1 | contig 12059 bp, 9 predicted proteins | sample 9134161 | NCBI WGS metagenome assembly JAEEGG01 (sample SAMN16246543, study PRJNA631951) | gut metagenome | biome: gut microbiome; feature: rumen; material: CR-attached | host: Bos | place: Iran: Karaj | collected 2018-10 | reverse complement strand
ATAAACGGGCGCGAGATCATGTTTTCTTCAAACGCAACACCTGCCGAAGAATATGTCTACGCAAAAAAGATTGGCGCCACCATCAACCTCGATGACATCACACATATCGATTTCCTTGAAAAGTGTGCGGGCATTCCGGAAGTTATAAGCTGCCGTTTCAATCCCGGCGGCACATTCCAGATAACAAACGGCATCATGGACAACCCCGGTGATGCAAAGTACGGAATGACAAAGCCCCAGATGTTTGAAGCATTTAAGATCTTAAAGGAAAAGGGAGTAAAGGAATTCGGGATACATGCCTTCCTTTGCTCAAACACCCTTACAAACCTTTATTATCCTCTGCTTGCAAAGGTGCTTTTCGAACTTGCCGTAGAGCTTCACACAGAGCTCGGAGTTCATATCGGATTTATCAACCTTTCAGGTGGAGTAGGTATTCCTTATCGCCCCGAAGATGAGGCAAACGATATCGAAAAGATAGCAGAAGGCGTTCACAAGGTATATGATGAGGTCCTTGTTCCCGCCGGCATGGGCGACGTTGCGATATATACCGAAATGGGAAGATTTATCATGGGTCCTTACGGTGCGCTTGTCACAACGGCCATTCATGAAAAGCACACCCATAAGGAATACATAGGCTGCGATGCCTGTGCGGCAAACCTCATGAGACCTGCAATGTACGGCGCATATCACCACATCACCGTTTTGGGCAAGGAAAATGAGCCCTGCGACCATGTATACGATGTCACAGGTTCCCTTTGCGAAAACAATGACAAGTTTGCAATAGACAGAGCTCTTCCTAAGATCGATATGGGAGATTATATCTATATCCATGACACCGGCGCTCATGGTTATTCCATGGGATACAACTATAACGGCCGCCTTAGAAGCGCAGAGGTGCTTTTGCAGGAAGACGGCACCATGAAGCTTATCCGCAGGGCTGAGACACCGAAGGATTATTTTGCAACATTTGATTTTTCGGATATCTTAAGCAAGATGGATTATAATATTTAAATGTATTTTTGGGGGCCTAACAGCCTCCATGCTTTTAAGGAGGAATAAATGAGATTAAAAAGAATGATGTCAGCCTGCATGGCTGCAGCCATGGTCTGCGGCATGACAGGCTGCGCGAGCAGCTCGGATAATAAAACATCAGAAAGCACAAAAGAGCAGAGCATAGAGCAGTCAGCTGAAAAAAAGACAGAGAATAATACTGAAGGCGAAACTGAAAGTGAGCCGGGTAACACAGAAACTGAGTCGCAAACTGAAACGCAGGGCGAGACAAAGGGCGATGACGATATGAAAAAGACAGTCGATCAGATATTACAAGGTATGTCGCTTGATGAAAAAATATCGCAGATGATAATACCTGCCATCAGGTCATGGAATGATGTAAATGTGACTGATCTTTCCGCTGCCGAAGGATTAAAGGAAGCACTTGGCAGGCACCAGTACGGCGGCATCATCCTTTTCGGTGCAAACATAACGGGCATTGAACAGACTGCAAGGCTTTTGTATGATCTTCAGGAAAACAATAAAGCGGCCGAAGGAGTTTCAACACATATCCCGTATCTGTTACCCTTGGATCAGGAAGGCGGAGTGGTCGTAAGGCTTACCTACGGAACCCGTATGACCGGAAACATGGCACTTGGTGCAACGGCTGATACAGGCGTTGAAAACGCATTTGAAACAGGAAAGATCATAGGAAGCGAGCTGAAGGCTCTTGGCTTTAATGCGGATTACGGCCCTGTTGTGGACGTGAACAGCAATCCTTCAAATCCTGTCATAGGCACAAGATCCTTTTCCGATGACAAGGACATTGTTGCAAAGCTTGGCATAGCATATGCTGACGGGCTTAAAGATCAGGGGGCGATAGCAACGCTGAAGCATTTCCCGGGACATGGGGATACCTCTGTCGACAGCCATATCGGCACACCTTCTGTTGAAAAGACATATGAGCAGATAAAGGAAAACGAGCTTGTGCCTTTTAAAGCTGCCATAGATTCCGGCATCGACATGATAATGACAGCGCATATCACATATCCGCTTATAGACGAAGAACAGACCTTTGGCGACGGCGAGACAAAGGGCTTTTTCCCCGCCACAATGTCCAAAAAGATGATCACGGATATACTTAGGACCGATCTTGGCTTTGACGGCGTAGTAGTGACAGATGCCCTTGAAATGGCGGCCATAGAGACAGCAGGACTTGTGAAGGGCGAAGAAGGCAGCGTAGAATACCGCGTAAATATCGCCGAAAAGGTCCTAAATGCAGGAGTGGACATCCTCCTTCTTCCCTTTGACATGGTAAGCCCCGAAAAGGCCGATATGTATGATGAATACATAAGCGGCATCGCATCAAAGGTGGAGACAGGGGACATCGATATCGCCACCATAGACGAAAGCGTAAAAAGGATACTTGAAATGAAGGAAAAGTATGGTATCCTTGATGCCTACGATGAAGAAAAAGATATCAACGATATAATATACTGCGCAAAAGCATTAGTCGGCTGCGAAGAAAACCATGCGGCAGAAGAAAAAATTGCCGGCGAAGCTATAACACTTATCAAAAATGATGATAATGTACTGCCTCTTTCAAACGAAACTAAAAAGATCACAATACTCGGAAGACAGCAGACCGATACCGTCATAATAGAATACACAGTTGCTTTACTTAAAGAACAGGGATTCATTTCAGATGACACGTCAGTTTATGTCGATTATTACTATGACGGTACGGCAAAGGGCGATGACAGGCTTCATTTTACCGCCGACATGGAAGAAATGATAAAGCTTTCGGATGCGGTCATTGCCGTGTCATACACGGGCGGCGCAGGAGTAATGGCTGATTCGGCACCGCAGTATAAGGCACTTTCTAAAGCAATAGAGCTTACACATGAAGGAAACGGCAAATTCATTTTCCTCAGCACAAATCTTCCGTATGACGCCGCAAGATATACCGCATCGGATGCGATACTGCTTTCATACCTTGGTTCTGCCTTAAATGCAGACCCTACGGAAAGGACAGGAGCAGGTGGTGAAGGAAAGGCATACAATGCCAATATAATTGCCGCAATAAAAACAGTATTCGGCGCAAATACGCCTAAGGGTAAGCTTCCCGTAAACATACCTGCCGTTTCGGTGGATGAAGAAGGCAATGTTTCCTACAAAGAAGACATTCTCTTTGACAGGGGCTTCGGGCTTGAATTTGAATAAAAAATGAATACATAAAAGATAAAGACCTTCGCGGCCGGCCGCGGAGGCCTTTGTTTTGAAAAGCAGGAAATATATTATTTGTGAAAGAATAGTAAGGAATCTGTAATAAACTTCTCCGCGGATATATGCTATAACACTTACAGTTTTATAATTTTGTAAAAAGGAGAGATCGTCATGCTTGAAGTATCAAGAGTAACAAAAATGTATAAAAAAGAAAGGGCAGTGGATGATGTATCATTCAGCCTTCCAAACGGCGGGATAAATGTCCTTTTGGGCCCCAACGGTGCAGGTAAGAGTACCATCATCAAATGTATCCTTGGCTTTCTTAAATATGAAGGCGAGATCTGGGTAGAGGGCTTTATCAACAAATCTCTCGACGCAAAGCGTATAATGGGTTACATGCCCGAGATCCCTTCGCTTTATCCGAATCTGACGGTGGATGAGCATATGGAGTTTATTGCAAGGGCATATAAGCTCGAAAACTATAAGGATTACAAGGAAGAGCTTTTAAGGCGTTTTGAGCTTGACGACAAGAGAAAGAAATTCGGAGACGAGCTTTCAAAAGGTATGCAGCAGAAGCTCTCGCTTTGCTGTGCCCTGCTTCCTAAGCCCGCGCTTTTAATAATGGATGAGCCCATGATAGGTCTCGACCCTCATGCCATCAAGGAATTAAAGAACATGATGCATGAAATGAAAGAGAACGGGCAGACACTTCTTGTCAGCACACATATCATCGACAGCATGGACCAATTATGGGACAAGGCCATTATTCTTCAAAAAGGGCGAGTAAAGGGCGACGTTACCAGAAAAGAGCTTGAAAGGCTCGGAAGAAGCCTTGAAGAGGAATTCTTTGCTCTTACCGAAGGCTTATCCGGCGAAGATATGTCCGATTCGTCATCTTCGGGCGAGGAGGCTAAGTAATGGTTAAAACTACACTTTGGTATACTGTTCATACATTAAAAAACGCGATAAAACGCGCGTGGAAGGTCTTTCTTATCGTTGCGGTCATTGTGATAGCATTCCTGGTAATGATACTGGGACCCGGCAAGAAGACGGAAAACAAAGATAACGAAACTAAGCAGGAGTTCATGACACCCGAAGAGTATCAAAAGACTCTTTCGGAAGATCAGGTTGCCGTATATCAAGCAGAAGACGGCTTGTATCTTTTCGAGCACGGAACCTATAACAGCCTCGGAAAGATAATCTTAAACGGTATCGTCGGCCTTGTCATAATGCTCTTTATAGTTCTTGGCATAGTGTCGGGCGCAAAGCACGGCGCAAACATATTTATGATGCCCGATGTAAATTTGTTGTTCCCATCGCCCAATAAACCCCAGGCCGTACTGATGTTTCGAATGGTCGGCCAGCTGGGGGCATCTCTCATAGGTGCACTCTACATTGTTGGTCAGATCCCGAACCTTATGGGCAACGGAGGACTCAAAGCAGGCGGCGTTGTCATATTCTTCATCGCATATGTTTTGCTGCAGATCGTTGGAAAAGTAATAAGTGTCATCACCTACATCCTTTTGCAGAATTCTCCCAGGCTTAAAGAGTTTGTGGGAAAGTATGCCCTCATCCTTATCATACTCCCGCTTCTTGTTGCGGCAATAATCTACCTTGCAGGCGGAAAATACATTTACGATTCCGTCCATGCCGTATTCTGCTCTAAGACAGCTTTCCTGGTTCCCTTCTGGGGCTGGCTGCTTGGTGCAACAAATTTTGCCTTCACAGGCGAATATCTCTTAAGCGCTGTATATCTTTTAGTCACAGTGCTCGGAACCGTCGGTCTTGCATACCTTGCATGGAGACTTCCCTGCGATTTCTACGAGGATGCCCTTACAAATGCACTTGCTATGCGTGAGGTCCAGGAGCAGGCACAAAACGTTGCCGCCGGAGGAATGCGCAACAATGTGAGCCATGACAAAGGCCATGGAAAGAAAGTATGGGACAGGAGAAGAAACAAAGAACTCAGCTTTGACAATTACGAAGGCGCCAAGGTCTTCTTCGCAAAAACGATGCTCGGCAGGAAAAGGATGTTTCCCCTTGGCGGCCTCTGGAGCAGCACCTGCAGTACATATTTCTGGCTTGGTGCAGGATTCCTTATTATCAACCGGATAGTAGACAATGTAGGGCCCTCCATTTCAGTGGTGGCCATAACCTGTATCCTGGGCATTACAATGTTCTTGCGCAGTTTCATGAACCCAATGCAGGTAGACCTTATGCACAATTTCATTTACCTTATTCCCGAAAGACCTTCCGCAGTCCTCGGCTGGGGCATGGCAGGGCAGATGCTTGACGGCGCCCTCGACCTTTTGCCTGTAACCCTACTCACAGCAATCATTACTGCCCAGCCCGTCATGGCCATCTGCATGTTCTTCCTGCTTTTGTCCATGCACCTGTTTTTCGGAATGACCGCCCTCATGATCAACCTCGTCATAAAAGGCTACCTCCCCGTCTATCTCTCAAACGCCCTCCAGTCGATCATAAGGATGATCCCTTTTGCCCCGGTCATCCTGATCTACGTTTTAGGCTTTAAACTCGAAAACCCCGTCCTTCCGACAGCCCTCGCAGTCCTTATAAACATCGCTGTTTCGTTGCTGGTATTTATTCCCTGTCCTTACCACCTGCATAAAGGAAAAAGATGACAGTGGGACGTTTTTTATGAGACCCCGGGACGGAGTCAGAGTCTCATTTTTGAGACCCCGGGACGGAGTCACAGTCTCATTTTTTTTGAGATCCGCAGGCGGGTCACAGTCTCATTTTTGTCCATGGCTCCGCCTGCAATTCATTCAAACATACAAAACGCTCTATAGCGTGGAAAGGAGAAGAAATTGATTACATCAATGATTTAATAAATAAAAGAGGAAGAATTTACGTTCTTTACACAGACGGTACAAATGAGGATGTTGCCCGTACTGACACACTCATCTTCGAGCAGGAACTGAATTTTAAAAATCAGTACAGCAAATGTGAAAAAACGGTTGGAGAGGTCATCCTCTGTGACGACCATGACACACTCATAAAGAGGTTTGCATACAACAAGTTAGAATTCTGTGCTTTTGCTAAGAGTGCATAGATCAATATCGGCTACAGACCGGTATATGGAAGGAGTCAATTATGTTAATAGATTTTAATAAGATTGCTGAAGTAACGGAAACAGGAGTTAGAGGCGGAGAAGGAGATATGATCCTTAGAAAGTCCGGAGACAGCCTTGCCAAGATCAATTTCGGGCGCCTTCAGCCCGGGGCTTATACAGGCCTTCACACGCATGAAACCAATAGTGAGATCATATATATCATAAGCGGCGAAGCTGATTTTATATATGATGACGGTACCGAGAAGGCAGTTGCAGGACAGTGTCATTACTGCCCTAAAGGACACAGTCATTCCATGAAAAACAACGGAACTGAGGAACTGGTATTCTTTGCTGTTTTGCCCGAACATCCTTAATGAGACCCCGGGAACGGAGAGCAGTCTTGATTTTTGAGACTCTGACTCCGTCACCGGGTCTCATTTAGATTAGGAAAACTCTGAGCGAAGCGAGGAGTTTTTACAGTATGAAGCAAATATATGAAAAAGGAGAGATAAAATGAAAAGAATAATAAAGATCATAGTCATGATCGCATCGGTATTTTTGATAACATCATGTGCTTCAAAATCAGATTCAAACTCAAAAATGACCCTTCACGAATATGGCCTGCAGGAATTATCGCTCGTTAAAGAAATTATTAACAGCGATGCTTATCAGCAGATATATTCCAGCCAGCTGAATGAGGAAATACTAAAAACGCTCAGGGCAGGAGATTACTCCAAGCCGGAATCTATAGAGTATCTGGTCTTCCCGGAAGCGTCAGAGCTGACAGAATTGATGATATCGTCAAGCATGAGCGATGAGCTCTTAAATGAATACAAAAACAGTTTTTCATCTGAGCTTAAGGAGTACATTTCAAAGCAGATGGTCTCAAATATGGTAAATGTCTGCCTGTCCAGAAACGGAATCGATCCGGTACTGTTTTATTCTGTGGTGCATGCCTCAAAAGCGTTTGTTAATAAAGACATAACCCCCGAAAATGTTATATGCATCTACAGCTATAAAGATACATACCCCCTTGCCGCAACATTTGGTTACGGCGAAAACGGAAGCATAGTAGCAACACTGGGCGTTCTTGCTGTGGATGATTACATCACAGGAGGAGCAGAAACGATAAAAGATCAGATGAATTCATTCTTTAAGAAGGATGTTGTAAAAATCAGAAAGGCTGAATAACTTTTGCCGGTATGAAAAAGTAAGTTTTTGAGGGAGATAAATAGCGTAAGAAAAATGTAATAAATGATTTCCTGTTTTGTTCAGAATTAATTACAAAAAGCTTTATACTTGATATAAGAGAAAATGTAAGTCTTTTTTAGGAAGTCCGGAAGAAAAAGAAAGGAGTGGTGCATTATGAGAGATCCTGATTATAATCCTATGGAAGGATTGATGAAACAGTCAATGGAAAGAGAAGCAAAAAAAGCAGCATATGGATCTGAAGATTCCCGCGCTTCCCATAGAGATAATGAAGAGGAGAAAGGTGGGATCTTCTGCGCGATCAGAGATTTTTTAGATCTTATGGATTTTCTTGATTTGTTGCATGGGCTGAGGTGATTTTGAGACTGGGACTTAAGTCAGATTCTCAAAAATAGTGTTGACACAGCTATGCAACAGTGCTAAACTCGAAACTGTAAAAGAACAAAAGAAGGGCGCATATAAGATGCGATGGTGTCAAAATGGAGATCAGATGAGATGATAAGGTAAACGCGAACTAATCATTAGGGCTCGAAAGAGTCTGTTTGTGTATGCCGAATCAGGTCATCGTATTCATTTTGAGACCGCTTGCAGAAGCAGTTTAAGTATCTTTTCGCGCATACCCGGTCTTCATATGCATATGTGATCTGCTTTCGGCATGAAAGCAGATCTTTTTCGTATTGGAGGTGATATTTATGGCACAGATCAGTGTTAACGATCTTACATTTTCATACGATGGAAGTGCGGATGATATATTTACGAACATGTCCTTTAACATAGATACGGACTGGAAGCTTGGACTGATCGGCAGAAACGGCAAAGGAAAGACAACCTTTTTAAATCTGCTTCTTGGGAAATTTGAATATCGCGGAAGCATATCTTCGGGCGAAAGATTCGACTATTTTCCGTATGCATTAACCGCAGAAGACTTGAAAAAGACCGCCGAGGAACTTGCGCAAAGTTGGAAGCCGCAGGCTGAAAGCTGGCAGGTGATGGTGCAAATGAATCAGCTGGGGATGGACTCAGAGTGCCTGTACAGGCCTTTTGAAACGCTTAGCTTCGGGGAGCGAACAAGAGTGATGCTGGCGGTTTTGTTTGCATGCGATAACGAATTCCTGCTTATAGACGAGCCTACGAATCACCTCGACAGTGCCGCAAGAGAAAGCGTGAAAAGCTTTCTTGCTTCAAAAAAGGGATTCATACTTGTGTCGCATGACAGAGATCTTCTTGACGCAGTGTGTGATCATGTGCTGGTTATGAACAGAGCGACCATCGAGGTGCAAGCGGGCAATTTTACGTCGTGGTGGGAAAACAAGGAAAAGCTGGACGCTTTCAGACAGTCCGAGAATGATAAACATCTAAAGGAGATAGGAAAGCTCAAAGCTGCTGCGGACAGAAGCGGAAGATGGGCGGAAAAAAATGAAAATTCCAAGATAGGATTTGACCCTGTGGCGGAGCATGACAGAAACATCTCTACCAGAGCATATATAGGCGCTAAAACAAAAAAGATGCAGGCGAGAGTGAAGTCATATCAAGTACGCCTGGGCAGAGAGATCGAGGAAAAGGAAGGCCTGCTTCAGGACATAGAGCAGGTGACGGAGCTGAAAGTCGTTCCGCTTTCATTTCACAAGGAAGTTTTGATAAATGCGCGTGAGCTGTCATTAAAATATGAGAGCGCTGCAAAAGAATTGTTCCGTGATCTTTCGTTTCAGGTATGCAGAGGTGACAGAGTGATTCTTTCGGGTGAGAACGGATGCGGAAAATCGAGCATAGTTAAAGCCGTGCTTGAAAAAGTATGGCAGGGTGAAAAAAGCCCGGATCTTATCACATCGGGAACCCTTGAAACAGCCGCAGGCATGATCATCTCTTATGTCAGTCAGGATACATCATTTCTTATAGGTTCCCTAAACGAATTCTGCAGAAAAAGAGGTCTTAGTGAAAGCCTTTTCCTTGCGGTGCTTCGCCGGCTCGATTTCGGCCGCGAGCAGTTTGTAAAGAACATGGAGGATTTTTCCGAAGGGCAGAAAAAGAAGGTGCTTATAGCCGCCAGCCTTGTAACCCCGGCGCATCTGTACATCTGGGACGAACCCCTCAACTATATAGATGTCTTTTCCCGTATGCAGATAGAAGACCTTATCCTTAAATTTAAACCAACAATGCTTCTTGTCGAGCATGATATAAGGTTTCAGAAAAAGGTCGCGACGCGTGTGGTGAATGTGTAAAAAATGAGGCCCGTCCCCGGGTCTCATTTTTATATTTCCCTGCAAAAATACGTGAATGGAATACACGAGGTCCAATTGGAATCTGTGTAATAATCAAGATCAGCTCCGCTTACAAGCCACAAAGAACACAGGGCGGCTATAGATGCAGGAACCTTTTCGTATTTTATACTTACTGTTTCCGGGGCGCTGTCGCCGACCTGGGTATGCATTTCAGACAGGTTTCCGTTTTCGTCGTAAATGAATTCATGTTTGTATTCGTCTTCAGTATCGTCGTAATTTATGGTTTGGGAGATGAGCTTTCCGCTAACGTCATATGTAAAAGTGCTTACATTTTCACCGTGTTGCTTTATATAATCGGCATCGGTCCTATTTAAAGAAACTATCCTATGATCTTTATCATATGAACATTTTGCGCTTGTACGGTAATTATCGGTGATAAGGCCGTTTTCATCGATCATCACATCATTTGTATCAGCTGCCAAGTCCAGGCAACCGGCGTAGGCAGCAAGCTGAGGTATATGATAATTTTGATAATAGGTCGTTCTAATGGTATTATCAGAAAAGTCTTTTTGCTCTACATACATTCCTTCGTCGGAATATTTTATAACAAATCTGTCTCCGTTTGGATTGGCCGGGTTTTCGTCAATGTACTCGATAGAAACGGCTCTGCCTTGATCATCTCTTTTCGGTATGGTAAAGGTAATATAATCGCCGATTCTGTAAATGTCCTTTGTCCAATCGTCATTGAAAATGTAGTAGCTGCTTTCATCTGATGTGGATCCCATCTCAGGATCATGTTCGGTATCGGCCACTGTAGCGATAACTACGCCGCCATCTTCTTTGTAAGACAGCTCACATATGCGCTCATAATTATGCTCCGGGTCTTTTTCCGTATATTTGGTCAGCCAGCCCTTATCATTATATTCGCATTTTATGACGCAATCGGGATATGCGATCTCCACAGGAGCATAGAAGGAGTCAGTCATAAAATACTGATTGATGCGAGAAACAGTGTGTTTTGTTTCCGGCTCTGATGAGGAATCATCTGCCGAATAACTGTCAGGGGATACCTCATTTTTGTCTGCAGTTGAGACATGATTCGTTTCATTTTTGCCGCAGGCTGTTAATGCCAATATTGCCATAACAGCAATCGACCATCTCTTTTTATTCATCTTGTTTCCTTGCCTTTCCTGTTAATTTTAGTGCATGCATATTTCCTTGAGATATTTTACTACAAGGGGTAATATTTTTCAACACATGACTATTCCTGCGGGTTAAAAATGAGACTCTGACCCCGTCCCCGGGTCTCATTCCCGGGTCTCATTATTGATATTAACGACACAATAGGTTATAATACAGTTAATATCATAAGAAAAGAGGACGATCATGAACGAAAACATAATAAAAAGAAACGAACTTCTTGCAAAAAAGGTCATGAAGGGCTTAGAGTCCCGCAACATGACAGCCTACTATGCGGCGAGTAAGGAAGAAGCATGTGCGCTTGCGCTTGAGATAATACCCGAAAAAAGCTCTGTTACAATGGGCGGGGCAATGAGTGCGCATGAGATAGGCCTTGTGGAAAAGCTGAAAAAGGGTGACTATGATTTTATAGACCGCGACGCGTATGAGGATAAAAGAAAGGCCATGCTTTTGGCCTATGATGCCGATTTCTTTATCTCAAGCGCAAACGCCATCACCGATGACGGAATTATGGTAAATATAGACGGCAACTCAAACAGAGTCTCTGCCATAGCGCAAGGCCCAAGGAAAGTCCTTTTCATAATCGGTATGAATAAAGTCTGCAGCGACCTTGACAGTGCCATGAAGAGAGCAAGAAATGTCGCGGCGCCCATAAACGCGCAAAGGTTCGGCCTTTCAACGCCCTGTGCCAAGACAGGCGCCTGTTTTGACTGTAAATCACCCGATACTATCTGTTGCCAGTTTCTTATAACAAGGTTTTCAAGGCATGCAGGTAGAATACATGTTATACTTGTAAATGACGATCTTGGATTTTGAAATATAGAAAATGAAGAAAAATATATAAATAAGAGCATAGAAAACCGCGAGAGATTTGTAGAGATGAGCGTACAGGCGGCGCAATCGCCGCCGCCCGGCTTTAAATACCCTTTAAAAACTCTTTTTCCTTTTCAATAACGGCCTTCATAGCCTCCGGTCCGGGGGCACCGATGGTCATGCGCTTTTCAACGCAGGTCTTAAGAGAGATGGCTTCGTAAATATCATCCTCAAACACGGGACTGATGGCCTTGTAATCTGCAAGGGGGAGTTCATCAAGGGAGATGCCTTTTTTCTCGCAGGTCAGGACGAGCTGTCCTACGATGCCG
>JAEEGG010023420.1_pt1 | contig 12061 bp, 10 predicted proteins | sample 9134161 | NCBI WGS metagenome assembly JAEEGG01 (sample SAMN16246543, study PRJNA631951) | gut metagenome | biome: gut microbiome; feature: rumen; material: CR-attached | host: Bos | place: Iran: Karaj | collected 2018-10 | reverse complement strand
GACGTTTATTTTATAATTTATGAAAAATTCGCATCCTATGATGAAGAAGAGTATTATTCCGGTCAGCATATCCGACATACTCTCGTTCAGCTTGAAGCGCGTCGCAATCTCGCTCGCCCCTCGGTCAAGGAAGACCAGAATAAACGACGTGAGCGTCATGACTATCGGGTTGAATTTTGCAAGCCACGACACCATTATTGCCGTAAAGCCCATTCCTCCGACGGTCGTCGTGTTTATGGTATGGTCGGTGCCCGCGACGAGCAACAGTCCCGCAATTCCGCACAGCGCGCCCGAAAGCGCCATTGTACGTATTATTACCTTTTTTACGTTTATTCCTATATATTTCGCGGTGTTTTCGCTTTCGCCCACAACCGATATTTCATATCCGTGCTTACTATATTTAAGGTAAACGAACATCGCAACAGTGAGCGCCGCAACGATAAGTATATTGAGCAGGTATTTATTATCGGCTATCGTCGGAAGCCAGCCTGCGTGCGTTTTCCTGTTTATTACGCCTACCGTATTCGAGTCCTTCGGGTTTTCCCAATATACTATGCAAAACGAAACGAGCTGCATTGCGACGTAATTCATCATAAGTGTGAAAAGCGTTTCGTTGGTATTGAATTTTGCTTTGAAAAATGCAGGGATCAGACTCCATATCATTCCGGCAAGTATGCTTGCCGCGATAATTACGAGATAGTACACCGGAAGCGGAAGCTTGTCCGCAAGATATATCATGCACGCCGCAGATGCAAGACCGCCTATAAGCGTTTGTCCCTCGGCTCCTATATTCCAGAATCTCATTTTGATTGCCGGCGTTACCGCAAGCGAGATACAAAGCAGGAAAGCAAGCTCCTGGAACGTGTTCCACATCTTTCTCGCGTTTCCGAAATTGCCCTCTATCATTGCTTTATATACGTCTATCGGATTATATCCCGTAAGAAGCACGATTACAAGAGCGCATATCAGAAGCGCCAATATAACCGCGGCTACTCTTACCGCCCACGATTTATACCAACGCATCGTATAGCGTTTTCTTACATGAATTTCAATGCTCGGCGCTTTTTCTAACGGCAAAGAATTGAAATCATGCTGCATAATTGCCATAGAAACTATCATAAGTCCGAAAATACCGAGAATCAGATATACAATTTCGTTTCCGGAAGCAGTATATCCGTATTCGGGACATTTTTCTTTGACTATTTTGCCTCTGGTATACCACCAATATAGTGCGTAAAAAGGAACAAATATCAAGCATAACATCTCACCGATGCAACTTGACTCATTTTTTTGAATAGTCCTTGTGTTTTTAACAAGCAAATATTCCCAATATATTAGATAAATTCCAAAAGTAATAATAGAAAGCAGAATGCAAATTCCGATTTTTCGTTTATTTATAGGAATCAAATTATATCTTCCTTTCCTCAAAACTTAGTCAGTTTTGCGCAGCGTTTTTTTCCGCACCCTCGTCCTTGCTTACTTTTGTCATAAGCAAGCCTATTTCTTCCTTTGTTGCGCTTCTTGCGTCCACAATTCCGCTCACTTTGCCTCCGCAAAGCACGAGTATTCTGTCGCACAGCTCAAGCAGAACGTCGAGGTCCTCGCCCACGAACATTACGGCGACTCCCCTTTGTTTCTGCTCGTTGAGCAGGTTATATATCAAATATGATGAGTTTATATCAAGTCCTCTTACGGGATACGCCGCCATAAGCACGGTCGGCGACGACGCTATTTCTCTTCCGACGAGAACCTTCTGCACGTTGCCTCCCGAAAGGCGTCTTACGGGCGTGTTTGCGCTCGGCGTTACGACTTCGAGCTGTTTTATTATTTCGTCGGCAAGGTTTTTCGGTTCCTTTCTCTTTAAGAATACCGATTTTCCCTTTCTGTAACTTCTGAGAAGCATATTGTCTATTATGCTCATATTACCGACAAGTCCCATGCCGAGTCTGTCTTCGGGAACGAACGAAAGTCTTACTCCCATTTCCCTTATCTGCATGGGCGTTTTATCGCAGAGGTTTTCTTTTTCTCCGGTATTTGGGTCTATATAATCTATTCTTCCCGCGTTTACCTTCTGGAGTCCCGCAATCGATTCGAGAAGTTCTCTCTGTCCGCTTCCGGCAATTCCGGCAATTCCGAATATTTCACCCGATTTCACCGTAAAGGACACGTCGCTTAACAGCGGAACGCCTTCCCTGCTTACGCAGTTTATTCCCGAAACGAAAAGTCTGTCCGTCGGATTTTTGGGCTCGTCCCTGGATATATTGAGCGAAACCTTTTTGCCGACCATCATTTCGGTAAGTTCGGATTCGTTTGTTTCGGCGGTAATTAAGGTTCCTATGTATTCGCCTTTTCTTAAAACCGACACTCTGTCGGATATTTCAAGCACCTCATGAAGCTTATGCGTAATTATTATTATCGACTTTCCGTCTTTTTTCATATTACGCAGGACTTCAAACAGTCTTCCCGTTTCCTGCGGCGTAAGCACCGCCGTAGGCTCGTCGAGTATAAGTATATCCGCGCCGCGATACAGCACGCGTATGATTTCAACCGTCTGCTTTTCCGACACCGACATTTCATATATTTTCTTGTCCGGGTCAATAATAAATCCGTATCTGTCCCCGATTTCCTTGACTTTCTTTTTAGCCGCTTTCAAATCGTACTTCTTCTCGTCTTCAAGTCCCAAAATTATATTTTCGGTTGCCGAAAAAACGTCGACGAGTTTGAAATGCTGGTGAATCATTCCGATTTTATGCTCGTATGCGTCTTTGGGAGAACGTATTACCACTTCTTTGCCGTCTATGAATATTTCACCCTCGTCGGGATAATATATTCCCGATATCATATTCATAAGAGTCGTCTTTCCGCTTCCGTTTTCACCGAGTACGGACAGTATCTCCCCTTTGTTTACGCTCAGATGAACGTTTTTGTTGGCTACAATACGCCCAAACGTCTTCGTGATATTCTTCAGTTCTATCGCAGGTACGGAATTCACTGTGTTTCCCCCATTCGTGTTTGCTTTTCGCTTTCAAGAAGCAATACGAAAATTCATATTCCTTCTTCAAAACGAAAAACCTCAAGCGGGGAAGCTCCCCGCATGAGGTTATATTCTTGTTTTTGTCTTTTATTTAATTGTAATGCCGTCAATGTCTATATCAAAGTAAGGAGCGCTGCGGAATTCGGATTCGTGGAAGTATCCGTCCGATATAACCTGCGTGTCGGGCGTGAACGCTTCGTCGGAATCAACGTCTGCCATGTACTCTTCAAGTTTTTCGCCGCCTACGGTGAACGTATCGGTGTCAAATACGTGGAGTGTGCCCGCAATGAACTGAGCCTTTACTTCTTCAAGCTTTTCGGCTGTGCCTGCGGCTGCAACGTCGTCGTTAAGACCGAGAATTTCAACAGAACCTTCTGCGAGACCGTAGCAATAATCCTGTTCGATTTCTTTGCCTTCTTTTACACAGTTTACAAGGTGTTCAAAGTAAGGCTGCCAGTTTATCTTGGACGAAATGAGCGCTGTGTTGGGGCCCCATTCGCGTGTGTCGAGGTTGTAGGATACGTCCGGTACGCCTGCTTCTTCACAAGCCTTAGGCGCGCCTTCGGAGTCGGCATGCTGGCTCATAAGTACGCAGCCGTCAGCGATAAGAGCGTTGGCTGTTTCTTTTTCCGCCGCTATATCAAACCATGAGTTTGTGAATTTAACTTCCATTGTTGCCGACGGGCAAACGTAACGTGCGCCGAGGAAGAATGACGTATATCCCGATTTAACTTCTGCGTACGGATATGCGCCTACGTAACCTATTTTTGCCTGGTCTGCCGTGATAACGCCGTTTTCGATCATTTCATTGAGTTTGAGACCTGCGGCAACGCCTACGAGGAATCTGCCCTCGTAAATCGAAGCGAATGCATTGTAGAAATTGGGGAGATCTTCCGTATGAGCCTTCGTACCCGTTGCATGTGCAAATACTACATCCGGGAATTCTTCAGCTGCCTGAATCATAAAGTCTTCATGACCGAAGCTGTCTGCGAACACGATATCGCATCCCGCGTCAACAAGATCTGCGGCCGCTTCATAGCATTCCGCCGTTTCGGGAATGTTTGCCTTGAATATTACCTGATCATCCGAAAGTCCGAGAGCTTCTTTTGCTGCCGTTGCGGCATCCATGAAGTTCTTGTCGTATGTGGAGTTTTCATCGTGAAGGAAAATAAATCCGATTTTGAAATCGTCTGCGGCTTCTGTGTTTTCTTCGCCGTTATTCTCTTCTCCGCCCTTATCATCTCCGCCTTTAACATCGGTTTCCACATTTGTTTCACTTTCTGTCTTCGTATTCTCGCAGCCTGCAAATATCAGTGTTGCCGAGAGAACAAGCGCAAGCACCAAAATGATTGATAAAACCTTTTTCATTTTCTTCCTCCTAAAGTAATAATAAAATAAAAACAGGCACTTTTTTGCAAGAAATAAATTTTCATTTTTTCCTTCAAGTGCCATTTATATTATAACAAATTATTCCATAAATTTCAATACGTTAATTTGACGAAAAACGACGAAATTTGACCTTCAAATTATACATCTTGCACAACTTGTTTTTTCATTTTTCAAAATGCGTCTTTTCCGTATAAAAACCGTTTTTTCACGCAAAATATTTTAAGTGAAACACTCGAAATTTTTTGCTGAAAAGGGGCTTTTTATGTTTGATTTTTCCGAAAACAAAACAAAGAGCGGGAACGAAGATATTCCCGACGGCACCGAGCGCCGGAAGGACGCGGAAAAAGACGAAAATCCCGATTTTTCCGAAATTGCCGAAACGGGCGGCATAATCACGAAAAAAGATGACGTTACCATTCATTCAATGATTATCGCAGGGCAGATTGAAGGGCATTATCTGCTTCCGTCGCAGACTAAAACGACAAAATACGAGCACATGATTCCTCAGCTTGTCGGAATCGAGGAATCTCCGGAAATCGACGGGCTTTTACTGCTTCTTAACACCATAGGCGGCGACGTCGAAGCGGGTCTTGCAATAGCGGAGCTCATTTCCGGCATGTCAAAGCCGACGGTTTCACTCGTTCTCGGCGGAGGCCACTCGATAGGCGTACCTCTCGCCGTCTGCACGGACAAATCCTTTATCGTGCCGTCGGCGACGATGACGCTGCATCCCGTACGGCTCAACGGGCTTGTCATCGGCGTTCCGCAGACCTTCACGAATTTCCTGAAAATGCAGGAGAGAATTACGAATTTCATCGTCAAAAATTCAAGGGCTGACAAATCCACGATAAACGAGCTGATAATGAAAACCGACGAAATCGCTTCGGACGTCGGCACCGTCATCGACGGCGTAAAGGCTGTGGAAATAGGTCTTATCGACAGCGTCGGAAACCTTCATGACGCAATTTCCGAGCTGAAAAGAATGATTTGCGAGCGAAAAAACATCAATTAAAGCGGTTGAGCGAAAACCGCTTTTTCTTTTTTGCAAAAAACGCCGTATTATGTTGACTTTTGATTTTTTAAGTGGTATACTTTAATATATTATTTAAGGTGTATTTCTTACGAAACTCACCGTGAAAGGTTTTTGCGAAATGAAGGTTTTATCGCTTGACACAACTGCGAAAACGGCAAGCGTATGCGTCGGACTTTTTGAAAACCGGTCTTTTTACAAAATTTCGTCCGCATGCCTCAACAACACCTTGACTCACAGCGAAAGTCTGCTTCCGATGATAGATTTCTGCATAAAAAGTGCAGGTCTTTCTTTTTCCGACGTCGACGCCGGTGTAATAAGTGCCGGTCCCGGCTCATTTACGGGCGTAAGAATCGGCATTTCGACGCTCAAAGGTCTTGCTTTCGGAAGAGCGGATTTTCCGTGCGTTCCCGTTTCCACGCTCTCATCTCTTGCCGAAAACGTCGTTTCGTGCAGGGAAAGTTCGATTATTTTCCCACTTATGGACGCAAGGCGTAATCAGTTTTACAACGCGGCTTTTATCTGCGGCAAAAGCGGTGAAAAAAACCGTCTCTGCGCCGACAGAGCGGAATCGTTTGAGTTTCTGACGAATGAAATTGAACGTAATTTCAACGGCAAAGACGTATATCTTGTGGGCGACGGCGCGAAATTATTTTATTCTTTATACGAAAAATCGGGCAAAAACACGGAAAACGTTATTTTATGTCCCGAATCCATACTTTACGAAGACGCGTTTTCTTCGCTCCTTGCGGCGAAAGATATTTTTGTTTCGGGAAAATTTGAAAATTATACCGCCGACAAGCTTTTGCCCGTTTATCTCCGTGTTTCGCAAGCCGAACGCGAAAAATCAGAAAAAAACAAAGAACAATAAAAGCATCCGAAAGGGGTTTTTTAATTGAATTACGAAGACTGCATCAAAAGCGTTCTCGTATCCGAAAGCGATATTGCGGGCGCCGTCGACAAAATTGCGGCGCAAATCACGAAGGATTACGCAAACAGCAAAAAAAAGATTCTTTTAATCGGTATTCTGAAAGGGTCTGCGGTATTTATGTCCGACCTTATGAGGAAAATCAGTCTGCCGCTTGAAACCGATTACATAAAGGTGTCTTCATACGGAGACGACACCGTTTCAAGCGGTAAAATCAAACTGAAAAACGAGCCGGACAGGAAAAATCTTTCGGATTACAACGTTATAATAATCGAGGACATTCTCGACACGGGAAACACGCTTGCGTGGGTTATCGACCACATGAAAAACGACCTCGGCGCAAAGGAATTAAAGCTCTGCGTTCTCTTCAACAAGCCGCAGAGGAGATTAAAGGAAATTCAAATTGACTACGAGGGCTTCGTGATTCCGGACGAATTTATCGTGGGATACGGGCTCGACTACGACGAGATGTTCAGAAATCTGCCGTACGTCGGCGTTCTCAAGCCTTCCGTATATGAAAACCATTAAAATTTAATATAAACAGGAGTGAAGCATTTATGAAGAAATTTTTTGCAGACTTCAAGGCGTTTATCAACAAGGGCAACGTCATTGACATGGCTGTCGGCGTTGTTATCGCGACGGCGTTCGGCAAAATCACAAGCTCGCTTGTAGCCGACATCATAATGCCCCTTATCGGGCTTGCCACGGGCTCCGCTTCGTTTGCGGACATGAAGCTTACCCTCAGAGAGCCGGTACTTAACGAACTCGGTGAAGTGATAACGGAAGGAAGTTATCTGAAATACGGCAACTTCATTCAGATGATTCTTGATTTTATCATTATCGCCCTTTGCGTATTCATTTTCATAAGAATTCTCACAAAATCCGCCGAAAAAGCAAAGGCCCTCTCCAAGAAAAACAAGGAAGAGGAAAAGGAAGAAGAAAAAGAACCCGAGCCTTCCGCTGAAGAAAAGCTTCTTACCGAAATAAGAGATTTACTCAAAAAAGACGGCGAATAACACAAAAAAATAAAAGCCTGCGAAACGCAGGCTTTTTATTTTATACTATTTTACTGCTGAGGATTCTGAGGGGGCTGATACTGAGGCGGCTGGTACTGCGGCTGCTGCGGCTGCTGGTATTGCGGCTGCTGCGGCTGCTGATACTGCTGCTGGAACTGCTGGAACTGGTTGGCAAACTGATTCTGGTTTATAACCTGCGGCTGAGGCATCTGATAGAATGCCGCATTGTAAAGTCCCTGGAATATTCCCGAGAACAGAATAAGAACTACCACAAACAGTACAAGCACGATTGCAAATATACCGCCTATGTACGGAATTGCGGAAAGCGCTGCGAGAATACCTAATGCAACGCCGATTATAATTCCGAATACGAGGTCTGCAAGGAACATCTGTCCCTTCTTGCCGCGTGTGAGCTGTACGGAAAGGCGAAGTGCCTGTGTTGCGCTTACGTCTTCACGAGTCATGAGAATATAGGGAACGAATTTGTATGCATACGTCTTGATATATGCGCAAACGAGTCCCGCAATCATAACAATTATGCCGAGCACCATTCCGATAGTGGAGAATACGCCGGCTGCTCTGCCGAATCCGCTTCCGAGTGCTGTGAAGAGCGCCATTACAAGTCCGCCTACGGCAAGTGAGCCTGCAAACCAGATGAAAATCCAGAGTGCCTGCCATGCCATGCCGCCGAGAACCGTCCACAGACGCTTAAAGCCTGCGAAAAGCTGGTCGGAGTTTACTTCCTTATTGTCGAGCGCGTCAAGATACACCTTCGACATTCCGACCGATACTATGATTGAAAAGCCGATGCCTACCAAGCTGAGGAACGGAGCTGTCAGAAGTCCTGCAAAGAAGCTGACGATCGCTGCCAGCAGAGAAAGTCCCCACAGTCTTATAGGTTTCTTTGCCAAAACGGAAAAAGCGCGTTTGTAAGCCTGTACAAACATAAAAATATCCCTCTTTCAATTTTATTTTGGTTTTTATTACCTTGTATTTATAATACTATTTTTTTGTCAAAATGTCAATAAGTTATTAAAATAATTATGAAAATTCCGAAAAAAAGCTGAAAACGGTTGAAATCCCATTATTATCATTATATTTTAACATTGTTTGTTTAATTCGCTATAATAATTAAAAATCACGGCTTATGCCGTGATTTTTATTTGAATTCATTTTATTTTCTGCGCAATCGCTTTATTTACCCTCTCCCTGACGCTCTCGCAATAGTCGTCCTCATGCGGATATACGGCAAACGTTATCGGCTCGATATCCTTTTCGATGATCGACAGAACTTCCTCTTTCGACGTCAGTTTTTCCAAAAGCGAAAACGCTCTCAAATCGCGCAGCGCCTGCGTGAAAGCCTTCATGTGAAGCGTTTCGTAAGCGCTTCCGTCGGGTGCGGGATATACGGAAAAAGCGTCGCCCGCCGGCACCCAGCCTCCCGTGCCGTCAGTGCATTCGTACGGATTTATTTCCGTTACCGACAGATAGGAATAATAAAAATTATATCCCCAATGCAAAAATCCCTCAATATCATATTTATACAGCTGCTCCGCGATAACCCTCGTTCTGTTCATGGGCATGGAGACGAATCTGTTGGACACGTCGATGCCCTCCATACAGCAGTAATAGCACCAGAGATTCGGAACCTTTTTTTCAATAAACGGCGCTATATGCTCCGTAGAAACTATAGGGTGCTTTACGGCGCCGGTCGCATAGAATTCGTATCCCGAAAGCGCTTCTCCGCACCAGATATCAGAAATCACGTCCTCAAGCGCCTGTCTTATTTTCTTAAAATGCTCCATATGGTCGGGCGCGGGCTCGTCGGACAGGTGAAAATGGCATTTATCGAGAAGCTGTCTTCTGCGCAGATACTGCTTGAATTCGGTAAGGAACGCCTTTAAAAATCCTATATACTCGTCCGAAAGCGCGTCGGTTTCCCAGCCGAATATTTTTTTATACTCACCGTCAACCGTCGCCATGATTTTCGGCGCGTGCTCGGCTCCCCACTGTGTGAACAGATGCGACATCTCATAATATTTTATTCCGCATCTTTCGCACATTGCTATCCACTTATCGACGAGCGAGAAGTCAAATTCGTATCCGTTTTCGGTTTTAGTTACGCCGACAAGCTGAGTCGTCGGGCGCTCGCCGCCGGGTTTTGTATCGAGCGGAGGCGTGAATATCGGTGTAAAAAGGGTATTTACTCCGTTTTCCGCCGCCGTTTTTACGAAATTTTCGATTATTTCCCAGTGTCTGTCCGAAAAAACGTCGACCTTATAATATGAAGCGAGGCAGTCGGCGTGAAACCACTGCGTATACTTCAGGGTCTGTTCGGGAAGCACGGCGTCGATTATATCGAGATTCAGCGTTTCCGCGCCGACGAGGTTTCCGTTAAAGTCGACGAGAAGCACTTTTATTTCATGTCTTCCGGCAGGCGCGTCGGACGGCACGTTTATTTCTATCCATGCGGACGCAAGTTCATCTTTTTTGGCGTTTATATAATGCTTCGAATCAACCGGCATAAGCAAATCCGGGTACATTCCCGGCTGTCTGCCGTTGAGATAGTAATCGTCGTATCTGTCCTTTTTCACGGGAACGTCGACGTATATTTCCCTTACTCTGTACACCTTTATATAGGCGTTTATGTCGGATTCGGTCTTTATATCGAACCAGTTGTTTTCGTCGGGCGAAATCAGCGCTTCAAACGCGAACGTATCGTTTTTGAGTACGGTTGCGTTGGAGATACTTTTATATTCTTTGAAATCCGAATTTGAAAAGCACTTGTTATATGACGGAATTAGTTTGAAATTTACCACTTTTTCTTCCTCTTTGATAATTAAAGATATTTTTTTACTATCGCTTCCGCTTTTTCCTTCTTTTCAAGCATATCCGAAACCAGCTTGAACTGGTTTCTCGCTCTGTCAAGATTATGGCTTTCGTACGCGATTCTGAAATAAACGTCTCCGTCTATATAGTCTTTCAAAAATCTTATTCCGCACTCATAGGTCATTATTATAACCGATGAAAAGACAAGCTCTTTTTCCCTTTCGGTAAGCACCTCCGACGCGGATTCGAGGTATCCCTTTGTAAACGCCTCGAAAAGCTCAAGGTCGAAATAAACCTTATCGAGCTCGGTGCAGTCTTCCGCAGCGGACGAAGCTCCGAATCTCATTGCGTCTCCGAAATCATAGAGGTACGAGCCGCTCATTACGGTATCCAGGTCAATAAGGCACAGTCCTTCGTTCGTTTCATTATCGAAAAGCACGTTATTTAGTTTTGTATCGTTATGGCTTACCCGAAGCGGAACGCTTCCGTCTTTTATGGCGTCGGTGATAAGGCCCGTCATATTTTCAAGCGAATATGCAAATTCCAGCTCGTTTTTTACGTTATTTACACGGTTTTTCGGGTTTTTTGAAACGGATTCTTTAAGCGCCTCAAAGCGTTTCGGAGTATTATGGAAATCGGGAATTACCGTAAACAGTTTTTCAGCGTCGAAATCGGACAGCATCTTCTGAAAATGACCTATTGCCTTTGCGGCGTTATACAGCAGTTCCGGCGTCTTTTTGTCGCTTACGGTATAGGAATTATCTATAAAATGATACGCTCTGTACGGATGTCCGTCTTCGTCCACGGCATAATCCCTGCCGTCTTTTGTATGAAGATACTGTATCGTCTGTCTTGAAAAATCTTCTCCGCTTTCGATTAATTTTTTTCTTATATGGTCGGTAACGAGAAAAATATTATTCATTACCCCGTCGACGTTTGTAAAAACATCTTTATTTATTTTCTGAAGTATGTATTCATCGCCGATTTTATAGGTGGTGTTTATATGCCCGTCTCCGAACAGTTCGGGCTTACCTGTGATACCGAATTCTTTTAATACCTTTTCAAACATTTTAACCGCCTCCAAAATTAATTATATACAATTATCCAAATTTATTATAATTCATTTTTTTTACAAAATCAAGACTTTGTTTTACAATATTATTGACAAGACGCTTTTTTATGTTGTATAATACATACGTACTATTTTTTCAGGAGGGATTTTTATGACAACATTCAACGTTAAACTCTCAACAATCGAAAACGTAAAGGATTTCGTGAACATCGTTTCAAAATACGACTATGAAATAGACTTAAAGTCCGGCAGATACGTAGTTGACGCAAAAAGCATCATGGGCATTTTCAGCCTCGACCTTATGAACAAAATCGAGGTTACCGTTCATTCCGACGAATGCGGCGATCTTATGGAAGAGCTTGCCGACATGATTGTTGAAGAAGAATAAAAAACTAAAAAACCGAAGCTTTTGCTTCGGTTTTTCTTTGCATGAATTTTTCTTTCGTTTTTTGAAAAAACTATTGACAAACAATTTTTTAGATGATATAATAACAAACGTCGCAGGTAAAAAGTTTACGTGCACTTGCTGGTGTGGCTCAATGGCAGAGCAGCTGATTTGTAATCAGCAGGTTGGGGGTTCGACTCCCTTCACCAGCTCCAGTTCAATTATAAATTGAATAACGAGGGGGAATTCCCGAGTGGCCAAAGGGGGCAGACTGTAAATCTGTTGTCAGTGACTTCGGTGGTCCGAATCCACCTTCCCCCACCAAGAAAAAGGACTTGCTTTTGCAAGTCCTTTTTCAATGATATCCTTTCCTTTTCG
>JAEEGG010023419.1_pt1 | contig 12061 bp, 7 predicted proteins | sample 9134161 | NCBI WGS metagenome assembly JAEEGG01 (sample SAMN16246543, study PRJNA631951) | gut metagenome | biome: gut microbiome; feature: rumen; material: CR-attached | host: Bos | place: Iran: Karaj | collected 2018-10 | reverse complement strand
AGCCAGCAGGACATTGCTGCCGTAGTAGCTAATCAGAGTTATACCTTCACCGCTAACTAATCATTCGCGATGAAAAAGTATTTTCTATTACTCATCTCTGTCTTTTGCCTGTTTATTCAGGCAAAGGCAGATGATGCTCTGACGCTGACCGCTGACAAGAATGTGGTAACAGAGAACTTTGACGGCATGTGGGATGCTGCCAACTCTACCGCTACACTTAATATGCCCGCAGGCTGGCGTATAGACCGTCAGATGAGTGCACCACGAATGGTTGGAGCATACAGTACTGCTGCAACAGAAGTGATGTATACGGGCGACGCCAACTTGCCCAGCAATGCGAAGAACGGCACTTGGAACTTCGGTTCCAGTGCTGCTCTTTCCGACCGTGCTGTTGGTGGACTTTCCACTACGGTGGATGGCGGTACCCGCTGTGTCAGTGTGATGACACAACTAGTCAATGGCGGTACAGAACCTATCAACCAGCTAACCTTCAGTTATGATATCGAGAAATACCGTAAAGGAGATAATGATGCCGGCTTTACCGTGCAGTTGTACTATTCTAGCGATGGTAGCAGCTGGAAGAAAGCTGGCGATGACTTCAAGACGGTTTTTCCCAAGGACAATGAAACTAACGGAGCAGCCGTTGTTCCCATATCGACCACAGCAGTCAGCAACAAACAGTTGAATACTGCAGTAGCTGTAGGCAGCTCTATCTATCTGGCATGGAACATCTCCGTCTCCAGTGGCACATCTCCCAACAAGGCGATGGGACTGGCATTGGATAATATCAATATCGCAGCATCCTTTGGTGAGCCTCAGGTTGAGCCTGATCCCACAGACCCCGACCGTCCTCCCTTTGTATCGTCAGGAATCTTCCTTCGTGGCGAAGTAAACGGCTGGGGTGCCATTGCTGATTGGGAATTCAGCAACGAGGGTAATGGTACGTATGCGCTCTATGACAAGGAGCTCTCTGGTACCTTCAAGGTGGCTGATGCCAGCTGGAGTTCTACCTGTAACTACGGTAGCAATGGTTCTGCCATTACTGTCGACAAGCCCTATAGTCTGGTACTGGGAACCAACGACAATATCTCTTGTGCCTATACTTACGACTGTGCACGCATTGTGCTGACTATAACTGATAGTGGCGCTTCTCTTTTGCTGGAGAGCAAGACTGTCGAACCAGGCGAACCCTCTGTGCTGCAGTCTGTCACCCTGATGCCTGCTGACGTGACGCTGGTTCCTCAGCTGCCTGAGAAAGTGAAGGTATTGTCTTTGAACAACAGTCTGATTCACTATAACGACCAGGCCGCGATGTTCAACGATATTGCTGCTGCCATGGGCAAGGATGCTCACTGGACTAAGCACACCCTGCTGGGTAAGCCGTTGAGCACCCATTGGGCCGAAGGCGATGGTCTGGCAGAAGATGGTAACCCAGGTGCCAAGATGCTTATCCGTAACGAGGCTTGGTCGCACATCATCCTGCAGGAGCAGAGTGGCCTGCCACGTACCAACATTGAGTCGTTCCGCAGCAATATCAAGCAGTGGGTGGCTTACATCCGTGAATACTGTCCAAATCCCAACGCTGTCATCATTGTGCCTATGAACTGGGCATATAGTGGCGATTGGGCAAACTTTACCGATTTCAATGCGATGTTCTATGCTAACTATATGAACGTTGCTCGCGAGACGGGTGTTACCATCTGTCCTGTAGGTGTTGCCTATCAACAGGTGTTCACCGACAAGGGTGCCGACGGTATTGCACCCTGGTTCCAGGATGACCGTCATCCTACAGACATGTCAACCTATATGGCAGCCTGCATGGAGTATGGTCTCATCTTTGGAGAAGATCCTGCCACCATCAATTATCATCCAGCCAGCGTCAACGACACAGATGCCGCTGAGATGCGCAGCTATGCATCGCAGGCACTCGCAGGCTTTAGTAACATTGTAGACCACACTGGTGCTAAGGTGCGCTATCAAGCTGTTGCCCTTGACCAGTATGGCAAGGAGATGGATGCCCCAGCAGACCTTGTTTACTCCCTGACCGATGGTGGTACACTGGACGACAACCATGTATTCCAGAGCAACAAGACTGAGGGCGTATATAGTATCAATGCAAAGAACAGCCAGTATAACACGACAGCCACCATCAAGGTGACACATGCTGAGACACAGGTTACTGTATTCCCTGCTATCGAGATGAATGCTGATAAACTGTCGGTAGAGGAGAACTTCAACACAATGGGTACTGCAGCTGATGCGACACTGCCTGAAGGATGGCGCATCGACCGCCAGACATCCGCTCCTCGTATTGTTGGCAATTATGCAGCTTCTCAGGATAAGACGATGTATGCCGGTGGTACCAATCTGCCTTCTAATGCCAAGAATGGCTTGTGGAACTTCGGACAGGATGATAGTAGCGATCGTGCCGTGGGTGGTATCACCACTGGAGTGGCTGATGGAACCCGTTGTGTTAATGTCTATGCACATTTCATGAACAGTGGACGCAAGAATATCGTGAACCTGCAAATCAGTTACGATGTGGAGAAGTATCGTAAGGGTAGCAATCCTGCCGGTTTTACCGTACAGATGTATTACTCTGTCGATGGTCGTCAATGGACATCAGCGGGCGATGCTTTCTGCACTAAGTTTAATCCGGATGCTGCAACAGAAGGCTATGCTACCGTTCCTGGCGAGGTCATTCCAGTCAGTGGTGCGCTTAATGCAACCATGCAGCCTGGTGTTGATTTCTATCTGGCATGGAACATCACTGTTACTTCCGGAGATGCTGCTAACAACGCCATGGCATTAGCTATAGACAACTTCAAATTAACGGGTGAACTTCCAGCAATTCCAACTGCCAAGCATTACATCTATGCCATCGATGAAACAGGCTACGAGGCACTCGGACTGTATGCATGGGGTGATGGCGAGCTCTTTGGCGCATGGCCAGGAGAGAGTTGGGTTGACGAGAAGACCATCGACGGTAATGTCTACAAAGTATTCCTTCTTGATGCTGAAAGTGGTTCTTATAGCCTCATCTTCAACAACTGGAACAATGGTAAGCAAGTTCCTGACTTCGGTATCACGGCAGACCGTGACTACTATTTGCGCGTCACCGATACCAGTGTGACAGAAGTAACACAAAATCCGACAGCCATTCAAGATGTAAGAAAAAGAATGGAGGATGAGAAAAGTGTTGTATTCGACCTTCAGGGGCGTAATGTAGGCACGACCACCAGTCACTTGCCGAAGGGTATTTACATCGTAAACGGAAAAAAACGTGTCATTCAATAGTTTCAACTCATGAAAAAGTATATTATATCCTTTCTCTCTCTAGTCGTCCTGTTCATCGCAGCCTGTAGCGGAGGCTCGTCCGTCAGTCAGCGCATAGACAACACGCAGCCCGTCAGCGACGAGAACCGTGTCATCTATCAGATGAACATAGGCGCCTTTACACCAGAGGGAACCTTCCAGGCTGCCCAACAGCAACTGGACCGTCTGGACACGCTGGGCATCGACATTATCTGGCTGATGCCTATCTATCCACGTGGTGCCACGATGCACAGTCCTTATGCGTCGATGGACTTCAGAGGCGTGAATCCTTCCTACGGAACGGTAGACGATGTAAAAGCCTTCGTGGCTCGTGCTCATGAGCTGGGTATGAAGGTTTGGCTGGACTGGGTTCCTAATCATGTAGCCCAGGAGAACCCTTGGGTGGAAAGTCATCCTGAGTATTTCACGAAGGATGCAAAGGGACAGATGATTCATCCTCACGGATGGGGCGATGTGCTGGAACTGAACTATCAGGACGAGGGACTGGTCAGCGAGATGAACAACACCCTGAAGTTCTGGGTTGAAGAGTGCGATGTTGACGGTTTCCGCTGCGACTACGTATCAAGCCCTACCATCTCTGTAGCCTACTGGCAGGACATCATAGCCCAGCTGAAGAGTCTGCGTGCCGACAAAAAGGTGGAGATGCTGAGCGAGACAGACATCACCGACCGCTTCAACCAGCGCATCGACTCCTGTGGTTTCGACTACGACTATGCCTGGAACTTCCAAGGCTCTTTGGCACATTGGAATAGGGAGCAGTGGAATGCCGACTCGCTGAAGCAGATTTGTCTGCGTTTCCTGGAAAAGTCGTCGAAAGTAAAGAACCGTCGTATGGTCTATCTGACCAATCACGACCAGAACTACAACGATGGTGGTCATACGCTGAAGGACTTCTACGGCGACAACCGCTATGGACTGACCGTGCTGGAGTTCACCTTCTATGGTATGCCCCTGATTTATAACGGACAGGAGATTGGCGATCCTGATACGCTGAACTATTTCACCGATGCCAAGGTGAAGTGGCAGCAGGTTGACCGTAAGATGTTAAATACCGTTCGCACGCTGATTGCCCTGCACCACCAGCAGCCCTCGTTGGCAGCAGATGCTCCTGTAACGTTCTTGCCCACCAGTCAACCTGATGTGCTGGCGTGGAAACGAGGTCCTGTAGTAGCTATAGTGAACTTCGGTTCAAAGGAAGCATCCACCATTGTGACCGACTTTCCCGCTGGCAGCTATGAGCAATGGCTCGATAGTAAGACCATCGGTGAAAAGGTAGATATAAAGACCGTTTCGTTGGATATGTCGACTGATATTCAGTTGGAGCCATACGGATATGCGGTTTACGTATTACAGTAATATATGCTTCATCATTTAGCATAACAGAATTGCTGTAATTTAAAGTTAGTAGAGTAGGCTGGCTGCTCTGGGAAGAACAGCCAGCTTTTATTTATCAATAAAGTATCATTTTATGAAAAGACTGATTTTCTTAGGGTTAATATTCGTCATCGGCCTCCGTGCTTTCTCAGCCGACTATGTCGATAACATCAACAACGCTACCGCCAAGCGTGCAGAGGGTAGTCGCGTCATCTATGAGATGAACGTGGGCTCGTTCTCTACAGAGGGCACTTTCGCAGCTGCTCAGGCCCGTCTGGGCGAACTGAAGACGTTGGGTGTCGACATTGTATGGCTCATGCCTATCTATCCTCGTGGTGGAGGCATTAACAGCCCTTATGCTGCTACCAATTTCCAGAAGACGAATGCCAAATATGGCACCATTGCCGACCTGAAGGCCCTTGTGGCTCGTGCTCATGAGCTGAACATGGAGGTGTGGTTGGACTGGGTTCCTAACCATACGGCTACCAATGCAGAATGGGTTACCACACATCCTGAATATTATGAGAAGGATGGTAATGGCAAGATGGTTCACCCCAACAATTACGGCGATGTTTACCAGCTGAACTACAATCATACCGGCTTGGTCAATGCCATGAACGATTGCCTGAAGTTCTGGATAGATGAGGCTGACATTGACGGCTATCGTTGCGACTATATCAGCAGCTCTAAGATTCCTACCAGCTATTGGCAATCAGCCATTCCAATGATAAAATCATATAAGGCAGGCAAGACCATCACCTTCTTGGGTGAGGCCGACATTGCCTCAGATGCCACCCGTCTGAAGAACGTTGGCTTCGACTACGACTATGCATGGGGATTTCAGTCCAATTTAGTAAACTACGGCACATCGGGCAATACGTCAGCTCGTCTGAAAGCTTTTGGCAATACATTGCTGAATGCTTCTGCCAACCTTACCTTCGGACGTATGCTCTATGTGACCAATCACGACCAGAACTGGAACGAATCGAAAAAGACGCTGACACAGAAGTATGGCACCAACCGCTATCCGCTCACCGTCTTTGCCTATACGCTCTATGGCATGCCTCTGATCTATAATGGACAAGAAACGGGAGGCAATCAGGCACTCGACTATTTCAACGATACCAAGATTAATTGGAATACGAAAGACGACAAGATGCGCAACACCCTGCGCACGCTCTTTGCCCTGAAACATGAAATCCCAGCCCTCAGCGACAGCAAGACGTCCAACCAAAATCCTTCTGTGGAGTGGTGCACGGTAACGGGTAACACCGGCGTACTGGCCTATACCCGAAAGTTGGGCGACAGCGAGGTGTTAGTTATCATGAACATGGCTACTTCTGCCGGTTCTGCTACCATCAGCGGGTTTACTGCCGGAGCATGGAGCCTATGGCTCAATAGCGAGACTATCGCCCAGGGAACCAGTCGCAAACAGGAAACGCTTAATACCAGCCATACCTTCAGCCTTGAAGGCAAAGGCTATCGTGTCTATGTTCGTGGCACCTATCCAGAGGAGGACATTCCCGACCCCACCAGTATCCGTGCCATTGAAACGTCACGTCAAGCCGACCCCTACTATTATGACCTGAGTGGTCGTCGCTTCCTTTCTCCCTCAACTCCAGGATTATATATCCATCAGGGTAAGAAGATTCTTGTACGAGACCAGCGGAAATGAAAAGAGGATGCGCTCATCACGAGTGCATCCTCATCTCTTACTACTAACTAAACTACTAACTAAAACAATCAAAACATATGAAACAAACTTGCCGTATTCCTTATTTTTTAATCATATGGAATGCCTTGTTGGCAAGTGAAACTACTACGTAATTAAAAATAATCATAACCTAAAACCAATTAATCCTTAACAATCTTTTTTAGTCTTTCGACAGTGTTTTTTTTCTTTTGACGATGCAAAGGTAGTGGTTGTGTGCGAACACACAAAGGGTTTTTGTCATTTTTGCAAGAAATATGCATTCTTCTTGATGTATATCAAAAAGGTTAGGTGTTAGAACGACACATAAGGATTTAACCGCTCGATAACTTCGGGCGGGAAATCCTTTGAAAGGCGGAGGTCCTGCAGACTCTTCAGATTGCCGTGCAGACGGCGATAGTCCATAATGGCCTTGGCCCGATAGAAATTAATGTACGGATGACGGCGCAGTTGCTGCAGCGTCAACTTGTTCACGTTCAACTGCTGGGGATGCGCGTCCTCAACGACGAAATACTTCTTGGCGTCCTGCGGGAAATCCGCTATCTCGTCCAACTGGTCCACGCTGACGTAGCCGCCCAGTCGCTGTCCGTAGCGCACAATCTCCTTGGCATAATAGCTGCCGATACCAGGCACCTTCCGTAAGGTGGCGGTATCGGCAGTATTCAGTACCACATGTTCGTTCTCCTCCAACTTCACGGGATAGCGCAACGTGTCACGCTCCTGTCGTTCCTCCTTGATGAGCGTGGATGCCGGCAAGTAGTCGCTGCTGATGCGGATATAAGGCTCCAGACGGCGATAATCCTTGACGGTCAGTCCATAGAGCTTGGCAAAGTCCTCCTTTTTGCGGTAGATACCACCCCGCGACCTATATTTATAAATGTTGTGCACTTGCCAGGGTTGCAGTCCCAACCGTAGCAGCTGCGTGCTGTCTGCCGTATTTGGATCGAAGGGAAACGTCTCCTTTCGTTGTTCCGACCCATACGAACCGTAGTACTTTGCCTTTCGAACTGCCGTACTTTGCCTCTTGGACTCCAGTTCTTTGCCTTTCGTACTGGGAGTCCGCCCCTCAGAGAAAAATAAAAGTACTGAGACCAGCACGGCGACACACAGTGCAGCGATGGCTATCTTACGGTCGTTCCGGTTCATATCACTCCCAGCTGATGAAGGAATACCAACATGATGGCGATGGGACAGACATAGCGCACCGCAAACAGGTAGGTATTGAAGAACCGATGGTTAAACTGTCCCTCGTTGGTAAACTCGGTATGCACTATCTTCTTCGGGATATACCAGCCCACGAACATACAGGTGAAGAAGCCACCCAACGGCAACATGTAGTCGGCCGTCAGCATGTCGCAGAAGTCCATCAGTGGAAGTCCCAGCACTTGGATGTCGTACGCCCCTACCGACCAGCTGCAGAACACGCAGAGCACGGAAGCGATGATGGTAGGTATCCAGGCCGACTTCATGCGAGGCAAGTGGAACTCCTCCGTAAAGAATGCCGTACCTATCTCGTGCATGGATATGGTCGATGTCAGGGCTGCAAATACCAGCAGGGCATAGAACATAACGCTAATCAGATATCCCGCAAACGGAAATCCCCCAAAGGCCTGTTGGAACACATTAGGCAGCGTGATGAAGATGAGCGACGGTCCGCTGTCCGGATTCACCCCCACCGCGAAGGCGGCAGGGAATATCATCAAGCCCGAAAGGATGGCTATCACGGTGTCGAGCAGCGCTATCTGTCCTGCTGAACGCAGCAGATTGGTTGTTTTCGAGAAATAGCTGGCATAAGTACAGAGGCACGCCGTACCCAACGACAGCGAGAAGAAAGCCTGTCCCAGCGCATCCAAGAACACCCTCCTATCTACCTTCGAGAAGTCGGGCTCAAAGAGGAACCTCACGCCCTCCATCGCGTTGGGCAACAAGCACGAAGCCACCACCAGTACCAACAGCAAGATAAGCAAGATGGGCATCAACCACTTGGAAGCCCTTTCAATACCCTTCCGCACGCCGAAGATGACCACCACATGCGTCACCAGGATAAAGGCAACGCCCCAGATGACCGGCTTCAGCGGATTGCTGGAGAAGGTGACGAAATAATTCTTCACCGCCTCAGCGTCACCCTGCAGTTGTCCTGCAATAGACGCCAACAGGTATTCCAAGCACCAGCCCGCCACCACGGCATAGAAACCCAGAATGATGGTTCCCGTCAGAATGCCCAGATAGCCCACCAGCTTCCACGGTTTACCCCTCGACAGTATGTCGTAGGCACGTGCCGCATTGGTCTGCGCATAGCGCCCCACCACAAACTCGCCAATCATGCCCGGGATGCCCAACAGCAGGATACACACGATATAAACCAGTATGAAGGCTGCACCACCGTTCTCGCCGGTCATATACGGAAATCGCCACACGTTTCCCAGTCCTACGGCAGAACCCGCCGTTGCCAGCACAATACCTAGCTTACTTCCGAAACTTCCACGCTCCTTCATTAGTTCAATAGTCCAAGTTGATGTAAGAAGATAAATAAGATGGCGAGGGGACAAACATACTTGATAAGGAACAGGTAACGGTGGAAATAGCGGACATAGTCCTTCAGTTCACCCCTATTGCTGAACTCATCGCGCACAATCTGATGAGGGACATACCACCCGATGAAGATACAGGTGAGGAAGCCCACCACGGGCAAGAATATCTGGCCAGTGACAAAGTCAAACCAGTCGAACAGGGCCTCGCCAAAGAAGGTCAGCCCGTCATAGGCACCCAGCGACAGCGAGCAGAAGGCTCCGATGATGGCAGTTGTCACCGTCACGGCCAGGGCAGCACGCCTACGTGTGGTATGTAGCTCCTCCTGGACGAAGGCCGTCGATACCTCGTGCAGCGACATCAGCGATGTCAGGGCAGCCAGTGACAGCAACACGAAGAACAGCAGCGAGATGATATACCCCATGACGGGCATACCGCTGAAGGCTTGCTGGAACACGTTAGGCAGCGTGATGAAGATGAGCGAGGGACCACTGTCGGGCTCCACACCCACCGAGAAGGCTGCGGGGAAAATCATGAGACCAGCCAGGATGGCCACCACACAGTCGATGATGGCAATCTGCGAGGCCGCCTTCGTCAGGTTGGTCTTTTCCGAGAAATAGCTGGCATAGGTACACAGACACCCCATCGCGATACTCATCGAGTAGAACGACTGTCCCAGGGCACCGAGGAACACGTCGCTGTCAATCTTCGAGAAGTCGGGCTTGAACAGGAACTCGACACCCTTGTAGGCATTGGGCAGCATGCACGAAGCCCCGACGATGAGGAGCAGCAAGACAAACAACGTGGGCATCATCACCTTCGACGCCTTCTCTATACCGTTGCGCACCCCGTTTTCTATAATCAGATGGGCCATCAGCAGGATGACCACCGTCCAGAACACCGGCTTCACAGGGTCGGACGACATCTCCATAAAGTACGTCTTGAAATATTCCGGGTCGCCCTGCAGATGACCTGACAGCGAGGCCCACATATACTGCAGGCACCATCCGCTGACCACCGCATAGTAGCCTGTAATCAGGAATCCCGTCAGCACACCCATGTAACCTATCAGTGCCCACGGTGTGCCACCCGCCAGCTTACGGAATGCCCTGGCGGTGTTCGACTGTCCGTGACGTCCCACAATGAATTCGCTAATCATACAAGGGATTCCTAACAGCAATACACACCCCACATAAATAATGATGAACACGGCACCGCCGTTCTCACCAGCCATATAGGGGAAACGCCACACGTTACCCAGTCCTACGGCAGACCCCGCAGTAGCCAGGATAACCCCTAGTTTGCTTCCAAAATTTGCTCTCTCTATTTTCGACATACCATTATTTATTCTCGTTTCCGCTTGCAAAAGTATAAAATTATTCTTATTTTTGCACCAAAAATTCACAAAATATGGCACAAAACGACCACTATTCACTTTTCACTTTTCACTTTTCACTTAAGACATATCCCCTGTCTCTGCTCTGCCTGGCATTGATATTCATCCTGTCGTTCACCCCCTTCTTCCCTGAGACGCCCTTCGACGAGGTACAGTTCATCGACAAGTGGACCCACCTCGTGATGTACGGAGGCACCTGTAGCGTCATCTGGTGGGAGCACCTGCGCCACAGCAAAAAAGAAGCCCGCAAGCCGAACCTGCGGGCCCTATTCTGGTTTGCCCTTATGGGCATGATTATCCTCGGTGGACTGGTGGAACTGGGTCAAGCCTACTGCACGACCACCCGTTCCGGTGAGTGGCTCGACTTTTTTGCCGACTCCATCGGTGTTTTGTTAGGCAATGCCTTCGGGCTGCTTATGAAGTCTGTCGTAGCAAGGGGGTAGCAAGGGGGTAGCAAGGGGGTAGGAAGGGAGTAGGTAGAAGATAGAAGAAAGAAGGTAGACGCTACTCTACCCTCTTTCCGATATTTACATTTGTATTACCCGTTACCTCCGCATTGTTACCGCCACCATAGACATTGCCGCGAATGTCGGCACCAAGGACATCTTTCTTTTCGTAATAGGTCACAGTAGCTGAGGCAGCGCCTGTAGCTTCAGTATAGACAAACGGACTGGCTGTTGTACCTTCTCCGCTGCGGGTGTAGCATCCGTCAGGTAGAGTCTCACCTGCGGTCACCTCTTTCACGATATAAACCTCAGCAGCAGTTGCGATGTTAACCGTCGTGTTACCGATGACCTTTGCCGCATTACCACCACCAAATACCTCGCTGATAGCGCCCATCTTGCCCTTGGCATGTGACGGGATTGGATAGTTGCCAGAAGTTTTTGCATCCTCACCGACAACAGATACATCTTGGTTATAGTATCTGCCATAGACCTCGTTGACGCTCACTGTCGGATTGCCCACCATCGTGGCACCACTACCATAGCCGCCGCCAAAGACCTTACCGATGCTGGTAAATGACTTCACGTTGACCTGAGGGTTGTCATAAAGCGGTACACTTCCCGATTCTATTGGTTTATCGTTGCTATCGTAGCCATAAACAGAGTAGCCTGCCTCGTTACCGCCACCATAGAGCTCACCAATGATGATAGGACGACAGCCTACCTCCTCAATATTCACGGTGATAGCACCACTGATGGTACCACTGAGGTTATTACCACCAAACACGCGGTCAAAGGTACCGTTGGTGATATTCAGCGTCACATTACCATGAACGTCAGCCTCCTCAGCACCGCCGTAGGCAGCCTGTAGTCCAGGGATACAAGCCATGAGCAGCTTAGCCTCAGCATCCATCTCTGCACTCTTACCACCGCCGTAGGCCTCATCCACGCAGAATTCACATCCGCCGCTTTCTTCCAGCAAGGTGACAGCCGTCTGACGCACATTACCCTTGGTGTTAGAACCGCCAAAGACTCGATGTACCAGTCCGCCAAATACATTCACTGTTGCAACACCAGTACCATAGACATAGGATGATTCCAGTCTTTTATCTTTTGTTTCAGCATCAGATTTATCCTTTACTTTCCAGATTGTACCATCTTGATAATACTCCGAATAGTCCTTATATCCAACGTTGGCACCGGGGTTAGGCAGTGTGACACTATTCTTGACAATGTCATCCTTACCATTACCACCGCCAAAGAGTTCTCCTA
>JAEEGG010023417.1_pt1 | contig 12062 bp, 7 predicted proteins | sample 9134161 | NCBI WGS metagenome assembly JAEEGG01 (sample SAMN16246543, study PRJNA631951) | gut metagenome | biome: gut microbiome; feature: rumen; material: CR-attached | host: Bos | place: Iran: Karaj | collected 2018-10 | reverse complement strand
GATAACTTGATGGCTGGTGTAAAGAAAAAGATTAAAGTTTATGTTGCTATGACGAGAAAGATTGAAGTTTGAGATAAATTAGCGTGAAGACATGGAAATAAAGGTATTGTTTCAATTGTTGTACCTGAAGAAGATATGCCATATTCAGCAGATGGACAACCAATTGATATAGTACTTAATTCATTATGAGTAATTTCTCGTATGAATCTTGGTCAGCTTTTTGAAACACAATTAGGTTTTATTGCTAAAAGTTTAGGAATAAAATTTGCTGTTCCAACATTCGGAGACTTTGGTATTAATCAAATGCTAGAGTTGGCTGATGAAATCTGATTCAAAGATAAATTAGAAACTACTCTATATGATGGTCAAACATGAGAGCCATATGAACAAAAGGTTACAGTTTGATATATGCATATCATTAAATTAGTTCACATGGTAGAAGATAAAATCCATGCTAGATCTGTTGGGCCATACTCACTTATTACTCAGCAGCCTCTTGGATGAAAATCAAGACAATGAGGACAGAGATTCTGAGAGATGGAAGTGTGGGCTTTGGAAGCATATTCTGCTGTATATACATTACAAGAAATGCTTACAGTTAAATCAGATGATGTAATTTGAAGAAATAAATTATATGAGTCTATTATTAAAGGTCAGAAACCTAAGATTTGATGATTACCTGAATCATTCAACTTATTGACATACCTATTCAGATGAATCGGTCAGAATATTCAGCCTTTGACAGCTGATGAAATAGAAAGAATTCAGGAAGAGAGAATTGAAAAGATTAAATCTCTTGGATTATCTGGATTAATGAGTGAGATCTCTATGCCAGAAGAAAACGCTTGAGATATCGATTCTCAAGAAGAAAAAGAAGAGATTATGGATAAAGTTACTGAAGAATTGGAAGACTTTGGACAAACTGAATAAGACCTTTATTAATTGTAAATGTAGAAATTTCTTTTATCATCTTATGATACCCTATCATGTATAACAAAAAATTTGATGGTTTGATGGTTACTTTAGCTTCTATGGAAGACATTGAATCTTGGTCTCATGGAGCTGTAGATAACCCAGATACCGTAAACTATAGAACAGGTAAACCAAAGGCTGGAGGTCTATTCTGTGAGTCTATCTTTGGACCTGTAAAAAACTTTGAATGTAGTTGTGGAAAATATAAGTGACCAAGATATAAGTGAATCGTTTGTGAAAAATGTAATGTAGAAGTAACAAGTTCACGTACTAGAAGAACTAGAATGGGACATGTTGATTTAGCTTCTCCATTAGTTCACGCTTGGTATAAGAACTCCCCTTCTGGATGAATTCATCAATTATTACAACTTTCTTCTTATGAAATTGATAAGATCTTGAGTTTCGTAAAATATATAGTTGTTAAAGGTCCTGATGCAAAATGAAAGGACTATATGAAAGAAACTCTAAAATCTGACTTTACTATCAGATTAACTGAATTGGATGAAATATATAAAGAAGAAGATGAGGCTGAGAAAAATGCAAAGAGAAAAGCTGAATTAAAAGAATTATATGAAGAAAAGAAAAAGGAATTAGCTGATGAACAGATGAGATTAAATTGAGTTATCTCAGAACTAGAACGAGGAAAAACTGTTATGGAGTCCGATTGGAGATCTTTCTTCTATAGATTTTCTGATCAAATGGAAATGGCTTCATGACCAGATGGAATATTAAAAGCATTAAAAGAAATTGATGTTGAAAAGGAAATTAAAAGAAGAGTTAAAGAATTCCCTAACATCAAATCTGCTGATGCTAAGAAAAAATCAATGTCTTTGATTAAATTATTAATCAACTTATATGTATCAGGAGTAAAGCCTGAAAATATGGTACTTAGAAAATTACCAGTTATTCCTCCTGATTTAAGGCCTGTTGTTCAACTTGATGGTTGAAGATTTGCGTCTTCAGATGTTAACCTTTTCTATAGAAGAGTTTTGATGAGAAATATCAGACTTAAGAAAATGGTTCAAGTTGGAATGCCTGATGTATTGAAAAAGAATGAAATCAGGCTTTTACAGGAATCTGTTAATAACTTATTAGTCGGAGAAAAGGCAGGTGCTGGAAAATCTGGTGCTGGAAATAAGGTATTCAAGTCTCTTTCTGATATGCTTTCAGGAAAAGAGTGAATATTCCGTAAGAACCTTCTTGGAAAACGTGTAGACTACTCTGGAAGATCTGTTATTACCGTTTGACCTGGATTAAAACTTGATGAATGTGGATTACCTATCTACATCGCTGTAAAGGTATTCACTCCATTCATTATTGGAAAACTTATGGAGAAAAAGATAGTTTATACTCCAAAACAAGCAGAAAAATTAATTAAAGATGAAGATCCAATAGCATTGAAGTTCTTGGAAGATGTTATCAAGGATAAATACGTTCTTTTGAACCGTGCTCCTACACTACACCGTCTTGGAATTGAAGCTTTCAAGATTAAATTGTTCCCTTGAAAAACTATTAGACTTCATCCATTAGTATGTGGATCATTTAATGCCGACTTCGACTGAGATCAGATGGCCATCCACCTTCCAATTTCAGATGAAGCTCAAAAGGAAGCTAAAGAATTAATTGCTTCTGATAAGAACGTATTGAAACCAGCTTCTGGAGATCCTACATTATCTCTATCTCAAGATATGGTGCTTGGAGTTTATTACTTGATGGATTATTTCGATACTAGAAGACCTGAAGTAAATACAGAAGAAGAATGGATTAAAGATGTACCTACATCTGCAAGATTTGCAAGTATGCAAGATGCTTATAAAGCATATGAAAATAAGGAAATTCATATTAAGGATAAGATTACAATCCTTCATAATTGAGAAGCTATTGATACAACTGTAGGAAGAGTTATCTTCAACATGAAAATGCCTGAAGGACTCGCATATATCAATAGAAATATGAAGAGTAAAGATATTAAGCAATTATTAGGACAAGTATTTGATGAATATGGAATGCCTGTAACTGTAAGGCTTTCAGATGACATCAAAGACCTTTGATTTAAATATTCTACTCTTGCTGCCGTATCAATTAATATTCTTGACATGAAAATCCCTCAAGATAAAACAAAGATTTTGAAAGAATGAGATCAACAAGCTGATGAAATATACAAGTTATTCTACAAAGGATATTTGTCAGAAGATGAAAAACACAGACTTGTTATTGATGTTTGGACAGATATTAAGAAAAGAGTTGAGGCTTGTCTTAAACCAATTATTGGTGCAGGAAACAACTTATATACAATGATTGATTCTGCTGCCCGTGGATCTCAGAACAACGTTACACAGATCTGTGGAATGAAATGATTGGTTGTAAATCCTCAATGAGAAATTATCGAACTTCCTATTAAAGGATCTTTCGCTGAATGACTAACTCCTATTGAATACTTTATTGCAGCTCACTCATGAAGAAAGTGAAAAGCCGATACTGCCCTAAGAACAGCTGAATCTGGATACTTAACTCGTAAATTGTGTGATGCTAGTCAAGAAGTTATTATTCGTGAAGAAGATTGTGGATCTGAAGAATATATTACTTACTCTAAGGAAAATGCTGCTGCTAGTTGAGATAAATTCTTTACTCAAATATACGGTAGAGTTCTTGCTCAAGATGTAATAGATGAGAACTGAGTTAAAGTATTAGATGCAGGAATTATGCTAGGTAAATGAGAGGTAGCATTAATTGAAGGAAATGATGCAGTTCATGAAGTAAAAGTTCGCAGCCCTATTACTTGTCACTGTGCAAGTGGAGTTTGTCAGAAATGTTACGGAATGGACTTATCATCTCGTCAATTAGTTCAGATTTGAATTCCTGTTGGAATTATCGCTGCACAATCAATCTGAGAACCATCTACTCAGCTTACTTTGAATACGTTCCATACATGATGAGTAGCTGGAGAATCTGAATCAGATGCTAGTGGTATCGATAGAATTAAGCAATTGTTTGAAGTTAGGACTCCTAAACATCCTGCTATTATCGCACCATTTGATGGTACAATTGATTTCGAAGAAACTCCAGAGTGAGGAAAATTCTGATTGATTAAAATCACTTCTGAACCTCAAAAGAAAGTTTATATAGTTAAAGATGGATATAAATTAGCTGTTAAGAAATGAGAATTCTTACCTAAATGAGCAACATATGCTATAAAAGGAAAGAGTGCTTTGAAGATTGAAGAAGAGTGAGAAGTGTTATCTGTTGAAAAAGATGCTATCATACTTGGAGTTGTTCAGCAAGTAAGTCATAAATTATTCTGATTATTACCTAAGAAAACTAAATCAGGAGAAAAGGTTTATGCTTGAGAAATTCTTACAGCTGGAGCTGTAGATATCCAAGAATATAAGAGAATTGTGGGAGACTTAATGGCTCAGAGATATATAATTCGTGAAGCTAAGAAAGTTTACTCTGATCAATGACAGAGTTTGAACGATAAGCACATGGAAATCGTTGTAAAACAGCTATTCTCAAAAGTATTTGTAGAAGATTCTGGAGATTCAAGTTTCATCCCTGGAACTTACGTTAAATATGAAGACTTCTTAAAGAAAAATGAAGAATTGGCACGCGAGAAAAAGACACTTGCTAAGGGACAGAGAATGGCTCTAGGACTTACAACGATTGCAAAAGAGACTGATTCTTGGTTGTCTGCTGCATCATTCCAGGAAACAATAAGAGTAATGGTATGAGCTTCACTTCGTGGAGCAATCGATACTCTATCTGACTTGAAAGCAAACGTTATTATATGAAGACTTCTTCCAATTGGAGAAAACTACAGAAATATGCACTGATACTAATACTGAGATAATATAAAAAAGCTGGCCTACGTGGTCAGCTTTTTATTATAGTTAATTAAAAGAAATTTTTATCATCTTGCTATATACTGTATTAGTCTAACTATTGCATAAGCTCACCGTACCAAAACTGCTCATAATGCGGCATTAATAAGTCATTTCTTGTATTTACTTGTTTCTTTACCTGAAGCAGATGAAAATATGTATCATAATCAACAAATAACTATCACAATTGTTAAAACTGTTCAAACCATATATGTAGCTGAAACCACCACATCTTGGGCTATTGATGTAGCTGTATAACCTGATCACGGTTGATCATCATCAATTCACATCATTTTTTCATAATGAAAACAATTTTGTCATACTCACATTAAGCATTCTTTTTTATCTATATTTACACCAACATCTTCTCATTGTGCTAGTGATACGTTTGGCATTAAAAAAATGGAAATGGCCATAAATACTCCAAGCATTATTGATATTATGTTTTTCATGTTTATGTAAGAATTAATTAAAATAATGCAGAATAATTATAATCATTATAGTAAATTTTTGCAAAAAAAAGATGACTTTTTAAGTCATCTGAGATGTTATGATTCAAGAAAATTTGGAATTTTATCTTTTCATCATCGAAGTTCTTCTAAATATTGGGTACCATCTACATTTTTCATTTGGAATCACAATGGTTGTGCTGATAAAATTAAACGAGTAGCAGCTTCCCAAGTTTCTGGATGTTCCATACTTCATTCACTAGCATTTTTATGGCTATTTACGTGGAGTTGTTTATAAATTACAGTCTTAATTCAGCTTTGTATTATAAATTTTAAACAGTTTTCACAACATGCATAATTACAATATAATGTACATCATGATAGATCTGTCTTTGAAAAGAGAATTGCATTCATCTCTGCATGGATAGAAAAGTAGTATTTCATTGGTCTTTCTCGTGTAAGATAACGATCATCTCATGCTCAAAGAAATCCATTATAACCAAATGAGACTGGACGGTGGTTTTTGTCAACTATTACGGCTCCAACTTGGGTTGATGGATCCTTTGAACGAGTAGCTACCTCATCGGCTATATTGATAAAATAATTGTCCCAATCTATCACATTACGTGCTGTTTCCATTTTTATTTAAACAAGTGTAAAAAAGGCTGAACACTTTGATTCAGCCTTATTCTATTTTAAGATTATTTCTTCATTTGATAAACTCATTTATCAACTCTTTCAAATGTATCTTTGTACTTCTGAAGATTTAACATAACTGTATTTGGTGAAACCATTTTTTCTTTGAGAACTTCTTTGCATAGTTCTTTAACAGTCATTGGTCTATCATTCTTTTCAAATATTCTAATAAGAATATCTTTTACAACTCCACCTTCATATCACCATTCTTTAAGTCCATAACGTCCAAGTCCAAGATTTACGAATAAGTCATTATTTTTTACCAATTCGTTGTGAATTGTATTGATTTTACAGCTCTTATTTGGGAAGTAATCCATGATTTTTGCTGGTAATTCTTGATAATGAACAGGTTTATTAATTCTCTTCATTATATAGTAAATCTTTAACTTCATAGTTTTTGGATTTACATCTGCAAATTCATCGAATCCAACCTTACCATCGAATACTGAGAAATTTCTAATTAGACTAAAGAAGTTTACATAGAAAAGATCATTTTTGAGATAAGATACATCTTTATATTCTTTTGAGAATTCTTCCTTAACTTTAGCTATAAACTCGTACATATCCTCAGATTTCTTTCTTTTTTCAAAATAATCATTTACATATAAAGCCATTTTTGTAAGCAAATCCTCAAAAAGTGGCTCAATATAAAAAGCTTTGTATAATAATTTATTTCTCTTTAAATAAGTCACATCAAAGTCTGAGATTAGAATTAATTTTAATTCATCTTTCGTGAATTTAAATAAATTCCTATTAATTAATTTAGCTACTAAAACGTCTTCACCTAATATTCCTCAATGAGCATCCAAAATTTTCTTAGCTTCGCTTAGCACGCTCATATATGTTTCATTTCATACAATCAATCTCCTAAATCTCATCAGAGCCTGAGTTTCGATCTGTCTAATTCTCTCTCTAGTAAGATTATATTCTTGACCGATCCTCTGTAAAGGTACTCCTTTTTGTCATCCAAGTCAAAACTTCTTCATAAGAACAAGTCTCTCCTTTGGTTTACAGTAAATAAGAATATCTTTAAGATTTGTTGACTCTACACTTACCTGTAACTTTTTATCGTCTAATTTTACATTGAAGTTCATAATGAAAAGCCGTTATAAACTAAAGCAAGTCACAATAATTGTGAATGAATTATTCACATAGAATATAATCACCTCCCTATGAATGTCAAGCCGAAATTTGATTTTTTTATATCATTGTTTTTTAAGTTATTATCTGGAGTTTCTAGTGTTTTTATAATATTTTTATTGTAAAAATGGAGTATAAAAATTTTTGTGGCTAAAAATTTGACAATTTTATAAAAATATTTATAATATATATACAAATATTCAAATTTATCATTTAAACATAAATAAAAAATGCAAGCAATCAAAAGACCTTTAATCTTATCTCTCGCCCTATTTCTAGTTTTAAGTGCTGCCACTATTAGTATTTATGCTGTGCAAAATAGCTATCAGTCACATACAATAATTGCAATGTCAGAGACTAATTAATAATTTTATGGTAAAACAATATATAGAAGAACAATTCATATGAAATGGATTGTTTTTTTATAAAGGATTTGTTTTTGAGTTTCTTTTTATTATAAGTTGTTTGGATTTATATTTGACATATAAAAATAATGAGATTCAATAATCCTTTGTATGAAAACGAAGAACTTACTTATCAAGATGTTTTTCTCTTTCAGAATTATTTTGATGGTTATTCTAGATCTGAAGTAAATATTCAGCCTAAATTTAACTTTGGGACTCACCTGCCAATTGTAAGTGCGAATATGAATGCAGTTACATGAAGAAGAATGGCTGAAACTATTGCCCGTTATGGAGGATTGGGAGTCTTACCACAAGACATGAATATCGATACACTGCAAGAAATTATAACCAAAATTAAGTCAGCTAGCGTAAAATACGACACTCCAATTACTGTGAAGGCGACAAATACCATAAGAGATGCAATGTGAATTATCCACAAAAGATCTCACAATCGTGTGGTTATGATAAATGATAACAATGAACCTATCAGAATTTTTTCTGAGAACGATATGAAAAATTTGGATCAGTTTTCTCTTTTGGGTAATTTGAAGGCAAAAAAAGTAGTAACAGCAAAAGACTGAATCTCAAATAAAGATGCGTATAATTTGATGGACGAAAATTGAGTTTCTTCGTTACCAATCGTAAATGAGGAGAATAAATTGATATGAATCTTAACTAAAAAAGACTGCATCAGACACGAGATTTATAAACCAACTTTGGACAAGGATTGAAAATTGAATGTAGCTGTAGCTGTGGGAATCCACGGATTTGATAAAATTGAAATGCTCTATAATATGTGAATAAATATTTTTGTACTGGATACAGCCCATGGATACCAGAAAAAGATGCTTGAATCTATTAAAAAATTCAGAGAAATTTATGGAAATGAACCTATCGTGATTGCTGGAAATGTAATCACTCCCGAAGCGACTAGAGATTTAATCGAAGCATGAGCAAATGGAGTAAAAGTCTGAATTTGACCTGGTGCTATGTGTACTACGAGAATGCAGACATGAGTATGAAGACCTCAATTTACAGCTGTATATAAATGCGGGTTGGAAGCTAGAAAATTATGATGATTTGTATGGGCTGATGGATGAGTAAAAGAACCTAGAGACTTAGCCTTAGCTCTGGCTGCAGGTGCAAATCATGTAATGCTTGGAACCACATTTGCATGAACGTACGAATCTACATGAGATATTAAATATGATGAAGATGGATTAATGTATAAAGAGAACTATGGGATGGCGAGTAAAAAAGCTGTAGAACTTAGAAGTCAAAAATTAGATAATTTTGAAATTGAAAAAAGATGAATGTATCGCGAATGAATCAGTAAATCAAGAATATATCTGAGAGATTGACTAGAATCTGTATGAGACATTATTGATACATTCACTACTGGCCTGCGTTCAAGTATGTCATATGTATGAGCTAAAGATTTGGAAGAGTTCTATGAAAAAGCTGTAATCTGAGTACAAACTAATGCATGATTCGTAGAATGAACTCCTCATGGAAAAGTGAGAAAATAGATTTATAACATATTATGAATCGCTACAATAAGTAGCGATTTTTTGAAATAAAAAAAAAGAACATTCAAAGATGAATATTCAGAATTTTTAACCCACTGGGTGATATAGGACTCGAACCTATGACCCCCTGCTTGTAAGGCAGATGCTCTAGCCAACTGAGCTAATCACCCACCAGCAGATTAATATAACTTTTTTGGCGGTCCCATAGGGAATCGGACCCTAGTTAGAAGATTGAAAGTCTCCTGTCCTAACCACTAGACGATGGGACCACGGAAGGAAGCATCTTTTTAAGTGGCGGGATGGACGGGGCTCGAACCCGTGACCTCCTGCGTGACAGGCAGGCGTTCTAGCCTACTGAACTACCACCCCAGGTAAGAAGTTCCTTAGATTGGGATTGTTTTAATGGAGCCAGCCGTCGGAATCGAACCGACAACCGTCCGCTTACAAGGCGGGTGCTCTGCCAATTGAGCTAGGCTGGCATCTTAATCAGCATTAAGCTGATTTTTTGGATTGATAAGCATGAAACATCTTTGACATTCTAGCCTTTTTACGAGCTGCGTTTCTAGATTTTAGCACTCCAACTTTCAAACATTTATCGATTGCTTTGTAGATGTTACTCAACTGTTCAACTTTTACTTCCTCACCCTTTTCAATCGCTTTAATGAATTTTTTCATTGCCATTTTCATTCTAAGTTTAAAATCCTTATTCCTCTTCGCGAGTTTCTCCGCTCTATTCATGGCCTTCTTTGCTGACTTAGTAATTGGCATCTTGAAAAAATCGACAATTAAAACTACAGAATTCTCCGAGGGTGGGGATCGAACCCACGACCCATTGGTTAACAGCCAACTGCTCTACCGCTGAGCTACCTCGGAATACTTCGTGTGAGATATATATACTAAAGTTTAGATGATTTTCAAGAGATTTTTATTTTTTTTTCAATTTTGTGGTTAGAATGTATCATAACTCACCAAAATGGGTACATTTTTTATAAACAATTCCTCAACTCTGAAAAAAGTCTTTTTTTTTTTGACTTTTTTGATGTTTGTGGTTATAATTCATTCAGAATTTATTTGTTTTTTTGTCCACCATGAAAGATCATTCAAAAAATTTTAGAGAATTATTAGAGACCAATTCTGTTAAAACTAGAATTAATGGTATTAGAACTAAAACTAATAAAGATCTTACTACTACACTCAATATCTCAAACGAAGATATTAAAAAATTAAGAAAAATTATTAATAAGAGTAAAAATCATAAATGAATACCTGAATGAACAATTGAATTCAATGGTAATATCATACCTATAAGTTTGATTTTAGATAATATCAGTTGGCTAAAAGACGCCTATTTTGATGCCGATATAGATGCTTATAGACGACGAGGAGATCCTGTTAAAAAAAATAAAATATTGGAGCGCGCTAATGATAAATTAATTTCTACTATATTTATATTACTAGATGAAGAAAACTTGAAATCTAAAAAAGAAGCTGATGCAAAAAGCAAATCTAAAGAAAGAAAAGCTAAGGAAAAAGCTAGACATTCATTAGATCATAAACTACTTTACCAAAATGATCATCCATGAAGAAGTATAGAATTGACTGATAAATATGAAATTATTGAAAGAATTTCTACTATTGATGTATGAGATAGAATTACTTTCAAAGATTGATATTCTATTGTTATAACAGAAAAAAAACTATGAAAAGTAAAAATTAGGTTTGAAGGAACCCCTTCTCTTTCTGCAGATGGATTTAAATGAGAATGATGGTGGAACTTAAATGAATTATTACAAATACCATGAACAACTGTAGATGATATTAGACAATTAAATATTCCATCTAAATCATGAAGAACAGCGAAAAAACAACCTAATAAATCAAAACCTGACGATCCTAAAAAACCGGAAGTATTACCTCCTAATATACCTGACGATCCTAAAAAACCGGAAGTATTACCTCCTCAAGAGGATTCAGAGTTAGCTTTTGAAGCAGATGCAGTACTCTCTGACGTATCACAATCTTATGAAGATTTAATTTCTCGTGAAGTTGACAATGAAATTAATGAAGATTGGCATAATACCTCTCGATATAATCTACTTAAAAGAGGAAAGTTATTTTTGATGAGATGAAGAATCAGAAAGAAGAAAATTGAAGAGATGAAAAAAAACTATGAAAACACGCCTTTCACAGGTAACTCAGTAATTGATTCTGAAATGAGTACACAAGCTGCTCGTCATGATTTAGAACAAATTCTACAGTGAAGTTGAGTAACTCGTAAAGCTTTCTGAAAAATTGAAAGAGAAAAGCTTATAGATGAAGATGAAGTAAAATTTGAAGGTAGATTCTGAAAGGAATTTAAAGAAATGTGTCAAGATTATGTTGCAAATAACATTTCTCAAAATGAATTCCAAGATAAATTTAATATTTTTGTACGCGATAAACTGGGATATCCTAAAAAACAGCATCAATTTGTAGCAAGTAATATTTTAGAAAAGTTGGATGCCATTAAAAACGATAATGCACTACTGACATCAATCACGACTGATTTAGAAAAATACTTAATAGATAAGAATCTTTCTCATTTTGATGCAATCAACAAAAAAATTGATAATGATTTCAAAAAATATAGAAGAGACCCAAGATTTAGAAAGGAAATTATGGACATTCTATGAAGTGCTTCTAATTTATCAGAAGATGAATTAAAGGAAAAAATATCGCATCCACGCGGTTCGTCACCGTTCCGTTATGCCAATGCTTCGGGAGCAGGCGAATGCCTGTTGACATCCACTTGGCTCTGCGCTCAAACGTCACTCGCAGTTCTACGACTGCTTCTCTCTTACTGGAAGCGATATGCCTCCTGTCATACACGAAAGTCAGAATTGGTACAATCATAATCGAATAACTTTTATTGTTAATAATCAGTAAAATGTTCCTTTTTTGTTCCGTATGCCACACTCTCGCGTCATTTTCCCCGAAAGTGTAAAACATTGCCCC
>JAEEGG010023415.1_pt1 | contig 12062 bp, 10 predicted proteins | sample 9134161 | NCBI WGS metagenome assembly JAEEGG01 (sample SAMN16246543, study PRJNA631951) | gut metagenome | biome: gut microbiome; feature: rumen; material: CR-attached | host: Bos | place: Iran: Karaj | collected 2018-10 | reverse complement strand
CAACACTGGTCGTTGTACAATATATGTACAATAGTTGTACAATACTTGTACAATTGGTAAACGTACAAATATTGTACAAGTATTGTACATATATTGTACAACGACCGGAGTTGGTCCCTTAAAACACTGGAAATGAAGCGTGTTCAAAACGCAGTTTTTGTCGTTTTGTATTTTTTTCAAGATATTTTGCTATTTTTAAGGAATATGTTAAAGAATTTTAGTATTTTTGCACTCTGCTATCAAAGGCATAATTTCGAATCAAAACTAAACTTAAAATATTATGGCTAAAAAAAGTATCATTCCAGGCAAGGCGAATTCCTATAACTGGACGTTTGCCTCAATCGGCGGAGTTACCCGCGTGACAATCAATTCGGGCGAGGATATCGCCCACCTTGGCGAGTTGGACCAGAAGCTGTGGACCGTGCTCAGCTGCCCGGTCAAAGGGCTGGAGTTTGACGCAGAGACGCTGCGCCTGATGGATACTGACAACGATGGCAAGATACGTGTCAACGAGGTCGTTGCCGCCTCGCAGTGGCTTTGCGGCGCGCTTAAGAACCCCGACCGCATACTTGACGGTGCCGACCACATAGCGCTGGCCGACCTGAGCGAGGGCGACGACGGTGCCGCCGTTTGCAGCGCCGCACAACGCATACTGCAGCGCAAGGGCGTTGAGGCCGCCGAGATTTCGATGGCCGACGTTGCCGAGGCCAAGGCTGCCTTCGACGAGAAGGTGAAGGCCAAAGACGACACGACCGCAGCCTCCGTCGACGAACGGCCTTACGGCGACAACACCGACGACGCCATAGCCGCCATCGGTGCACTGAAAGAGAAAGTGGCCGACTACTTTATGCGCTGCAAGCTTATCGCCTTCGACGAGAACTGTGCCGAGGCCGTCGACGTATCGGTAGAGAAGATACAGGCTATCAGCGAGATGAATCTTGCCACCTGCAGCGACAAGATTGCCGACTATCCGCTGGCTCGCCCCAACAAGGAGATGCGCCTTACGATGGGCGCAGGCATCAACCCCGCCTGGCAAGCAGCCTTCGACAAGGCCAAAAGTCTGGTTCTCACCGTCGACTATCCTGAGGCCGACAGCATCGACGAAGCTCAATGGAACGCCGTCTGCTCCAAGCTGGACGCCTACGTTGCAAGTCTGGCCGACGACAAGAGCGCCAAGGTGGAAAGCTTCGACAAGGAAACGGCCGAAGAGGACGCCGACATCAAACTGGTCGACAAATTCCTGCATCTCTATCGCGATTTCTATAAACTGCTGAAGAACTATGTCACCTTCAGCGACTTCTATACGCGCGACAACAGCAAGCTGGCCGTGTTCCAGTGCGGCAAGCTCTATATCGACCAGCGTTGCTTAGACCTCTGCGTCCGCGTGGAGGATATGGGCAAGCAGACCGAGTCGGCAAGCTTCAGCGGACTCTATCTGGTCTACTGCCACTGCAAGTCGAAAGTCAAAGCCGCCGAGATGGACATCGTGGCCGCTATGACCGACGGCGACGTCGAGGACCTGCGCGTAGGCAAGAACGCCGTGTTCTATGACCGCTCGGGCCAGGACTGGGACGCCACCGTGACCAAGATTGTCGACAACCCCATCAGCGTGCGCCAAGCTTTCTGGGCTCCCTACAAGAAACTGTGGAAGTTCATCACCGACAAGATTAACAAGAACGCCGCCGAGAAGGAGGCCAAGCAGATGGACAACCTGACCGCCAAAGCCGACACCGCCACCAACAATATAGGTACTGTGCCTCCGGCCGAGGGTGCTGCCGCTCCCGCCGCCGACGCCGCCAAGAAGACGCCGTTCGACATAGCCAAATTTGCAGGTATCTTTGCCGCTATCGGCTTGGCCTTGGGCGCTTTGGCCGCAGCACTGGCTGGTCTGGGCTCGTTCCTTTTCGCCAAGTGGTACAACAGCATTCTGCTACTGCTGATCATCATCGTGGTGGTCTCTGGTCCATCGATGTTCATTGCCTGGACCAAGCTGCGCCGCCGCAATCTGGGACCCGTGCTCAACGCCAACGGCTGGGCCATCAACGCCCAGGTGCGCATCAACACCGCTTTCGGCGCCACGCTGACCAGCCTGGCCAAATACCCGCTGGTAACGGTGCCCGACCCCTACGCCGACAAGAAGATGGCTTGGTGGAAGAAATGCCTCATCACGCTGGTCGTGCTGGGAGGCATTTTCTGCGCCCTTTATTTTACCAACACGCTGAAATATGTAGGCCTGCCCTTCAAGAAAGAGCAGCCTGAGGCCGTCGAGCAGCCTGCCGAGGTGACCACAGGAGCCACCCCGGCTCCGGCTCCGGCCCCGGCCGAAGAACCCGCTCCTGCAACAGAATGAGATTGTTGATTTGTTTATTTGTTGATTCGTTGATTTGTTAATTTGTGAATTGACAATTGTATTGTCCCTTAACTCCCTTTAACTTCCCCTTAACTTCCCTTAACTCCCCCTAAATCCCTTTACCCCTAAAACCCTTTAACCCTTAATCCATATTATGTCATCTTTTGCCGATCTTTCATCTTGGGCTTGGCTGATACAGTTGTTTGTCATTATCGCCGCCCTGCTTGTAGCCAACCTTGTACGTTGCAATGTGCCGCTGTTCCGCCGCAGCCTGCTGCCGTCAGCGCTGCTGGCCGGCCTTCTTATCTTGTGTCTCAAGCCGTTGGGCTTCTTCAACGAGCTTGTAGACCGTCACGTGATGGAGATTATCACCTATCACGCCCTGGGACTTGGTTTTGTGGCTATGGCTCTTAAGAACAAGAAAATCAAGAGCTCGACCACCACAATGAAGGTCGTCGAGACTGGAGCCGTGACCGCCAGCACCTACATTCTGCAAGGTCTGGCCGGACTGCTGATTACCATTCCGCTGTTTATGTGGTGGAAGAGTTCCAATATGTTCTATGCCGGCGGTATGCTGCTGCCTATGGGCTACGGACAGGGACCCGGACAGGCGCTGAACTTCGGTGTGACGTTCAGCGACTGGGCTTCAAACCAGGGTATCACCTTCTACGGCAAGGACTTCGGCCTCAGCATTGCCGCTATGGGCTTCATCGTGGGCAGCCTTGTCGGAGTGGTCTATATGAATGTCCTTCGTCGCAGAGGCAAGCTGAAAGTGAGCGACGGCACATACGTTGAGAAATACACGCTTGAGGACTATGAGTCGGAAGGCGAGATACCGCACTCGGAGTCTATCGACAAGCTGACGGTGCAGCTCTGCCTTGTGCTGCTTGTCTATGCGTTGGTGTTTTTGCTGATGTTCGGTGTGCAGCAACTTGAGCTTGGCGACTTTGGAGTAAAGACTCTCAAGCCTTTGGTTTGGGGCTTCAACTTCCTGTGGGGCACCCTGCTTGGCGTACTGGTGAAGTGGATTATCGGTCGTCTGCGCAAGAGCAACTGGATGCAGCGCGAGTACATCAACAACTATACGTTGGACCGCATTGCCGGCACCTGCTTCGACTTTATGATTGTTGCCGGCACCGCCGCCATCGACTTCCAGAACCTGCGCGCCATCTGGCTGCCATTGGTTTTGGTTTGCACGCTTGGAGCCTTGGTGACTTTCTGGTATGTGCTACGCTGCTGCCGCAAGCTTTATCCCGACTACAAATACGAGGCTTTCTTCTCGATGTTCGGTATGCTGACCGGCACGGCATCGAACGGTATGATCCTGCTGCGCGAGATAGACCCGCGTTTCGAGACGCCAGCAGCCAACAACCTCGTGCTTCAGACCATTCCGGCTCTGGCATTCGGTTTTCCGGTGCTGCTGCTGATGGGCTTCGCTCCGCAGAGCCTCACCAACACGCTGATTTCGGTTGGCATTATGGTAGTGGCACTGGCAGTGTTTGCATTGTTTATCTTTAGAAAACCACGTCGCAAGGCAACATCATAATATAATTGATTAAGTGATGATTAGAGAAAATTTGTTTCAAAGTTAATTGTTATTTATTTGATAAACAAGAAGCAAGGAGGTTTTGACCGCTAATCTTTAAACTATAAACTTAATTTAATAACACAAATAATATGAAGAAAATAGTAAAGTTATTTCTTTTAAGTGCTTCCTGTTTTATGTTGCTGGGGTGTCCATATTTTCCATACGATGAAGAAGAAGTTGCTTCATTATATCCTTTTTTAGTTCTTTGTAAATTCAAAAATGATTGTGAGACGTATTATGATAATGCTTGGATTTGTTCGCTTGCGAGGTCATATTATCCACAATTTGTAACAAAGTATGGCTGGCTGCAACCACCATATCCGATGGGCGACGGTTGGTATATGTGGGTTGTGGCACACACAATGTTCTACCCTGATGAAATGAGGTACCTCTCAACGATAAGAGAAGAATGGAATGATGGCAACCAAGTTGTTGAAGATTCTCTTGTTGTATGTGAAGACCCTTACCAAGACTATTTTATGTTGGCAAGATTTCATCGAGATATTGTAAAAGACCATATTACCATTGCAGAAAATACAGAAACTGATGAGAGAGAGAACCAATATATTGTATGGGTTGATACGGCGTGGTTTCGCAAAAATATCATTGAGTCACGTGGTGATTTATAATGGTAAATGTAAAAGTTAATAAATTCACCAAAGGATATTTTTATGAGAATTATTGTTCTATTATTTGTGTTTTTTAGCGGAGTTCTACTCGGACAAAATGCAAGTTTACACGAGGTCACGCAATGCGCGTCTACTATTTGTCTTGATGGTATGAGTGATTGCGACATTGTGCTGTATAATGCGAAAGGCGAGCCTTGCCTACGTGACGTGCATATCAACAATGGTTATTATTATATTGATGCATCAGCTTACCCGCCTGGAATATATTTTGTAACAGTGCGTTCTGGTGATGACGAAAGGACAGCCAAAGTAATAATAAGGTGATAGGTTGTACGTTGTATTTGTAGGTAAAACAGTTTTTAAATATTATATGACTTAATTCTTTTATTATGAAACATTCTTTTATTATGAAACGCTTGGTTCTTTTATTCTGCACGCGAGGTGCTTGCATTTTTTTGTTGTTAATGTTGGCCTATGATGCTTCGGCACAGGACACGACCAAGCACGTCCGCACGGGTTGGAACTTCGGTGTTTTGCCCAGCGTGGCGTTCGATGCCGACTTGGGGTTTCAGTATGGTGCGTTGACCAACATCTACTACTTCGGCGACGGGTCGACCTATCCCGACTACCTGCATTCGTTCTATGCCGAAGCAGCCTACACTACAAAAAAGTTTGGTATTTTCAGGACTTCGTATGACTCCAAATACCTTATCCCGAACCATCGTCTGAGTGTCGACCTCACCTATCTGCCCGACCAGATGTGTGACTTCTACGGTTTTAACGGCTATCAGTCGGAATACAACCCGGCCTATTCCAATCAGGACGATGCGGCATATATCACTCGCGCCTACTACAAGTACCGCCGCGACCTGTTCCGCTTCTCGGCCGACCTGCAGGGCGAAATCAGTAAACCGTTATACTGGAACGTCGGCATCGGCCTGCTCCATTTTGGCGTGGGTTCTGTGGATGTCGACCGACTGAACAAGTTCACCAAGGATGAAGACAAGATGTTGCCCGACACGGTGACGCTCTTCGACCAGTACGTCTCCTATGGTTACATTAGTCAGAACGAGGCTACTGGCGGTGCCCACCCCTATCTGCACGGCGGCATAACATTCGACACCCGCGACCGTCAGCAGAATCCGCGCCGCGGCATACACGCCGATGCATTCTTGACATACTATGCCGGTATCGGTTCAATGAAAGAATATAACAATCTTAAATTCAACGCTGCCTGGCGCCACTACTTGCCGATTATCGCCAACCGCCTGACCTTGTCCTATCGCGTCGGCACACAGTTGAACCTGGCTGGCGACTGCCCATTCTACCTCAACACCTACCTCAACCAACTCTATATGCAGCGTGTTGTTTACGAAGGACTTGGCGGTGCCAATTCGGTGCGTGGTATTATGCGCAACCGCATCCTCGCCCCAGGCGTGGTCTTCGCCAATGTCGAGCTGCGTACACAGATATTCAGTTTCAAGGTTGGAAAAAATATGTTTTATGTAGGTCTCAACCCATTTGTCGATGCCGGTATGGTGGTGCAGCCATACAACTATGTCGTATCTGATCCTCATACTACTAATCCAATTGTAGGTTACTGGGACACTTCCCGCCTTTACGAGCCTCACCTCTCAGGCGGTTGCGGTCTCAAGTTGGCTATGAACGACAACTTCGTGCTCTCTGTCGACTGGGCAACGGCTTTCGACAAGCAGGACAACGGCAAGGTGAGCAACCTCTACATCAAGATGGGGTATATGTTTTAGTATTTTATAGGCTTTGGATTACTTTTTTTTCGTATTTTTGCATTTTTGAAAAATAGACAGAAATACTTATATCTATGTATAGGACAAATACTTGTGGAGAATTAAACATTAGCAATGTCGGTCAGACAGTGACATTGTGTGGATGGTTGCAGCGCAGCCGTGACCTTGGAGGTATGACTTTTATTGATTTGCGCGACCGCTACGGTATCACTCAGTTAGCCTTCAATATGGAGACCAATGCCGAACTTTGCGAGAAGGCCCGCAAGCTGGGACGCGAATATGTGCTTCAGGTAAAGGGCATTGTCATTGAGCGCGCATCGAAGAACACCAAAATTCCGACCGGCGAGATTGAAATCGATGTCAAGGAATTGAATGTGCTCAACGCTGCAAAGACTCCTCCTTTTACCATCGAGGACCAGAGCGATGGCGGCGACGACCTTCGTATGAAATACCGCTATCTGGACTTGCGCCGCAATCCTGTGCGCCGCAACCTCGAGCTGCGTCACCGTATGTCGATCTTGGTGCGCAACTACTTGAATAACCTCAACTTCCTTGAAATAGAAACACCTTTCCTTATCAAGTCGACACCCGAAGGTGCACGCGATTTCGTAGTGCCCTCGCGTATGAATCCCGGCGAGTTCTATGCCTTGCCGCAAAGTCCGCAGCAGTACAAACAGCTGCTGATGGTGGCAGGTATGGACCGCTATTTCCAGATTGTTCGTTGCTTCCGCGACGAGGACCTGCGCGCCGACCGTCAGCCGGAGTTCACGCAGATCGACTGCGAAATGTCGTTTGTAGAGCAGGAGGATGTTCTTCAGACTTTTGAAGGTCTGGCCAAACATCTTTTCAAGGAGGTGAAGGGCTTGGAATTCGACCAGTTCCCGCGTATGACGTGGCACGATGCAATGCGTCTGTATGGTAGCGACAAGCCGGATATCCGCTTCGGTATGAAGTTCGTAGAACTCAATGATGTCGCTAAAGGCAAGGGCTTCGGACTGTTCGACAATGCCGAACTGGTGGTTGGTATCTGCGCAGAAGGCTGCGCCGAATACACCCGCAAGCAGATTGATGCACTGACCGACTTCGTCAAACGTCCGCAAGTTGGCGCCGGCGGAATGGTATATATCAAATACAACGCCGATGGCTCGTTCAAGAGCTCGGTCGACAAGTTCTACACGCAGGACGACCAGAAGGCCATTGCCGAGAAATTTGGTGCAAAGCCCGGCGACCTGATGCTGATACTCTGCGGTCCAGCTATGAAGACACGCGTTCAGCTCTGCGCCTTGCGTCTCGAGATGGGCAACCAGCTTGGCCTGCGCAATCCTGAGGTTTTTGCTCCGTTGTGGGTCATTGACTTTCCGCTGCTGGAGTGGGACGAGGAAACGCAGCGCTACTACGCTATGCACCACCCCTTCACGGCTCCCAAACCCGAGGACGAAGCTCTACTCGACGATCCGAAGCGCTGGGGCGACATCCGCGCCAACGCTTACGACATAGTGATGAACGGTGTCGAGGTCGGCGGTGGCAGTATCCGTATCCACGACCGCACACTGCAAAACAAGATGTTCCATACGCTTGGCTTCACCGACGAGCAGGCTCAGGCTCAGTTCGGCTTCCTGATGGACGCCTTCACCTATGGTGCACCTCCTCACGCAGGCTTGGCCTTCGGTTTCGACCGTCTTTGCTCGCTCTTCGGAGGTGCCGACAGCATTCGCGACTTCATCGCATTCCCGAAGAACAATAGCGGCCGCGACGTTATGAGCGGAAGCCCATCACCTATCGCAGACGCCCAGCTTGAAGAGTTGTGCATAAAGTTGGATGTTAAGAACTGAATTTTGAAAGGCTAACACGTTATGCCTCAAAATTCAAAAATCGTAATTCGTAATTTGATAAAGTCAATGCGCCTCCGCACATTGCCCCTGTCATTGGCAGGCGTGGTGTGCGGAGGCTTGCTTGCTATTAATAAGCCAGGAGGCAGCGACTTGGTGTTTACCCTTGTGATGCTGACTGCCTGTCTGCTGCAGGTGCTTTCCAACCTTAGCAACGAGATGGGCGACCATCTCAGCGGTGTGGACGGCGAGGACAGAGAAGGACCTAACTACAGTATGTCAGAAGGCGGTCTCACCGTCAAGCAGATGTGGCGCGCAATAAATGGAACCGTGGTGGCCTGCTGCATAAGCGGCCTAACTATGGTGCTGGTTTCAGGCAGCCCTTGGTGGGTATTGATTCTTGGTGCCGCTGCAATATGGGCAGCCACACACTATACACTGGGTAAAAGTCCCTACGGCTATAAAGGCCTCGGCGACATCTTCGTCTTTATCTTCTTTGGACTTGTAAGTGTTTTGGGCAGTTACTCTGTCGTTGCACATACTCTTGACTGGAAACTCTATGTCATAATGCCGGCCATAGGCATCGGCCTGTTGAGTGTTGCGGTGCTGAATGTGAACAATATCCGCGATATGGCCAGCGATGAAGGTATCCGCAGGACTATTCCGTTAAGGATTGGAGAACGGCGTGCCAAGTGGTACCAGACCTTTTTGGTAGTTATTGGCGCAGGTTGTTTCTATGTTATCCCATTGGGCGTTTTGCTTTGGGGCTTGCCGATACCGCTTTTTATTTTTCACCTTGCGGGAGTATGGAAACGACACGGTAAAGACCTGGACCCGATGTTGCCCCTTCTTGTGTTTAGCACATTTCTTCAGGCTTTATTTTATGGAGGTTGGTTGCAATAATGGCATACGATTTTGACAAAATAGCGGACAATTATGACAGCCTGAACCATCTGATGACATTTGGGATGGACCGCTTATGGCGTCGACGTGGAGCAAAATGGCTCACTCGCGGACAATGGCGCCCCAAATGCCTCGATGTCGCTGCCGGGACAGGTGATTTGGCTTTCGAGATGTATAGGTCTGGTGCCGATGAGCCTATAGTTTGCGTTGATTTGTCGAAAAAAATGCTTGAAATAGCCAGCAACAAGATGGCTCTCGAAACAGAGTGCATCATCGCCGACGCCGAGTCGTTGCCTTTCGATAACGGCAGTTTCGACTGCGTTGGATGCGCTTTTGGAATACGCAACTTTGTCCACTTAGAAAAAGGTCTTACAGAGATGGTCAGGGTGCTGAAACCTGGAGGTCGTATGGCGATACTGGAACTCTCTACGCCTGACAATCCTATGTTACGACCATTCTATAATCTCTATACACGCTGCATAATACCCTTGCTCGGCGAGAAGATAGCCAAAAACCGCGAGGCATACACCTATCTTCCCGAATCGATTGAACGGTTCCCGAAAGGGAAACAAATGCGCAAGATGCTTGAAAAAACCGGCTGTAAAGTGCGCCAACGCAAAATATTCTTTGGTGTTTGCCGAATGTACAAATGCACAAAAAAACAATAGCCCCAACCTTCAGAACTTTAAACTTTATACAATATATGGCTGACAACTACCTTGAAAAAAGATACGATGCCGTTTTCGGCAAAAAGACTGTTACAAAACGTGTGGGACACACCCTTGACGAATTGTTACTGAAAAATCGTTCAACACGTGGATACAACAAATCATACGTTGTCAGTCGTAACGAACTGCAACAGATAGTCGCCGTCAACACCAAGATCGGTTCCGGATGCAACCGTCAAGTGCTTCGTTTTCGTTTGGTTACGCAGGGCGAAGAGGCAACAAAAGTATTGGATAACATCAAGATGGGTGCGGCCCTACCCGAATTGCATCTGCCATTCCCAGGCACTGAACCCGAGGCCTTTATCATCGTGTGCTCAACGATGGAAGAGAACAAGCTGGTAGATATAGACCTAGGTATGTCGCTCCAAACGATGATGCTCAAGGCCACCGAGATGGGACTCAGCAGTCTGATTATCGGCGCATTCAACAAGTCGAAACTAAAAGAGTCCTTTGCCCTCCCATACGAACCCGTAGCGGTACTTTGTGTAGGCAAAGGTGCTGAGAAATTTGAGCTCGTACCCATTAAAGAAAACGAAAGCCATTCCTACTATCGCAAGAATGGCATTCATTATGTACCAAAAGTCGTACTTGAGGACTTGATACTTTCATAAGGGCGTACACCGGGGTACGCCCCTACGGAGATTATTCTTCCACTTTCACAATACGGGTATAGCCGTATTCCTCAAGTTTTTCAATCTGGGCCTTGATATTCTTGGCCTTGGGGCTGATAAGCACGCGATTGCCTTCGTCACGGAGTTTGTTGACCTCAACAATGACTTCGCGTATACGGTCGGCTTCGAGACCAGGACGCAGCAGGTATGCCACCGACTCGCCTTTTCGCTCCACCTTGAGACCTTTATCTTTTAAGATAGTCACAATACGTTCGAATCCAATAGAGAAGCCACAGGCCGGCGCTTGAATCTTTCCTTCGCTAAATTTGCCAATCATTTCATCATAGCGTCCACCGCCGGCAATAGAGAACGAGTAGTTCTTCTTGTCAACAAGTTCAATTTCAAAGATAGGGCCTGTATAATAGCCCATTCCGCGCACAAGCGACGGGTCGAAAACGATTTCGCCTCTGCCTTCTACAATGGCACGCACACAGCTTATGATGGTGTCCATATTGTCGGCAATTGCAGCATCTAGGCTCTCGCCTATATGTTTAGCTGTAAACCCTTTGCACATTTTATAGTCGGTGCCGTCGGCCAACATAGCACAATAGCGACCGATACCATCCTCGCCCAATTCCATTTTGCGCAGTAGCTCTGCAATACCGTCGACGCCAATCTTGTCCAATTTGTCGAGCACAATGCAAATCTCATCGAATTTCTCAGCAGGGAATCCACAGGCAGCCGACATTGCCTTCAGTATACGGCGGTCATTGACACGGATCTTAAAATTGCCCATACCCAGACGATGAAGCATCTCGGCAGTAGCAGAAATCAACTCGATTTCTGCAAGATTCGAGCCGTCACCAATAATGTCAATGTCACATTGAGTGAACTGGCGAAAACGACCTTTCTGAGGTTTGTCAGCCCGGAACGAACTTCCCAATTGCATTGCCTTAAACGGGTACGGGAGTACATTCATATTATTGACAAAGAAACGGCTCAGCGGCACCGTAAGGTCATACCGCAAACCACTGTCACAAAGTTCATCGTTGCTCTCCGACTCCTTCAATTTCTCGCCACGCTTAAGGATTTTAAAAATCAAAGATTCGTTCTCGCCACCCTGTTTGTTGGTGAGGTTCTCTATATGTTCGATGACTGGAGTTTCTATAAGATTGAAACCAAAGCGACCGTATGTATCCTTTATCAGTCCCAGCGCATATTCGCGTATTTCCATATCGGCAGGCAGCTGTTCGGGCATACCCTTAACCGGAGTCTTTATCATTGCCATATCAGTATGATATATTGAGAGTTATATTACTTTTTATATTAAAAATCAAAATGCAAAAATACATAAAAAACTTGGATTAAACCACCGAAACATTCGATATTTCACATTTATGCGACAAAAAAGCGTTAACAAATAATAAAGCTATTACGTTATAACGTTGTTCCATTATAACGTTATAACGACAAACAACCCGACATAAAAAGACAAACAAAAAAGGAGTCCCTTGATGGAACTCCTCTTTAGAAAGATTGGCGGCGACCTACTTTTCCACAAACAAGTGCAGTATCATCGGCGATGTGAGGCTTAACTTCTCTGTTCGGAATGGGAAGAGGTGAACACTCACTCCATAGCCACCAAAATAAATGGTTTG
>JAEEGG010023414.1_pt1 | contig 12063 bp, 9 predicted proteins | sample 9134161 | NCBI WGS metagenome assembly JAEEGG01 (sample SAMN16246543, study PRJNA631951) | gut metagenome | biome: gut microbiome; feature: rumen; material: CR-attached | host: Bos | place: Iran: Karaj | collected 2018-10 | reverse complement strand
TACGCGGGCATTACCCCGATCAGGTATGAGGGTATCATCTCAGCCTCGGCCTGTGCAACCAAAGCACCCCTTGGCCCGCAAATGCGGACCGGATGCGAAATTACTGATTTATTTCGTAAATTTGGAATAATTCTGAACTATCGCATGATGAAACGGCTTCTGACCATCCTCGCGGCACTCGCGCGGGCCTTTCCCGCCCCGGCCCAGATCTACCACAATGCGGACGACCTGCCGCTTTTCGGGAAAATCACCGAAGACACCGCGGAGCGCTATGAAAGGCTTCCGGCATACCTGGAAGGCAATATCCGCGACATGCTCTGGACCCTCGGCCGCCACAGCGCGGGGCTCTACATACGCTTCAACACGAACAGCACGGAGATCTGGTGCCGCTGGACCGTGAAGTTCGGCACGCACATGGCGCACCAGACCCTCATCGGCTCGCGCGGAGTGGACCTCTACGCCCTCAATGACAAGGACGAGTGGCGCTTCGTGGCAGCCGCGATGCCGGACAGGGACAGCAAAGAAAGCAACTACAGGATAGCCACCTGCATGGACGGGAAGGAGCGCGAGTACATGCTCTACCTCCCGCTTTACGACAGCATCGACAGCCTGGAGATCGGAATCGATTCCACCGCCGTGCTCAGCCTGCCCAAGGTGGACCTCCCGAAGGCGGAGCGGCCGATAGTGATGTACGGCACTTCCATCCTCCAGGGCGGCTGCGCGAACCGGCCCGGAATGGCCTCCACGGGCATAATCGGGCGCAGGCTCAACCGCCAGGTCATCAATCTCGGCTTCAGCGGGAACGCGAAAGTGGACCTGGAGATAGCGGAGGTGATGGCATCGGCCAAGGACCCGTCCCTCTTCGTGTTCGACTATGTGCCGAACGCCTCCCCGGAAATGATACGGGAAAGGGGCGAGGCCTTCTTCCGCATAGTCCGCGACGCCCATCCGGACGTACCCGTACTCTTCCTCGAGGACCCGTATTATTCCAAATACGAACTGATGAGCAACGCGCGCGAGGAAGTGGACACGCGCAACGCCGCCCAGCGGGAGCTGTTCGAAAAGCTGAAGAAGCAGGGCGAGAAGAAGATCTGGTACCTCAAGTCGGACGACATGGTCGGGCACGACAACGAGGCCTTCGTGGAAGGCATACATTTCACCGACCTCGGAATGATGCGCTACGCAGAATGGATACTCCCCCACATCAATAGGAGGATGCTCAAATAAGATGCTTATGACAGCCAGAGAAGCCGAAATAATAGAACTCATACACCGGGAAGTCAAGCCCGCGCTGGGCTGCACCGAACCCATCGCAGTGGCCCTCGCGGTCGCGAAAGCGGTGGAGATCCTCGCCGAGAACGGCTGTGACTGCGACCCGCGCTGCCGGCTCTGGAGGGAAACGGCCGACTTCAGGATCTCCGTGGAAGTCAGCGGCAACATCCTCAAGAACGGAATGGGCGTGGGCATCCCCGGTACGGGAATGATAGGCCTGCACATCGCCGCCGCCCTGGGAGCCGTCTGCGGACGCTCGGAACTGGGCCTGGAGGTGCTGCAGGACCGCTCCGAAGGCGCCGTGAAACGTGCAAGGGAACTGGTGGACCGGGGACGCGTGGAGATTTCGGTGGCGGAGACGGAGCACCTGCTCTACGTTAAGGCCACCGTGCTGCTCTGCGGCAGGCAGGCCTCGGCAGAGGTGATGCCTTCCGCATCGGCGGTGATAGAGGACGACCACGACCGCATCGTGGAGACCAGCTTCGCGGACAAGGTGCTGATGAGCTCCGAGTCCGGCGCGGCCGCTTCCGAACGCAGCACGCTGGATTATCACCTGACAGTCAAGGAGATATACGATTTCGCCATAAACGCGGCCTACGAAGACATAGCGTTCATCCTGGATGACCGGAGCTACAACCTCGCCCTCGCCGAAGAGGGCCTGCGCGGCTGCTACGGCCTGCAGGTGGGCAGGTCCATACGCGAAAACCAGGAATCCGTGTTCGGCGACGATTTCATGAGCTATGCGATGGGGATGACCGCCGCAGCCTCCGATGCGAGGATGGCGGGATGCACCCTGCCGGCGATGAGCAACAGCGGCAGCGGCAACCAGGGCATCACCGCCAGCGTACCCGTGATAGCCTACGCGATGCGCCACGGCGTGGACGACGAGCGGCTGGCGCGGGCGCTGATCCTCAGCAACCTGGTGGCGATCCACATCAAGGGCTACCTGGGCAAGCTTTCCGCGCTGTGCGGCTGCGTGGTGGCCTCCACCGGCTCGGCCTGTGGCATCACCTGGCTCAGGGGCGGCGGCTTCGACGAGGTCTGCTACTCCATAAAGAACATGGTCGGCAACATCACCGGGATGGTCTGCGACGGCGCGAAGGTCGGATGCGCGATGAAGGTCGCGTCCGGCGTCTCCAGCGCGGTGCAGTCCTCGGTGCTGGCCCTCAGGGGCACCTGCGTGCAGGATACCGACGGCATCATAGACAAGGACATCGAGAAAACGATCAGCAATCTCGGAGCCATCGGTTCCGTGGGTATGAAGGCTGCCGACAAGATGATTCTCGATATAATGTTATGTAAGTAATAATCAATAAGATATGGCAACTCCACACAATGCAGCCGGCAAGGGCGAGATAGCCGAGACCGTCATAATGGCGGGCGATCCGCTGCGCATCAAGTTCATGGCAGACAACTACCTTCAGGACGTCACCCTGTTCAATTCCGTACGCAACATGCTCGGATACACAGGCACCTACAGGGGGCAGAAGGTGAGCGTGATGGGGCACGGGATAGGCATCCCGTCCATAGGACTGTACTCCCACGAACTGTTCACCCACTACGACGTGCAGCGCATCATCCGCGCGGGCAGCGCCGGCGGAATGCAGGAGTTCCTGGAGGTCGGAGACCTGGTCCTGGCCCAGGGAGCCTGCACCAATTCCAGCTATCTCAGGCAGTTCGAACTGCCGGGAGACTATGCTCCCATCGCGGACTTCGGACTGCTCAGCAAGGCCGTGGAGAGCTGCAAGGCATTCGGCTACAAGTACTACGTGGGCAACATCCTCGCCACGGACTACTACTATGACGAGTCGCAGGGCTGGAAGAAGTGGACCAAGATGGGGGTGCTTGCATCAGAAATGGAGAGCAGCGCCCTCTATGCCAATGCGGCAAGATTCGGAAGGAGCGCTCTCTCCATTCTTACAATCAGCGACAATATGGTGACCGGTGCAGACACCGACGCCCAAGTGCGCCAGACGGCCTTCACCAAGATGATGGACGTGGCCTTCAGCCTGGTCTGAACGATTACCGGAGTTATTCTCCGCGGAACACACCCATGAACAGGATTGCTCCGGTGCTGGTTTCCACTATCTGGTAGATAAAAGGTCTGTCGGCATAGAATCGAAGCGGGCCAGGATCCTCCCATCCGAGTGAAGCTCCAAGCACCGTAGTCGCCACCGTCACCGCAGCGGCTTTCGTGCCTTTTTCGTCCACTTCGACCCTGGACTTCTGGAAAAACTCGTTTATCATCATCGGCACGTCAGTGATCATACCGAAATCAGCCGAGGGAGTGAAGGCGCTCTTTATTCCAAGGCTCTTTAAAATCGGTTTCAAGTCAGTGTGTACCACCGTTTCGAATTTCGGCATTTTCAATTGGACGGTCCGTTTTAATACCTGAGAAAAATTACGACATATCGGGATGACATCTTCGACCGTCTTGCCATTGACCGGGAGAATGATATTCATCGCAAAACCACCGTTGCCATACGGAATCTGGACTTCCCCATACGACTCATTGCCATAAACAAACATCTCTGCCTCGGTATTCATCATCTCGATTTTCTTCTCCTGGCCACCCTCCTTGGTAAATATCTCCTTCTTGGTATTCGATTTCTTGAATCCGCCATTCGCCCATTTCCCATTGAAGCAGACGGCATTCATCAGAATCGTCAGTATCCCCGGGTCAAGTCTGTCAAACAGTTGCGGGATCATCCCCTGCGTTTTTTCCTTTGACCAATTGTTGACGAAGGAAAGGGCCTCGCCGTTCTCGCGATTGAAGTCGAAACCCTTGATCAAAGCATCGTAATAATTCACCAGCGTTGTCTTATACCCTTCTTTTGCCTCGATGATCGCGAAGTTGTATACGAACGCGTTGGCCATGGATAGGGTCGCAGTCTTGTCTACCGAGAGTAATTCAGCATACAGATACTTGCAGAACTCGTTCACTTCATCCAGTTTATCGGCATCATACCCCAAGACATTCAAGATTTCTTCCTGCGTTTCTCCGACTGCGCCGTTGCAGAGCATCGACAGGTCATAGTACACGCTCAGCGGAGATATCACGAAGTCCTTGTCATTGGTTTTGGCAACCTCGCCGGCGAGTTTCAGGGCAAACCTGTTATTTACGCTAACAAGTTCGGTCTGCGCCTTGGTAAGAACTATATTGTGCCTTTCGTTGTTCACGACTGCATCATCGTCCTGAATCTTGGAGCAGGAGGCGATAAGCAATACTATTGCTAAAAACAAATACTTCTTCATAGTATCAATGCATGAGTTCTTTAAATATAACGTACAATTGTTAAATATACGTCATTTTTTTACAAGAGCATTGTCATATGCTTTTCTGATCCATACGTGCTTTTCTTGGGAAAGGGAATATGGCAGACAACAACGCCGTACGGTCTGTGGACCGTCCGGCGCGAAAGATAACTAGCCTGCCTGAAGACTAACCCTTCCAGAGACCGTGCAGGTTGCACTTCTCGCGGGCGAAGAGGACCTTGGATGAGGTCTTGAACTCGGCCACGGGCTTGTCTGCGGGAGTAAGGTGCTTGCGGAGGACGCCGTCCTCGGTGACGAGCTCGATCCACTGGATGTAGTGGGGCTCGGTCATCGGATGCTCCACGGAGCCTACGCTCACGCGATAGCTGTCCTCGCCGGTCTTCTCGACCACGGGGACGTGCTTCTCCCTTGCGCCGTCGGTGGTGTTCTCCTTGAGGAGCTGCATGGGCTCGCCGCAGCACACGAGGGTGCCGCCGCCTTCCACCACGACCTCGACTTCATTGCCGCAGATGCCGCACTTGTAGATTTCGTTGACCTTGGTCATGGCTCAGTCTGCTAATAGTTGTCTGCGTGGACTTCGAAATAAGCCTGCGGATGTGCGCACACGGGGCAGAGCTCGGGGGCCTTGGTGCCCACCACGATATGGCCGCAGTTGCGGCATTCCCATACCTTCACCTCGCTCTTCGCGAACACGGCTGCGGTCTCGACGTTCTTGAGCAGTGCGCGGTAGCGCTCCTCGTGCTGCTTCTCGATGGCGCCTACCATGCGGAACTTCGCGGCGAGTGCCGGGAATCCCTCGGCTTCGGCGGTCTTGGCGAAGCCCTCGTACATGTCGGTCCACTCGTAGTTCTCGCCGTCGGCTGCGGCGCCGAGGTTGGCGGCGGTGTCGCCGATGCCGTTCAGCTCCTTGAACCAGAGCTTGGCGTGCTCCTTCTCGTTGTCGGCAGTCTTGAGGAAGATCTGGGAAATCTGCTCGAAGCCTTCCTTCTTGGCCACTGATGCGAAATAGGTGTACTTGTTCCTCGCCTGGCTTTCGCCTGCGAATGCAGCCTCGAGATTCTTCTCGGTCTGGGTTCCTGAATACTTGTTGTTTGCCATAATAGTTAAAGTTGTTGCTTGTTCGGTTTCAAGATGTCCTATAAAGATATGAATTGTTTTTGAATTTACTCAATTATTCCGCTAACTTCGCGGCGATGAAAAAAATCCTGCTCTGCACCCTGCTCACCCTCCTCGCTGCCCTCTCCTACGGACAGGGCAAGGACTCCTTGGGCTTCTTCCGGCGGCTGGACCGCAAGATCTACGAGAAGAAACTCGCGAAGGTGGACCCGGAATACATAGGCATCCCGGAAACGAGATGGGCCGTGGGCACCGCGACGGACGCTCACCTCAACCACCTCTACATAGACCAGCACAGGAACGGAGCGGGCTACTCCGGAACGCTCTACACCAACCCGGAATTCGTGCAGAAACTCGGCTTCTCCTGGAGGGGAATGGGGCTGTCCGTACCCATCTTCAACCCGAAATGGGTCACCCCGAAACAGAAGAACAAGAACGTGGACTACTCCTTCAGCAATTTCGGCAACATCAACGGATTCTCCGCCACCCTCCGCATATCCGACTCCCATAAGGGCACGCTCGAGAGCCTCGCGGGCGACAAGATGGAAGTGGCGGAAGGCAAATGCCACGACAGGTCCATCGACCTCGACTTCTACCACGTATTCAACGGCAGGCGCTTCTCAATGCCGGCCGCGTTCGGATTCACGCAGATACAGAAGAAGAGCGCCGGCAGCGCGATCCTGACGGTAGCGCTGCGCAACGGCAAGACCACGGTAGGCCCCGGCCCCGGTCCCGACAACCACGGAATGTCCATAATCAGCAACATGCTGGCCATCGGAGGCGGCTACGGCTACAACTACGTCACCGAACGCGGCTGGCTCATCCACTTCGCCGCAACGGGCAACATAGTGGTGCTCAAGAACTACGATATGATGATAGGGAACGGAATCGTGGAAGATTTCGGCGCCTTCCCCGACGTGGTGCTGGGATCGCAGTTCGCCGTCATCAGGAACAATGCGAATCTCTACTACGGGATGAATGTCATCAACCGCAGTTCCCTCTGCGGGTCCAAATCCTCCATCGCCTTCTTCAACTCCAGGGGCAACGTCCTGGTGGTCTTCGGCGTGAGGTTCTAGTACTTGGTAATCAGCTGGGTGATGTACTTCCTGTACTCGATGGGAGTCTTGCCTTTCTTCTTCGTGAATATGCGGATGAAGTTGGAGATGTTGTTGAATCCGCAGTCATAGCAGATCTCGCTCGCGCTCCTCGTGGTGTCCGCCAGGAGGTTGCAGGCGCGGGCTATGCGCATGTTGGTCACGTAGTTGATGTAGGTGGTGCCGGTTCGCTTCCGGAAAAAGTGTGAGAAGGCCGACTCGGACATGTTCACGAGCCCGGCCACGTCGGACAGCGAGATGTCCCGGGTGAGGTTCTCCTCTATGTACTCGCACACCTTCGCGATGCGGCGCGACTTGGAGGCGGACACTACGCTGGACGCGTCGAACATGTTGCTGACCAGCACCCTGCGGCTCGAAGTGGCCATCATGTTCAGGATGGAGAAGAAAGCGATGGTGCTGCTGAATCCCTGCATCTGCGTGAGTTCCAGTATCTTGTCCTTGATCATCTCCCCCTCCTCACCGGTGAACTGGAGGCCCATCCGGGTGTCTATCAGCAGCTGGCGTATGGGCGCGAACGCACGCTTGCCCATGATCTCGTACTTGAGCATGTCCGAAGAGAACTGGATGGTGATCTGCTGGTTCTCCGTGAGGTCCGACTTCCACACGTGGGGCACGTTGGGGCCCACTATCACCAGGTCCATGTCGCCGAATTCCTCGGTGGAATCTCCCACCACCCTGGTACCGCGGGTACCGAGGACGAGGTTGATCTCATACTCCGGATGGCAGTGCAGGCCGTAGTCGAACTTGGCGTTGGGATGGTTCAGGATGATGAACATGTCCTCGCCGTTGATGGGTACTATCTCGTGAAGGATCTCCATTGCAGATGCTGTTTTTCACAGGCAAAGTTAGAAGAATATCATAAACTGCGCGCAATCCATTCAAAAAAGTACAATCAATTACCCGCTATGTATAGTGGAGCACGGAAGAAAAAGGATAACTTTGTGATGGTATAAAAATTCGCAAATGGAGTCCATCTCAATTTCCGTCATCGACGCTATAATAATAGTAGTCTACCTCGTCTTCATAATCTGGTGGGGACTCAGGCACGGCAAGAGCTCCGATGCCGGATCCTACTTCCTCGCGGGCAGGACGATGCCCTGGTGGGTGGTGGGCCTGTCGCTCTTCGCGGCGAGCATCTCCAGCACCACGCTGATAGGCCAGTCCGGAGACTCGTATTCCACCGGCATCGCGGTGTTCAACTACAACCTCACCGGCGTGGTGGTGATGGTATTCTTCGCCACCTTCCTGCTGCCGCTCTACATCAAGTCAAAGATTTTCACCATCCCGGAGTTCCTGGAGAAGAGGTTCGACAAGCGGTCGAGATACTATTTCTCGGCCATCTGCATCATAGGCAACATCTTCCTGGATGCAGCCGGCGCCCTCTATGCCGCGGCGCTCATCATCAAGCTGATGTTCCCGGCCGCCAGCCTGGGCCTGATCATCGTGATCTTCGCCATCCTGGCCGCTTCCTACACCATTCCGGGCGGCCTTTCGTCGGCCATCAACGCCGAGCTCATCCAGGCGGTCATCCTGATAGCGGGCTCCGTGATCCTCACCTGCGCCTGCTTCGCCAACGGGGGCGGCGAATACCTGGCCGGCCTGCTCGCCGCGGACGACACTTCCGTCAAGCTGATAAGGCCCCTGAACGACCCCTCGACCCCCTGGCTCGGCCTGATCATAGGAATGCCGGTATCGGGCATCTACTTCTGGGCCAACAACCAGACCCTGGTGCAGCGCGTGCTCAGCGCCAAGAGCGTGGACGAAGGCCGCAAGGGCGTGATGTTCAACGGCTTCCTCACCCTCGTCACCTTATTTATTATAATAATCCCGGGACTCGTGGCACGCCACCATTTCCCGGTGTCCGAATACCCCGCGATGTCCACTCCGGACAACGTGTACCCGATGATGGTCCTGAAGCTCCTGCCCACCGGAATCATAGGCGTGATGCTCTCCGCCCTGCTGGCAGCGCTCACCTCCACGCTCAGCGCCATCCTGAACTCCACCTCCACGCTGTTCACGATGGACTTCTACGCCAAGGCGCACCCGGAGGCCGACAGCAAGCACCTGGTGAAGGTAGGCAAGATAGCGGCGCTCGCAATCATCGTCATCGCCGCCGTCTGGGCGCCCAACATCGGCAGATTCGGATCCCTGCTCAAGTACTACCAGGAGATGCTTTCGTACATCGCGCCGCCCATCGTGGCCGCGTTCCTGCTGGGGATGTTCAGCAAGAGGGTCAATGCCGACGGAGCCTTCACCGGCCTGCTCACCGGCCTTGCGATGGCCGTCGTGATGCTCTTCTTCCGCCACCGTATCTTCGGCGACATGCACTTCCTCCTGATCATACCCATCCTGCTGGCATTCAGCATGATGGCCATCTACATAGCGAGCCTCTTCAAGCCGGCGCCGTCCGCGGAGAAACTCGCCGACACCACTTTCAGGCGGGCCGATTTCCGCGCGGAGACGCTGGCGCTGAAATCCGTCCCGTTCTACAAGAACTACCGGGTCTGGGGAGCCGCACTCCTCGCGGCCTGCGCACTCATCCTGATACTTTTCGCATAAGCATACGATGAAACTCAAGAAATTCGAAGGCAACCCCATACTCTCCCCCCTGCCGGGGAGCCCCTGGGAAGACCTCGTGACCTGCAATCCCGGAGTCATCTACGACGGCGGGAAGTTCCATATGCTGTACCGGGCGGCCGGAGACGACGAAGACCACGTCATCCGCTTCGGCCTGGCCGAGAGCGCGGACGGCTTCCATTTCACGAGGGTCAGCAGGGAGCCGGTTTTCGGGCCCAGCGCCGACGGGCCGGACAGCGGCTGCGTGGAGGACGCCCGCATCGTGAAGATGGGCGGCGAGTTCTACGTCACCTATGCCTACCGCCCCTGCCCTCCCGGCCGCTACTGGACTTTCCCCCACGACGTGGTAAGGCTTCCGGAATGCGGGCCCGACGCCCCTGCGGCCTATTCCAGGAATCTCGGCAACACCGCGCTGGCCCTCACCCGCGACTTCCGCACGTTCCGCCGGCTCGGCCGCCTCACCAGCCCCGTGCTGGACGACCGCGACGTCATCCTCTTCCCGGAGAAAGTGGGCGGCAGATACGTGATGATGCACCGCCCCAAGGAATATACAGGTGAGAAGTACGGCGTCCGCTATCCCTCCATCTGGATAAAGTTCTCCGACGACATCCTCTGCTGGGAGGACAAGGAAAGCCACCTGCTCATCACCGGAAAGGAGGGCAGCTGGGAGGAGAAGATAGGCGGCAGCGCACCCCCGCTCCTCACGGACGAAGGCTGGCTCGTGCTTTACCACGGAGTCGGCGACGGCGGACTCGCCGAATACAGGGTAGGCGCGCTCCTGCTGGACAGGAACGACCCCCTCAAGGTCATCGCGAGGACCCCGGAGCCCATCCTGGAGCCGGAATACGACTACGAGAAGGTGGGATTTTACAACGGATGCGTGTTCCCCTGCGGCAATGTGATCAAGGACGGGACCCTGTTCGTCTATTACGGATGCGCCGACAAATACATAGGCGTGGCCACCTGCAGCGTGGACGCGCTGCTCCGGCACCTGCTCGACGGGTGCAGGACAGAATAAGCGCACGTTTGTTCAAGAAAGTACAATCAATACAAAAACCAATATCAATCATTATGGGTAATATCAGACTAAGGAAACTCTTCGCGGCGGCGGCATTGCTGCTGCTCTCCGCCGGAGCCCTTTCAGCCCAGACGCCACAGACCGTCACCGTGAAAGGTACGGTGGTCGACAAGGACGGCACTCCGGTACCGGGTGCCTTCGTGGTGGTCGTGGGGACAATGAACGGGGCCACTTCCGACAACACTGGCGCCTGGACCCTCAGCAAGGTCAAGCCGGACGCCGAGTTGTCCGTCGACCTTCTCGGATACAAGACGCAGCTGGTCCCCGTACAGGGCCGAACCGACATCCGGGTGGTGCTTGAAGACGACACGACCTTCCTGGACGAAGTCGTGGTCGTCGGTTACGGACAGATGAAGAAAAGCGACCTCACCGGTTCCGTGGCCACTGTCAAGCCCGAAGCGCTTACGGACGTGCCCGCGAACTCCATAGACGGCCTTCTCCAGGGCCGCGTGGCGGGCGTGCAGGTCATCAACGCATCCCAGGACCCGGGCGCCTCATCCACCATCCGCATCCGCGGCAACTCCTCCCTCAACGGTTCCAACTCCCCTCTCGTGGTCATAGACGGCTTCCCTTACGGCGATGCCGGAGCCATCAGCCAGATCAACCCCCAGGACATCGTCTCCATGGAGGTGCTCAAGGATGCATCCGCATCGGCTATCTACGGTTCCCGCGGCGCCAACGGCGTCATCCTCATCACCACGCGCAAGGCAAAGCAGAACGTGACCAGGGTGACCGTGCGCCAGCAGACCACGGTCTCCGAATTCAGCAGCAAGCTGAACCTCTGGAGGGATCCGGTCCTGATGGCCGAGCTCAACAACGAGGCCAACCGCAACGCCGGCCTCACCGAGACCTACATCGGAGCCAGGAACGCGGCCGGCATCTATTATCCTTCGATCCACGAGCTGCAGACCACCTGGACCACCAACACCCGCTGGGACGACCTGGTGTTCCGCACCCCTGTCTCCGACAACACCACGGTGCAGGTCCAGAGCGCCAACGACCGTACCGTCTTCCTGGCCTCCGCGAACTACTACCGCGACAACGGCATGTACATACGCGACAGCTACACCAAGTACGGCGGCAACTTCAGCGTGGAGCACAAGATCCTGGACAACTTCAGGATGAAGGCCAGCGCCAACATCACCAACAACACCCGCAACTACAACAACGGGCTCGCCTACTGGAGGAACCCCATCTTCCCCGTCTATGACGAAGACGGCTCCTACTTCCTCTCCAGCGCATCCGACTACTACCATCCGATAGCCCTCACGGAACTGCAGAAGAACGTTTCCAAGGGGCTGGACGTCATCACCTTCGTGTCCGCCGACTGGGACGTGCTCCCCTGCCTGAACATCCACGCCCAGCTCAACTACAAGCACGGCGAGACCATCAACGACAGGTACTACCCGAAGAAGTATTCCCTCAGCGGCACCTTCAACGACGGCTACGGCGTCATAGGCAACTGGTTCGACAACAACCTCGTCGCGGACGCCTACGCCACCTTCGACAAGACCTTTGCGCAGAAGCACCACTTCACCGCGATGGCCGGTTATTCCTATGAGAACTACCTGTCACGCTCGTCCTCGCTCGCGGCGAAGGGATTCGTGAACGAGGCACTCGGCAACGAGA
>JAEEGG010023413.1_pt1 | contig 12063 bp, 8 predicted proteins | sample 9134161 | NCBI WGS metagenome assembly JAEEGG01 (sample SAMN16246543, study PRJNA631951) | gut metagenome | biome: gut microbiome; feature: rumen; material: CR-attached | host: Bos | place: Iran: Karaj | collected 2018-10 | reverse complement strand
CAAAGCCGCAGACGACGGGCTGGAGATTGTGTTTTAGCGGTAACCAGAACGCCCTCCCGAGAGGAATGACAGCCTCGCCAAAGCATTTTTTTGTGATCTAGGCAGCAACAAGAATTGATGCCTCAAGGGCGTGAGGCGAGGAAGCGACCGTCGCATGGATGAATTCTGCAAGTCGAGATCGATTAGTTGCAATTGCTGGTTGTGGGGAGAGATGCTATAATAGCGCGCATGAAAATAACCTCACTGCGTCGGCGAGAGTTTTTGGGTTTTGTAGGCGCGGCTGATGCCTCCTTTCCCTGGGCGGCGCATCAAGTTGCAAACGCGACGCAAAGCCATTCACATTCGCCTTGCAACCGACGGGGACTTTCCGTATGCGGCGGTGAAGGACCGTGTGAAGTACTGTACGGAGGCAAAGCCCGACAGGCTTGCGACTTCCGCCAACGGAATGGTCGTCGCGCTGACAAGGTGGTGGGCTTCCTTTAACCTGGCGTCGGAAATCGCCTTTGAGACGGTCGTCCCGAGGTTGTCTCGGAAGGCGTCGTTGACGACTGTGTGCGAACGTCCGACATGGCGGTAGACATCCGCTGCGGAGAGACGGTTGCGGACGTTCCCGTAAATGTACACGAGCGCGTCCGACAGCCACGGCGGGTCAATTGGGAATGTTGCCGTAGACCCGCGCTTGACGAGACGGGTCGGCTTCACGAGTATGTCCGGCGGGCGTTCCGCCCCGTCGATCATGGCGTCAAGCGTCTCGGCGGCCTTGAGCCCTATTCCGCATGCGTTGGGATTGATGCTGGATATCGTTGGGTTCGTGAAGTTGCAGGTGATTTCGTCGTCGTCGACGCCGAGAACCGCGACCTTGAACGGTACGTCTAGGCCAATTGCGCGGCAGACTTTTATCAGTTGGTAGGCGCGGAGGTCGCAAGACGCGAGGACGGCTATCGGCTTTGGTAGCTTCTTCACCCAGCTGGCGATTGAGCGCGTTTCGGACCCTGTCGTGTACAGCTCTTTCCGCATGACCGTGTATTCGAAGTCCCTGAGTGCCGACTGTGGAGTTTGATAGACGGCGCATGTATGCCCGTGCTTGCGCAGGCACGTGACGAATGCGTCGCGCCGGAGGTCTGAATACTGCTGGCCTTCGTGCCCGAAGAATCCGAACGTCGTGAAGCGGTGCTGCAGGAAGTGTTCAACGGCGAGACCGGCAATTTCCTTCGCGTCATGCATGACCCTGACGAAATTCTGCGGGTGCTTGTTCTCGAACACGTCCACCACGGGTTTCCCGACCATCGCGAACGCCCTTGCTATCTCGTCGCTGATGGCGCGGACAATGAAACCGTCGAATCCGACGAGGTGAGACGGATGTTCGAGGTCGTCGGTGTCAAGCATTTCGAGCGCCCAGCCGCCGCGCGCCTGGGCGTACTTGATTACGCCGTTGCAGAGTTGGCGTCCGAACGCCCTATGCCGTTCTATGAGAATCCCAATCTTTCGCATGTCGCATATTATACCGAAATTCACCGCCCGTTGTCATTACCAAATGGCACGGCAATATTTGCAAAAATAGTTGCAGACATTTCAATTGCTGGACTAGTGGTTCGTATGATATTATATTTGTGCATGAAGAAAAGAAAGGTAATGAACCGCAATAGGATAGTCCTTGCCGGGAACATCATCGCCGACAATGTGAAGATGATTCCCGTATGGCCCGAAAAGGGCATGCTGGCGCCGATCGAGTCAATGCGCAGGTCGGTTGGCGGTAGCGTATGCAATACGGGGATAACCCTCAAGACGCTAGTTCCGTCCCTTGAAGTCGCCGCGCTTGGCAAGGTGGGGATGGACGATGCCGGGACGTTCGTATTGGGCGAACTCGGGCGGCGGGGAATAGACGTTTCGCTTGTGGCGCGCACCGACGCGGCGCCTACGACGTTCACCGACTGCATGACATTGACGACAACGGGGGAACGGACGTTCTTCAACATGCATGGCGCCGACTCCCTCCTGTCGCCGGAAGACGTCGACCCGCGTTCCCTTGACTGCGCCGTATTCCACCTTGGATATCTTCTGCTACTGGACGGACTTGACGCCGCTGACGGCGACTACGGCACGAAGGCGGCGCGGCTTCTGGCGAAGGTGCAGGCGGCGGGAGTCAAGACGTCCATAGACATCGTCTCCGAACAGTCCGACCGCTTTGTGAGAATCGTCCGCCCCGCGCTTCGATACTGCGACTACTGCGTGGTGAACGAGATAGAGGCGTCACGCGCGACAGGAGTGGACAAGGACGACATGCGAGGTCTCTGCGAAGGAATGATGTCGCTTGGCGTGCGGGAATGCTCAGTTGTGCACCGTCCGGAAGGCTCGGCGGCGCTTGATCGCGGCGGTCGGTTCGCCACCATTGGATCGCTGGCCTTGCCGGACGGATGGATTGTGGGCTCGACAGGCGCGGGAGACGCCTTTTGCGCGGGGATGCTCTATTCGTTTCTTGCGGGGATGTCGCCGGAGGAGGGGATGCGCCTTGCGTCGTGCGCGGCGGCATGCAATCTGTCTGTCGCCGACTCGACAAGCGGCGCGCGTACGCTGTCCGAGACGCTGGATCTTGAAAAACGTTTCAACAGGAGGTCTATATGTTGGTCAACATGAAAGGCATGCTTGCGGACGCCGCGAAAGGTGGCTATGCCGTGGGCGGGTTCAATTTCGCTTCTCTCGAGTCGGGACTTGGCGCAATCCGCGCGTCTGAAGATCTCGGCATTCCGTTCATTCTTGAACACGCCCCTGCGCACGAGGAGTATTGTCCGTTCGACGTCGCCGCGCCCATCATGGTGCAGCTTGCGAAAGCTGCCAAGACTCCTGTAGCGGCGCATCTTGACCACGGGGACTCGGTAGAGCTGTGCCTCAAGGCGCTGAAACTCGGATTCTCGTCCGTCATGTTCGACGGTTCCGCGCTTTCCTACGAGGAGAACATCGAAAAGACGGCATTCGTCTGCAAGGTTGCCCATGAGTTCGGCGCGACGGTCGAGGCTGAGCTTGGCGCGATGCCGCACAACCTTAAGGGCGAGCTGAAGGAATATACGCCTGAGGATTTCTATACCAGGCCCGAGGAGGCCGCGCGGTTCGTCGCGGAAACGGGCGTCGACGCCCTCGCCATCTCTTTCGGCACCGTGCACGGCGTCTACAAGACCACGCCGAAGCTTTCCTTCTCGGTCATCGACGAGGTGCGCAAGGCGACGGGCGACCTGCCGCTCGTGATGCACGGCGGCTCGGGGCTTTCCGACGACGACTACCGACAGGCCATCGCAAAGGGTATCCGCAAGATCAACTACTACACATACGGCGCCATAGCTGCTGGCGAAGCTGTCCGCAAGTACGTGACGGGGTTCGAAGGAAAGGTCATGTTCCACGATCTCGCGGTTTGCGCGACGAATGCCGTCTGCGAAGACGTGAAGCGCGTCATGAGGCTCTTCAAACCGGAGGCGGCATGAACGAGGTGAATAGGGGAAGGCTTCTCTTTCTCGCCATGGCCGCCGCCATGGGTGGCTTCCTCTTTGGCTACGACACGGCTGTCATAAACGGAGGGGAGCAGCAGATACAGTCCGTTTGGACGCTTTCTTCGTTCATCCATGGCCTCGTGATGAGCTCTGCCCTGTGGGGGACCGTCATCGGCGCGGTGTGCGGCGGCAAGGTCTGCGATCGGATCGGCCGCAAGCCGACGCTCTTCTGGGTTGGCGTGCTCTACTTCGTCTCGGCGGTGTGGAGCGCGTTGGCGGCAGGACCGTGGGACCTGATGGTTGCGCGTTTCATCGGCGGACTGGGCGTCGGCGCGTCGTCCATCGCAGCTCCCGTCTACATTGCTGAAATCGCCCCGCCCGAGCGGCGCGGACAGCTCGGGGGGCTTTTCCAGTTCAATATCGTCCTTGGCATGGTCGTCTCGCAGTTCGTCAACTGGGGAATAGGTTCCGCAGGCCTTGGCGACGCCACATGGCGCTGGATGCTCGGCGCAGAGGCCATTCCGGCTTTTTCCTTTACGATCGTCACGCTGTTTATCAGCGAGTCGCCGCGCTGGCTGGCAATGCGGGGGGCATCTGGTAGGGCGGATTGTCCTCACGCCGCCGCTCGGCGCGATGGGGACATCGCGCCCTACCAGTCTTTCTTCTCCCGCGCCAACCTCCGTCCGATTCTTCTCGCATTCTGCGTCGCGATGTTCAATCAGCTTTCCGGCATCAATGCGATGATGTATTTCGCCAAGCGCGTCTTCGAGATGGCCGGCTTCACGCCGCAGGTCGCCCTCGCCACGGCGGCGGCGATGAGCGTCGTCCTCGGGCTCGGCACGTTCGCGGGGCTCTTCCTCATCGACCGCCTCGGACGGCGCACCTTGCTGATTATCGGCTCCATCGGCTGCATCCTCGCCCACTTTGCGACCTCGGCGTCGTTTGTATTCGACTTCGGACTTCTCGCGGCAATCTGCATTTTCCCGTTCATCATATTCTTTGCAATGGGCCAGGGAGTCGTGATCTGGGTCTTCATATCCGAGATATTCCCGCAGCGCTTCCGCGCCCAAGGGCAGAGCTGGGGGAGCTTCATACATTGGTCCTTCTGCGCGACGCTTACTTTCGTGTTCCCGGCGATGGCGGCGTCGTGGGCTCCTGCCGCGATATTCTCGTTCTTCGGGACTTGCCTTGTCGTGCATCTTCTCTGGGCGATCTTCATTTGTCCGGAAACAAAAGGTAAAACATTGGAGGAAATCGCATCATGAAATTTGCGATATTGTTTGGCAATCGGGGTTTCTTCCCCGGTGAGCTGATCGCCTCGGCAATCAAGGACTTCAAGTCCGTCCTTAAGAAGAACGGGCACGAGGCCCTGGTCATGGAGGGGGCCGGGACGCGCTACGACGCCGTGGAGACGCCGGCCGAGGGACGCGCGTTCGCCAAGTTCCTGCGCGCCCACGCGGACGAGGTGGACGGCGTCATAGTGGCGCTCGCCAACTTCGGCGACGAGAACGGGGCGCTTTGCGCGCTCCGCGACGCGGGCGTTCCGATTCTTGTGCAGGCATACCCCGACGAAATCGGCAAGATGGACTTCTCGCACCGCCGCGACGCCGTCTGCGGCAAGATCGCGATGTGCAACGTTCTTCGGCAGGCGGGAATCAAGTTTACGCTCACGAAGAGCTTTGCGGTCGATCCGAAGAGCGCGGAGTTCGCGGAAGACCTGCGGCTTTTCGCGGCGACGTGCCGCGTCGTGAAGGGGATGCGCAAGATGAACGTCGCCGCCGTCGGCGCAAGGACGACAGCGTTCAAGACCGTCCGCTTCGACGAGATCGCCTATCAGAGGAAGGGCGTCGGCATCGAGACGGTCGACCTTTCCGCGCTCTTTGCACTGATGGAAAAGACAGAGCCCAAGGCCGTCGCCGCCAAGGTCGCAGAACTCAAGCGCTACGCCGACTTCGGCAAATGGCCTGCGGAGAAGGCGGACGCGCTCGCCCGTCTCGCGCTTGCGCTGGAGAAGATCCGCAGCGACCTCTCAATCGACGCGTTCGCGATCCGTTGTTGGGACGAGTTCCAGCACCGCTGGGGCATCGCGCCGTGCGTCGTGATGGCGATGCTGAATTCGAGCGGCATTCCCGCCGCCTGCGAGATGGACGTCAACAACGCCGTCGTCATGAAGGCATTGACGCTAGCGGCGGACGGCCCAGTCGGGCTGTTTGACGTGAACAACAACTTCGGCAGCGCGAAAAACAGGGCGATTTTCTTCCACTGCTCGGCCTTGCCCGCCGAGATGCTCAAGGGCAAGGGCAAAGTCGGCGAGCACCTCATGTTCAAGAAGGCGTTCGGTCCCGGCACGGGCGTCGGCATCTTTGGAGGGGAGGTCAAGCCCATGCCGCTCACCGTCGCCAGCATGAAGACCGAGGACGGCAAGCCGCAGGGTTTCGTCACCACGGGCAAAGTCACGACAGACAAGTTGGAGAAGGGTTTCTTCGGCACCGGGTTTGTCTTCCGCCCCGACAGCGGCGATGCAAACGCCTTCCTCAACTACATGGCCCGCAACGGCTATCGCCACCACGTCGCGTTCGTCCAAGGCGACTGGCAGGACGCCGTCGTCGAAGCGCTTGTGAACTATCTGGAATATTTTATCGACTGCGTCTAAAATTTCAAAGCAAAGGAGAATGTGACATGCCTGCAATAATATTGGCCGCCTTGACGCTCTTTCCTTTCAACGATGGTTGGGAATTTCAGCGCGCCGGGGAAAAGGAGTGGACTGCTGTCTCGGTTCCGCATGATGCGGCAGCTGAGTTGCCGGTTTCCCGACAGGCGAATCCAGGACAAGGATATGTGTCGACACCTGATACGCGCTATCGCAAAACATTCGCGCGGCCGGAAGTGAGCGGACGTTTCTCTGTCAGATTTGACGGGGTTTATATGGATTCCCAGGTCTTTTTGAACGGGAGGCTCGCCGGTGGGCGGCACAACGGATATTTGCCGTTTGAGGTTCCGCTTGACGACCTTCGTGAGACGAATGTCCTGGAAGTCGTTTGTCGTGTCCCTCAGCCGAATTCCCGCTGGTACACAGGTGTCGGCATTCTGCACGATGTTCATCTTGTCAGACGTGAAGGATGGACGCTGGAGCCCGAGGCGGTTGCCGTGACTACGGAATTGCGAGAGGATGACGCCGCAGTCGTGCGGGTAAAGGCGGATGGAGCGAAGATCGTGATTCCGGCATCTGGCGAATTGGTGATAGAAAAACCAGAGTTGTGGACTCCTGAGACGCCCAGTCTCCACTGGCTTTCCGTTACCGCCGTCAACGGATCTGCGACCGACCATACGCCGTTCGCAAGCCGCACGCGCCGTCTTTTCCGCGGTTCTGTTGTCGCCGTAGTCCGCGGCACATCGGATTGTCTTGATGTGGAAGCCCGTTTCGAATCCATAGCAAAAACAAGGTAGACAAAGGAGAACAAAATGAAACGCACCTACAAGAAACTGTCGTTGGCGGCCTGTTCCTGCCTTGCCGCTTTTTGGGCACAGGCGGCGGACAAGTATTGGGTCGCAGAAGATGGCAACGGCAATTGGGCTGATGCCAACTGGTCGACTGAAATAGACGGCAGCGGCACAACCTTTGACAGCGGTGCCACGGCTCTGTTTCATAAGCCGCTGAACAACATCGACCTGAACGGAGCATCGCCCACCATTTGGACGCTCAGACCGGGAGGCAGCGACCATTCTGCATCAAATCCCCGCGTGGTGAACATCTACAACACCAGTCCTGCGGAGTCGACATTTACTCTCAAATCCACCGGCCGCGATTCAGCCGACTTCAAAAACCTGATCGTGACTTTCGGCGGGGAGAGGAGCATCGGCAAGGTCAAGGTGAACAATGACAATTATGATAAGCGTTTCTTGAAGTTGGCGTACGATTCGCATGTCGAGTTTGCCGACAACTCTGAATACACCGAGGCGTTCGCAAACGATGCCTGTATTGGCAACAACAATACTGCGTCAAACTCGCTGACGGTCGCTGGAGGCAAGGTGACGATAAACGCACAACTTCGACTTGGCTTTTACGGCAATAACAAAAATTCCACTGGTGTCGTTCAGATAGACAGCGGCGAGATGTTTGTGACGGGGGGTGATATAATTGTCGGCGAAACAGTGGGTAATACGGGCAGAGTGGTCTTGAACGGCGGCAAGTTGACGGCAAAGCATCTCAAAGGCGGCGCCGGCACGGGCTCGCTCGTTTTCAACGGCGGCAGACTGGTCGCCGGTGTGGTTTCGGAGAATGGGCTGATCGCCTCGACACTTCCCGTCATTGTCAATGGCGGCGGCGGTGCCATCGATTCGGATGGAAAGAGTGTCGTCATCGCGGCCGACTTCAGCGGCGCGGGCGGCATGGCGTTTGTCGGCGGCGGCACGATTGCGCTGAATGGAAACATCGGCTATTCCGGCAGGACAACCGTCACGCTCGGTACGACGCTCGTCGTGGCAAGCGAAACCGCCAAAAACAACATCCTCTCGCACGGGCTTGTCGTCGCGGGCGTTCCGACTGAGGTTGGGCAGGCGGTCATGAAGTACGCATCCGACTTGACAGGTACCGACCTTTCCAAAGTGACGTGTCCACTTGCGCCCGGAACCGAGTTCGAGATAGGCGGGGAAGGCAACACGGCTATTGTAGTAAAAACCGTCGGCACGGCGCTCGACAACTACTGGACGGGTGCGGCGGACGACGGCAACCTCAGCAACGATGCCAACTGGAAGAGCGGAGTGCCGACGACCGGCAACGCGAACATTTTCAGTGCCGCACCCGTAACGCTGTCGAAGGGCGCGACGTTTGCGCCGTCGTCTATCACATTCCTTGAGGACTCCGCCAGGGTGACTGTCGAGGGCGACGCCATCACCGGCATTGCGGCGATCACCAACCTTTCAGGCGTTCGTCCTGTGTTCAACTGCGCTGTGAGTGGAAATGAAATCGAATTCAATAACACAACGTATTGCTGTGATTTCAGGGGCGGCATCACGCTCGCCACGCCGACATTTGGCGGAACAGCGAGCAATAACGCCCGCGGACTTGTAGGCAACTGGCATTTTACGGGAGGATGGACGCCAGTACCGAACAATTACATTATGGGCAATTCAAGCGTGACTGTCGCCGGCGAACTGCTTGATCCCAGCAACATGTCAATCGACGCCGGGTGCGTTGTCACGGCGGCGACCATGCGCGCGACGACTTCGACCCACTCAGCGTGGAATAACAGCGGACGGCTTGTCGTTACAGGGAATATGAACATCCAAAACACGTCCGCCGACTTTGCGTTGGCGCGTCAGAACACTCAAGACGCAACAATCATTGCGGGCGGCATCGTGTATAACACGCAGGCATGGCAGTGGCTGAACGCAAAGACGCTTGTCGTCGGCGAGGACGGCATCAATTTCGATTCGTCGAACGACACCCTTCTGCGCTTCAGCGGCACCCCTACGCTCTATGCTGCCGGTGCAACCACAACTCTGCATGCCGGCAAGGACGACTTGCAGGCCTATTCAATCAAGAGCGGCGAAATGCTGACGGTTTGCACCACGCAGTTCGATTCGCAGGAACCGTCCACAATCACCATCGACGGCAAGATACTTCAAAAATATAGTGCCAGTTCGACTTCTTTTAATGGAGGCATGGCCGTGACGGGCAATGGTACGCTTGTGTTCAATTCCGAATCGACGTTCACCGGCGGTCTGACGGTCGGCGGCACGGCGACGGTCAAGGTGAACGCGCTTTGCACACCCGGCTCCAGCGACATCACGCTCGGCGCGGGGACGACGCTTGCGCTGACCGCCACAAGCAACACGTTCTCGCCGCTTGCCAACGCGGTTGCGCTGCCTACGGGAGAGAATGAAAAAGCAACCATTCGCATCGACGGAGAGAGGTTGAAGTCCGGCAATCACACGATTCTGAGCAGTGTTAGCGGTGCTACAGACAATGTTGCCATTGACTTGACGAGCCCTGCGCTGGAAGGCCGCAATGCGACGTTGAGTGTCGATGGCACCGACCTTGTCCTCACCATTGAACCCAAAAACGGCTTTATGCTCATCGTCCGTTAAACAGGAAATTCAAAAAATGAAGACACGGAAATGCGGAATTGTCCTGGTCGGCGTCTTTGTCGCTACATTTGCATATTGCGGGGCGTCCGTCGCGCGGGAGCCGATTCAGGCGGCGAGCCCAAACGGCGTCTGCAAGGTGACGTTCTCGCTCGACGACCAGGGGCGGCCCACCTACGCGTTCGACTTCAAGGACAAGTGCGTCATTGAGCGCAGCCGCATGGGGTTTGACCTCAAGGGACGTGGAGAGAAGGGCCTCAAGGACGGCTTTGCTGTCGCCGGCACCGATACTTCGTCGTTCAACGAGACCTGGAAGCCGGTTTGGGGAGAGGAGAGCGAAATTCGCGACAGACACAACGAATTGCTCGTCAAGCTGGAGCAAAAGGAAACGGGGCGCTTCATGAATATCCGCTTCCGCGTGTTCGACGACGGTCTCGGCTTCCGCTACGAGTTCCCTCAGCAGCGCAAGCTCGGCTGCTTCACCATCGCCGAGGAGCGCACAGACTTCCGCCTCCCGTGCGACGCGACGGCGTGGTGGATTCCCGAGGACTACTACACCCAGGAGTACAACTACATCAAGTCCCGCCTGAGCGAAATCCCCGAGCTCTTCAAGAAGCATGGTGCGATGAACTACCGCAAGGTTGGCGACAAGCGCAACTTTCCGAAGGAGCCGGGCGTGCAGACCGCTGTGCAGCTCAAGTACGGGGGCGGACTCTACGTGAACATCCACGAGGCGTCCTGCATCGACTATTCGACGATGCATTTGCGGCTCGACGGGCAGGGCTTTCAATCGCGCCTGACGCCCGACGCCATCAACGACAAGGGCCGCCTCGTCACGCCCTGCACCTCGCCGTGGCGCACAGTCATCGTCGGTGAGAAGGGGGCGGACATCCTCGCCTCGCGCATCACGCTCAACCTCAACGAACCGTGCAAGATCGCGGACACGTCGTGGATCAAGCCGATGAAGTACGTCGGCGTCTGGTGGGAGATCATCACCGGCAGGTCGGCGATGAGCTATACGTCCGACTTCAGCGCTGTGAAGCTCGGCGTCACCGACTACTCAAAGGCGAAACCTCACGGCCGGCACGGTGCGACAACGGAACACGTGATGAAGTACATCGACTTCGCGGCGGCGCACAAGATGGGCGGCGTGCTCGTCGAGGGCTGGAACATCGGCTGGGAGGACTGGTTTTGCAAGAAGAAGGACTACGTCTTCGACTTCGTCACGCCCTATCCCGACTTCGACCTGCCGAAGCTCCGTGACTACGCAAAGTCGAAGGGTGTGGAGCTCGTCATGAACCACGAGACGGCCGGCTCGACGCGCAACTACGAGCGCCACCTCGAAAAGGCGTACCAGTTCATGGTGGACAACAACTACCATCGCGTGAAGGCCGGCTATGTCGGCGAAATCCAGCCCGTCGGCGAACTCCACTATTCGCAGCCGATGAACAACCACTACCTCTACTGCATTACAAAGGCCGCCGACTACAAAATCATGGTTTACGCGCACGAGGCGACGCGCCCCACCGGCATCTGCCGCACCTGGCCGAACTGGATCGGCAACGAGTCCGCGCGCGGCACGGAGTACGAGTCGTTCGGCGTCAATAATCCCAGCCACACGACGATCCTTCCGTTCACGCGGCTCGTCGGCGGCCCGATGGACTACACGCCTGGGATATTCGAGCCGCACGTCAAAGGCGAAAAGTGGCTGTCCACGACCCTTGCGGGGCAGCTTGCGCTCTATGTCACGCTGTATTCTCCGATGCCGATGGCGGCCGACCTCGTCGAAAACTACGAACCGCATCTGGATGCGTTCAAGTTCATCGAGGATGTCGCCTGCGACTGGGACAAGTCGATCTACGTCGAGGCGGAACCGGGCGAGGTCGTGACGGTCGTCCGCAAGGCGAAGGGATCGAACGACTGGTTCGCGGGCTCGAAAACGAACGAAGGTCCGCATGAAACGAAGCTCGCGTGCGACTTCCTCGACGCGGGCCGCACGTACCAGGCGGACATCTACGCCGACGCGCCGGACGCGGTGCTGAGGACGCCGACCTCGGCGAACTACGTCATCACGCACCAGACGGTGACGAAGGATTCCGTCCTCAACCTCCGTTCCGCCCCTGGCGGCGGCTGGGCGATTGCGTTCAAGGCGAAGTAAAGGGGAGAAAATTATGAAAATGTGGAAGAGTGGAAATATGAAATTAAGGAAATATGGAAATGTTGTTGAATGTTGCCAATGTGGAAATGTTGCCAATAACCATTACCAATTGCCAATTGGGAAATGGCAACATTGGAAACTGGCAACATTGGCAACAATGGCAACATTTGCCGTATTTACATATTCCGCGTCTGCGGATGCTGCGCCGGAGTTGAATGACGCGACAGTGGCGCATGGCGCGGCATTTTCCCGTCGCGTGGCGGCTGAGAGCATGATTCTGCTCAAGAACAAGGACAACGCCCTGCCGCTTGCGCAAGGAAGCAAGATCGCTCTCTTCGA
>JAEEGG010023412.1_pt1 | contig 12063 bp, 7 predicted proteins | sample 9134161 | NCBI WGS metagenome assembly JAEEGG01 (sample SAMN16246543, study PRJNA631951) | gut metagenome | biome: gut microbiome; feature: rumen; material: CR-attached | host: Bos | place: Iran: Karaj | collected 2018-10 | reverse complement strand
TGCATCAAACAGTCGTTGCTGACGGTGAGTGAACAAGCTGAAGCATCCTTCACACGACCATTCAGCATCATCTCGATGACTGAGTTCTGAATCACCTCAGTATAGATGTTGAAATCGGGCACGTGCTTGTCTTCGCCCAGAGCACCCAGAATAGCGTTGGCAGTAGAACCTACGCCGCTCTGCAGGGGCAGGAACTCCTTGGGGATACGACCCTTGCGCATCTCGTCAACAAGGAACTCAGCGGTGAGGAAACCAATCTTCTCTGTGACAGGGTCGCTATCCTTGAAGGCACGGGCCTCGTCAGGGATGTTACACTCTACGACACCTACCACCTTGTCCTTGGGGATAGACACGTAGGGTACACCGATACGGTCGCTCACCTTCTCAATCATGATGGGCTTGCGGTAAGGGGGATCCAATGGCTCATAGACGTCGTGGATGAACTTCGCATTGGGATTGTGGAAACTGTTGAGCTCCAGGATAACGCGCTTAGCCAGACGGGCTGCTGTAGGACTGATACCACCGGCAGCAGTCAGATAGACATGATAGTCGTTGCCCACCTCTTCAATGTCGCACACCTCGAGGATGGCCCAGTCCAAATCACCATAGAAACCATAGCGCAACTCCTGTGCCATGTGGCTCAGGTGCAGATCGTTATAAGGAATCTCGCCCAGGTTGACATGCTTACGGAAATCGGGGTTGGTGGTGTAGGGGGCACGATACTTGATAGCCTGTGCATTGGCCATGTCGCCATCGGTGCTCTGACCTGTTGAGGCACCTGTAAAGATACCAACCTTGAACTCGCGACCAGCTTCGTGCTCTTTGACAGCAAGCTTAGCCAACTCCTTTGTCGTTGCCTTGGCCACACCAGCGGGTGTGAAACCACTCATGGCAATGTTCTCTCCGTTTTTAATCAATGCTGCAGCCTCGGCTGCGGTGATACGTGTATAAGCCATATCCTTTACTGTTTTTACAATTTAGGTTTCGGGGTGCAAAGATACTTAAAAAAAGCGAAAAGTAGAATCATTTTCTTCATATTTTAATTAATAGTGCTATTTTTACATTCTTTTTTTGTAATTTTGCACGCAAATTGAATATAAATTGATGTATCAGAACCTGTTAAGACTTTACACAATAGTCTGTCTCTGGATGCTTCGTCTGCAATTATGGGCCCAGGAAGAGGGTGGGGACGACCTGTCTCTTTCTCGCAGAGGCGTCGATGAAGAGATGCTCTATTCAGAGGAGATGCTGGACTATCAGCCTTTTCATATCAGGTTCTCTGACATATTGATGGTCATTTTCCTGATTGTCTGCTGCTATGTATTTGGCAAGATATGGAAGGGATGTGTGTATATGATACTTGCATTTGCTGCTTTTATGTTTTTTTTCATACGATAACTAAACTGGATTATGAATAGATTGTTTTTAGTGTTTACGCTATTACTGTGCGCTATAGGTATGCAGGCACAGGGCGTTGTTCGTGGAAAGGTTCTGGATAAACAGAATGATGAGGTTCTGCAGTTTGTTACAGTACGTGTGACGGGTGCCGATGGTAAATTGGCAGGTGGTGGTATGACCGATGTGAAGGGACAGTTCGGTATACAGGGACTGAAAGACGGTGACTACACACTTGAGATTTCCCTCATGGGTTATAAATCGGCTGTTCGTCGTTTCCAGATTTCGCCGGCAAAGCGTAATGTGCATTATAACGCTATCTATCTGTCGGAAGACCAGAAGATGCTGAAGGAGGTGCAGGTCACTGGTCAGCGTTCTCAGATGAAACTTGAGGTGGACCGTAAGACCTTCACCGTTGACGAGGTGCTGGCTGCTGCCGGCGGAAGCGTTAGCGACCTGCTTGAGAATATTCCTTCAGTGGAGGTGACTACTGATGGCGAGATATCTCTTCGTGGAAACTCCAGCGTAGAGGTATGGATCAACGGTAAGAGCAGCGGACTGACCAGCGATAATCGTGCTGAGATCCTGCAGCAGATTCCTGCTGAGAGCATCGAGCGTATCGAGGTTATCGACAACCCCAGTGCTAAATATTCACCTGAGGGTACAGCAGGTATCATCAATATCATCTTGAAGCGCGATCGTCGTGCCGGCTATTATGGTTCTGTCCAGGCGGGTGCTAACAACCAGAAAGGTTGGAACGTGGGTGGTAACATCAACTATTCCTCTAAGTGGGTGGATGCCTATGCTAACTTGGGCGTGCGCCGTCGTCGTGGTAATGGTGGAAATGAAAGTGAGCAGCGCTATCCGCTGAATGATACTTTCCTGAATAGTCGTGGTGATAACAGTAACAAGGGACGCGGCGTATTCGGTCGTGCCGGTCTGACTTTCCATCTGAGCGAGAATGATGACCTGACTCTTGCTGGTATGGTGCTGCAGGGAAAACCCTCACAGGATAATGTGTCGGAATACGACTATGGTGTGCTTTCTACAGGTCAGGTGCTGAAGCACATGAAGCAGAGCGTCACGTCTCCTGATGGCAAACATGAGATGTATAATGCGGAATTTGACTTCACACATAAGTTCAACGAGAGCGGCACGCATAAGTTGGATGTCACGGTAGAGTTTAATAAATGGAAGATGAACAGTTCCACTCTCTATCGCAATGACACCACTTATACAGACGGATCTCCTGCTACATGGAGTCTGGAAAACCGTCCGATGCACATGAACAATCGTTCGTGGGAGGTGAGGGTTGATTATGAGAACAAAATCAGCGATGACATCAAACTGGAGGCTGGCTACGATGGTCGTTTCTCACACGAGAACACACCTCAGGAGTCTCAGATATGGAACCAGACAACCAATCAGTATGATGACGAGGAGTACTTCTATAACCGCTTTATCTACGACAGCGATATCCATGCCCTCTATGCTACCGCTAACATGAAATTTGGCAAGTTTGGCGTGATGGCTGGTCTGCGTGGCGAATACTGGAAGGTCGATACCAAGAGTATTGACTACTATCAGACGGAGACGCCCTTTAAGAAGGATTACTTCCAACTGTTCCCTTCGCTCTTCCTGAACTACGAGCTGACACCAACCTCACAGATACAGTTGAACGTTACGCGACGTCTGCGTCGTCCTTGGGGCGGACAGCTCAACTCTTTCAAGAATACACGCGATGCCTCGATGATTGAGTTTGGTAACCCACAGCTTACACCAGAGTTTACCAATGCCTTCTCGTTGAACTATCTGAAGACATGGGCTGCCCATACGCTGTCTGTTGGTACCTACTACCGTCCTACTACCGACGTGATGCAGCGCATCCGCTATCAGGGTCTCTACGAGGGACAGAACGTGATGTATATGACCAACCTCAACGTGGCTAAGAGTCAGAGTGCCGGTGCCGAAGTGATCCTGAAGGATAAGTTCTTCCGCATCCTCGACCTCACCACCACGCTGAATGCCTACTATTACAAGTTGGACGGCTTCTCTACGGTTGTGGAGAACCAGACCGTGACGGGCGAGGGCAACGAGAATTTTGCCTGGGATGCCCGCGTGCTGGCTTCTGTGATTCTGCCTTACAGCATTTCCGTGCAGGCCACAGGTAACTACCGCTCACGCTCTGTGATCACTCAGGGACACCGCAAGGCTAATGGTTCGCTTGACCTGGGTCTGCGTAAGACATTCCTGAACAAGACCTTTGCTTTGGCACTCAACTGGCGCGACGTGTTTAATACCCGTCAGTTCGAGAACTATACCGAGGGTCCTACCTTCTGGCGCCATCAGAAAAACTGGCGCGACCCACGCATCAACCTGCAGTTGACGTGGAACTTTGGAAATATGACAAGAAAGAAGTCTGACCGCGATCGTGAAGACGGCCAGGGTGTTAACGATGAGGATAACACCTTCGGCGGCGGAGGCGGTGGCTTCGAAGAGTAAAAATTAAAATTCACTATGAAGACATTTGAAGAATTAGGTGTGAGCGTAGAGATACGCCGAGCCATTGAAGAGATGGGATTCGTACAGCCAATGCCTGTACAGGAAGAAGTAATCCCAAGACTACTAACCAGCAAGCGCGATATGATTGCGCTGGCACAGACCGGTACGGGTAAAACGGCATCATTTGGTATCCCCCTGTTGATGCGTCTTGAGGAAACCTCAAATCTCCAACCTGAAACCTCAAACCTTCCACAGGCTTTGGTGTTGAGTCCTACCCGTGAGTTGTGTCTGCAGATTGCCGATGATTTGCGTGATTTCTCGAAATATATGGAGGGCGTCCATGTGGAGGCCGTCTATGGCGGTGCTGCCATCGAACAGCAGATTCGTGCCTTGAAAAAGGGGGCGCAGGTCATCGTGGCTACGCCTGGCCGACTCATCGACCTGAAAAATCGTGGTTATGCCAAACTGGAGAATGTGCGTAATATTGTGCTCGATGAGGCCGATGAAATGTTGAATATGGGCTTCTCGGATGCTATCAACGAGATTTTCGAGTCGCTGCCCGAAGAGCATAGCACGCTGATGTTCTCGGCTACGATGAGTCGTGAGGTGGAACGTGTGGCAAAGAGATTCCTGACTGACTATGAAGAGGTAGTGGTAGGCTCACGCAACGAGGGTGCTGAGAGCGTGAATCATATCTATTATATGGTGCAGGCAAAGGATAAATACCTGGCCTTGAAGCGCATCGTGGACTATTATCCCAAGATCTTCGCCATTATATTCTGTCGCACCAAGCTGGAGACGCAGGAGATTGCCGACAAACTGATACGTGACGGTTATAACGCTGAGTCGCTACATGGTGACCTGTCGCAGCAGCAGCGTGACCTTACCATGCAGAAATTCCGCCAGCACCTCACGCAGCTCCTCGTGGCTACCGATGTGGCTGCCCGTGGATTGGATGTGGACGACTTGACGCATGTTATCAACTTCGGTTTACCCGATGATACCGAGAGTTATACCCACCGTTCCGGACGTACCGGACGTGCTGGCAAGAAAGGTACCAGTATCTCTATCGTGCACTCTAAGGAGAAGCACAAGATTCGCGATATCGAGAAGATTATCGGTAAGAAATTCATCGAAACGCCCATTCCATCGGCCGAGGAGATTTGTAAGAAACAGCTCTATAAGGTGATGGACCAGATTGTGAAGACCGATGTCAACGACGATGAAATCGCACCTTTCCTGCAGGATATCAGCCGTTACTTTGAATTTATCGACAAGGACGAACTCATCAAGAAGATTGTTTCTCTCGAGTTTGGTAAATTCTTGGCTTACTACGCTGATGCCCCCGAGATAGAGGCACCTTTCAGGGAAAAGGAGAAGAAACCTCAGAGCGATCGTGAGAAGCGCATGAACAAAGCTCAGAAGGGCTTTAAGCGCCTCTTCATCAACCTGGGTAAGAAGGATGGCTTCTTCCCCGGTGTCCTGATGCAGACCCTGAATCGCTATGTAGGTGGTCGTCAGGAGGTGGGTCATATCGATTTGCTCGACACCATCTCTTATTTTGAGGTGCCCGAGAAGGATGCCCGCAAGGTGATGACGCAGCTCACCGGCATCCGTTACAAGGGACGTACCGTGCGTTGTAACTCTGAGGATGATAAATCTAAGAATCCCAGCGAAACTGGTGATACTAGAAAATCTAAAAATCCTAGATCTTCTAAAGAATCAAGAAAAAACAAAAAGGACGACTGGCGCTCATTGATGAATTCGCCCCGCGTAGATTTCAGGGGCGAAGAGCCCGATTTCAGCGAAGAGGGATGGGCACGTCGTAAACCAAAGAAAAAGAAGTGATTCGCGTGAATCACTTCTTTTACTTTTATTAAGATAAAATTCCAGAGGAAATTCATTAGAACTTATACTCTACGAAGGCCTCCATGGCTTCATAGCAAGCCAGGCCGAGGTCGTCGTAGAGTTTGGCTGTGGCGCGATTGCGGTCCTCGGCGCGTTGCCAGAACAGACGTTCGTCATTGCCCAGAAATGGGGCACTTTCCATCTGACTCTGGTGGCGTAAAATAGCATTGCGCTTCTCACGCAGTTCTTCGGGACTCATGGGCACGCACATCTCTATATTCTCTATCTCCCATTCCGACCACGCACCACGATACATCCACACCCTACAGTCACGGAGCCACTCGGCACCCATCTGCTTCTCTTCATCGATGGCAGCCAGCACGGCATCCGTACATTTACGGTGGGTACCGTGTGGGTCGGCCAGGTCAGCTGCCACGTATATCTGATGCGGTTTTACTTGTTGCAACAAATCCTGAATGATATGCACGTCACGCTCTGTCATCGGCAGTTTCTCAATCTTGCCGCTCTCGTAGAAAGGCAAGTCAAGGAAGTGGATATGGTCTTTCTTGATACCGTTGTATCCGCAAGCATTACGTGCTTCACCCCTTCGAATCAGTCCCTTCACGGTCAGCACATCACGATTATCATAGTCTCCCTCCTGCTTCCGTTTGATGAATCCCAGCACATCATCGGAATAGTGCTTGATGATTTCGTCGTTGCCATTGGCGAATACCTCATTGAAGGCGCGTAGGAAATGCATATATAGTCTTACCTCTTCATCAGCCACCGCAATATTGCCAGAGGTCTCGTAGGCAACGTGTACATCGTGACCTTGCTGTTTCAGGCGACGGATAGTGCCTCCCATCGAGATAACATCGTCATCTGGATGGGGTGAGAATACGATAACACGTTTGGGGTAAGGCAATGCACGCTCTGGTCGTGTGGAGTCATCTGCGTTTGGTTTACCTCCTGGCCATCCAGTAATGGTATGTTGCAAGATGTTGAATAGGGCGATATTTGCCAACCCTGCCGACCCATATTCTTTCACATAGTGTTCCAGACCGTTATCCACATAATCCTTCGTAGATAGTTTCAGTACAGGTTTGCCCGTCTTGAGACAAAGCGCAATCACATCGCTTCGGAACTTGCGGTCAGCGATATGATCGAAATTGATGGTAGATGTCAGATTCAGGTTCATTGTTATTGTATAATAGATTTTTTTCTTTTTCCAATTCTTCCCTTAGCTTACCTAAGTACCATACTTGCGAGTGCTAAGTGCCATACTTTTTGAAGGGAAGATACCAGATAAGAAACCACGATACGATGGAAAGGACGAGGAGGGTTATTGTAATCCTGTTTTCCAGTAGCCCATTGTTGTGCTTAAACAGGTTGAAGATGCCATGAAGGCAAGCACATAGCATCAGGGAATGGGTGTCGCGAGCCAACTGATCTAATCCCCATGATGCTAATAATAAGATGAGGAAGAAGATGATTCCGCTGATACCTAAAGGAAAATTGATATGCCAGAAAAACCAGAAAGCGGTGATAATCAAAATGCGCTTAAACTGGTTTCGACTAGCAAACTCGCCTGTCAGATAGCCACGCCAACCTACCTCTTCCAATAAGGCATAGGTGATGCAACCAATGAAAATCAAAGAGGCTTTGGTGCCATTCTCCCTGTCGAATACAAGAAAGAGAAAGACGGGGATTGCTATGCAGGCGATGCTTCGTAGCCAAGAAAGACCGAAAAGACTGCAATACAGCTTCCTTTTGAAGAGAAACATAACTGCCAAGGCTCCTAATGCGGGACCAGCGCCTTCGCATAGCTGCAGCCAAATGGTCTGCTGGGCATCAACAAAGATGGAGGGCAGGATATAGATAGCGGTAAATCTGCAAACTATTGCAATGACATAAAACAGAAGAATAGCGTAAATGCCCGTCTTTGATGTCTTGATATAGGATACAATGCTCATTTTGCTTATTGCATGATGACAGTACCATGCTCTCCGTCGATGGCGGTAGCTTTTGTGATAATGACGCGTTTAACGCCGGTATCGACGGCGGCGAGCGCATTCTCTATCTTTGGCAACATACCTCCGCTAATCGTACCGTCGGCCTTGTATGCTTCAAAGTCAGTGTGGTTTATCTTTTCAATCACGGAGTTGTCATCATCTGCATCACGTAATACGCCAGGTTTCTCGAAAGCGTAAATCAGGGTGACGTCATAACCAGCAGCAGCCATTGCTTTGGCTGTCTCAGAAGCCATCGTATCGGCATTGGTATTCAGCATGTGCCCCATTCCGTCGTGGGTGAGCGGAGCAATAACAGGAATAAGTCCGGCTTCGATGAAATGGGCGATTTTCGAACCATTTGCCTGTTTAACGTCGCCCACGAAGCCATAGTCGATACCATTCTTCAGGGGACGCTTGTTTGATAGCAGGATATTGGCATCGGCACCGGTGAGTCCGATAGCATCACATCCCAGTGCCTGCAGGCGTGCTACTACATTCTTGTTTACCAGTCCGCCATACACCATTGTGACCACCTCCAGCATGTCTGCGTCGGTGATGCGGCGTCCGTCCACCATCTTGGTCTCAATGCCCAGTCGTTCGGCCATTTTCGTGGCACGTCGGCCTCCGCCGTGAACTAATATCTTTGGGCCTTGAATAGCGGTGAAATCGCGTAAAAGTTGTGTCAGCTGTGCCTCGTCCTCTACAACGGCACCGCCTACTTTGATGATGGTCAATGATGGTTTCATGTCGGAATATGATTAGTATAGTGGATAAATTAATGTGACTAAGCCTAATGCCACGGTGAGCAGCACGATATGCATTACGATACCAAGACGGGCAAAGTCGGTGAACTTAAACGAACCGGGACCGTAGATAAGCATGTGTGTGTTGCTGCCTATGGGCGACGCAAAGCTGATGGTGACACTGAGCATCAGCGACATCACGAACGGCATAGGGTTGCAGCCCAGCATCTCTGCCTGTTGATACATGATAGGGAAGAATACGGCGCTGGAACCCACGTCGCTCACAAACTCACTGACGATAGAGGCCAGGATACACATCACCGCCATGACGACATAAGGGTTGTTGCCGCAAAGATGAAGCACCTGATGGGCTATCGTGTCGGCCACGCCCGTCTTGGTGATGGCTACGGAGAATACCACCGTAGAGCCCAGGATGAGCAGCAGCTCCCATTCTATATATTTGGTCACACCTGTGATGCGGCAGCAGCCGAAGAGCATCATCAGTCCTGCGGCAAACATGGTGGACGCCAGCAGCGGCAGCAGGTGGAACGATGAAATCAGGAACATCAGGCCAAGGATAACCGCTGACGTGATGGTTCTCTTGTCCAACTGTGGCACGAAATGACTGTCGAAGAATGTCACCTTTCCGCGGTTGTCTTGTTCCAGTCTGCGGTCTTCATTTGGTGGACATTCCAATAGCAGAGAGTCGCCGGCCTCCAAGCGGATTTCGCGTGGCTGTCCGTTGACGCGGTTGCCCTGACGTGCCACCGCCACAAGAGCTACATTATTCTTTTGTTCGAAATGGCACTCCGACATAGAGTGTCCTATCAGCGAACTGCCGAAGTTAACATAGGCGGTACGCATCTTACGCTTGGTATCGATATCATTGATACTCCACACGTGGTGATCGGCAGCTGCCAATCCGTGAGTACGTTTCAGTTCAAGAATCTCATTGATTTGTCCAGCATAGATCAGACGGTCGCCTCCCAGCACCCATTCATCTTTGGGCACAGGCATGATTATTTCCCGATCAAATCGCACAATTTCGAGGAGTGTGCCACCTTTGACATTCATCAGTCCTGCTTCCTCCACCGTATTTCCTACTGCTGGATTATCTGTTGGCACCAGCAGTTCCACGGTATAGTCGCTGGTGGTCTCGAACGACTCCTCAGCCGTTTTGCGTGAAGGGATATAATGCTGCATGATGATGACCAGGAGGATACCCACGATGGTCAGCACCAAACCAGGAAGAAGTGGCTCGAAGAGGTGCATGGAGTGTCCCGTCTTGTTCAGATAGAGACCTGCCACCACCAGATTGGAGGAGTTGCCCAACAATGTGCACATACCACCCAGTGTGGCGGCATAGCTCAAGGGAAGCAATAGTTTTGAAGGTGAGATGTTCAGCTTGCGTGACCAGATTTTCACCGCATCGATGAAGAGTGCCACCACATTGACCGAGTTGAGCAGGGCCGACAGGATGCTGGTGGGCACCATCAGTCGCAGCAAGGCGTTGTTGTAGTTCTTTGGATCGCCCAACACATGTTTGGTGAGCCAATAGAGCACACCCGTCTGCATCAGGCCTCCGATGATGACAAAGAAAGCAGCATGCACCACTACAGGTTCGCTGCCGAAACCTGCCATACCTTCTTCCTCAGTTACGACACCCGTAACCAGCAATACCGTCAAGGCGCCCAGAAAAGCCACCTCGGCAGGTATGTGCGAGCGAGCCATCACCACAAAGATGCTGATCACCGTCACGATAGTGATCCAGGCATTGATGCTCAATCCTAATATAAACAAGTCGCCAAACATCGTCAATACTGTCTATCTCTTACTGTTCCAGATACGTGTATCCATAGAGTCCGCTGCGATAGTTGCTCAGGAACTCCTTACCCTCCTCCAGGGAAATCTTACCTTCCTTCACACTCTTTGATACCCAGATTTCCAACTGGCGTACCAGTTTCTTGGGGTTGTACTGCACATATTCCAGCACCTCGGCAACGGTCTCGCCATCGAAAATCTGGTCGATGTGGTAGTGGCCATCCTTCACCGATACGTGAACAGCGGTGGTATCGCCAAAGAGATTATGCATATCGCCTAAGATCTCCTGGTAGGCTCCAACGAGGAACACACCCAGATAATAGGTCTCGTTCTTTTTCAGCGTATGTACGGGCAGCGAGTGCGAGTTATTGCGGTTGGTCACGAAACTGGCAATCTTACCGTCGCTGTCGCAGGTGATATCCTGCAGCGTGGCATTGCGCGTAGGACGCTCGTCCAGTCGCTGGATAGGCATGATGGGGAACATCTGGTCGATAGCCCATGAGTCGGGCAATGACTGGAACAGGGAGAAGTTGCAGAAATACTTGTCAGCCAGTAACTTGTCGATATTCATCAGTTCCTCGGGGATATGCTTCAGATTCTTTGCCAGGGCGTTGATCTCATGACAAACGCTCCAGTACATGGCCTCGATCTCGGCACGTGTCTTCAGATCTACGATACCATGAGAGAACAGGTCCAGCACCTCCTCACGAATCTGCTCAGCATCGTGCCAGTCTTCCAGCACATTGCGGGGCGACAGGTTATCCCAAATCTCATACAGGTCTTTCACCAGCTGGTGACTGTTCTCATCGGGCTCAAACTCCTCTGGCATCTCGGGCAGCGAGGCTGTCTCCAGCACGTCGATGACCAGCACAGAGTGGTGGGCAGCCAGCGAGCGTCCGCTCTCGGTGATGATATTGGGGTGGGGGATATCATTCTTGTTGGCAGCATCTACAAAGGTGTAGATACAGTCGTTCACATATTCCTGGATAGAGTAGTTCACAGAACTCTCACTAGAAGGTGAGCGCGTACCGTCATAGTCGACACCCAGACCACCGCCACAGTCCACGAAATCTACGTTGTATCCCATCTTATGCAATTGGATATAGAACTGTGAAGCCTCGCGCAGGGCTGTCTGGATACGACGGATCTTGGTGATCTGCGAACCGATATGGAAATGAATCAGGCGCAGGCAGTCGCGCATACCCTTCTTGTCGAGCATCTCCAGTGCTTCAAGCAGTTCGGCACTGGTCAAGCCGAACTTAGAGGCATCGCCGCCGCTCTCTTCCCATTTACCGCTACCACTGGAAGCCAGTTTGATACGGATACCGATGTTAGGACGCACATTCAACTGCTTGGCTACACGGGCGATGATATCCAGTTCGTTCAGTTTCTCTACCACGATGAAGATCTGCTTACCCATCTTCTGTGCCAGCAGCGCCAGTTCGATATAGCTCTCATCCTTATAGCCGTTACATACGATGATAGAGTCGCTCTGGCACTGTACGGCGATGACGGCATGCAACTCGGGCTTGGAACCAGCCTCTACACCCAGGTTGAACTTACGTCCGTGAGAGATGATCTCTTCAACAACAGGCTGCATCTGGTTCACCTTGATGGGATAGACCACGTAGTTCTCACCCTTGTAATCATATTCCTTGGCTGCTTTCTTGAAACAGCTCCATGTCTTCTCGATACGGTTGTCCAGGATATCGGGGAAACGCAGCAGCACAGGGGCTGTCACA
>JAEEGG010023404.1_pt1 | contig 12066 bp, 13 predicted proteins | sample 9134161 | NCBI WGS metagenome assembly JAEEGG01 (sample SAMN16246543, study PRJNA631951) | gut metagenome | biome: gut microbiome; feature: rumen; material: CR-attached | host: Bos | place: Iran: Karaj | collected 2018-10 | reverse complement strand
AACGCGGATGCCACTTCGGTGGATGGCTAGCAGGGCCGATTCCAAACTGCAGCAGACGGCGTGTGCCGTCGGCGCGGCAACAGATTGGAAACACATCCCGCACGGCGGGAGAAAGGAATCGGCTATGGGATACAATACGGAATTCGACGGCGAGTTTGTTTTGAGCAAACCGCTGGATGAAGAAACCTACTATGCCTTGGAAGACTTGGCGTTCTCTAGGCATGACGAGGAGGGCATGCCCAGCATCTGGTGTCAATGGGTAGTTGGCAATGACTGGAAATCAATAAGGTGGGATGGCGGTGAGAAGTTCTATGGCTACATCGGCTGGATAAGGTACATCAACAATCATTTTCTTTTACCGAAGAAAGTGAAACTGAACGGAACGGTGATCTTTCAGGGCGAGAATCCGAAAGACGGCGGCAGGATCGTTGCCACGAATGGAACGATTGGAGTCTTCTGGAACTATGACGATCCAACGTTGTCCAACTATGATGGGAAGTCAAAAGGGCGTTGCCATATTCCTGCCGATCAGGGTGTCGACTGGATCAATCGGAGGCGTACGGTGTTTTGCGATTTCTTTGACTTGGGCATGGAGATATCAGAGGATCAGTTTGCATACGAGCAGAAGATGGAGGGTATTACCATCGGCAACTCAAGAGCACTCGCGATTATAATCAATGTTTCGGCGAAGCCAGGTACAGACGTTCCGATAAATATGGGTAGCAAACATCCAGAACGCGAGCGGGCACGTATCATGTCGTTTGATGCAGTTATGTCATATGTAGATGGTGAACGTGGCGCAAGGGCACGACTGGAGCAATTGTACAAGTACACTATCCGTCAGTACAAAAAATGCGCGGATGGCAGAACAAGTGAGAAGAAAAAGGATGGTGATAAATGAGTACTATTGACAACCAGATTGTCTCGTATAGGGCAAATGAAGTTGTGTCGGAAGACGCAATTAAAGCTATGATTATGCCTGTTCGGGGCATGCAAGTCATGTTGGACAGGGATTTGGCGGTACTTTATGGCGTTGAGGTGAAATATCTCAACCGCCAGGTTAAGCGCAATATAGAGCGATTCCCGCCTGATTTCATGTTCCAGCTGACGAAGGAAGACTGTTTAAGGTGCCAAATTGGCACCTTAAACGGAAAGCGCGGCGGCGCGGATGTCACGATAGCGACCGTCGCCAAGACGCCGATAACGCAGACCGCGATAGAAAAGTTCAACAAGCAGAATCCCACGCTGACGGTCAAGACGACCGGCGTGTTCCACGACCGCTTCCTGATCCTCGACGGCAAGGAACTTTACCACTTCGGCGCGTCGCTGAAGGACCTTGGCCGCCAGTATTGCGCCGTCTCGAAGATGGATGCGTTGTTCATCCCGTCGATCATGGAGAGGATATGAATACATCATGGGGAGCCGCCGTCTCGGCGGCGCATATTGGGATTCACAGAGAAGCGACCACAATCGGTTAGGTTTTTGGTATACTACAGTCATGCAAAAACGAGCGGGATCGACGACGGCGCGGTCGTTCCCGTGAACGGCGGCCCGCAGGCGCGCTACCAGCTGAACATCGCGACTGCCGATGGCGCGATTGATACAATAAATGATACAATAAACACATTGCCAGATGATGACGCCACTCCATTGGACGAGGGGGTGAAAAAGCGCCTGCTGAGACTGATCGCACTTCACCCAGGCAGAAACGTTCCATTCTTCAAGGCGGCATTGACCGTGAGCCGCATCACCGTGGCTCGTGCCGTCGCTGCGCTTGCCGCCGCAGGGAAGATCGAGCATCGCGGCAGCAAGAAGACAGGCGGCTACTATGCGAAGGAGACGAGATGAGCGCCGGATGTCCGTCTAGAAAACGAGACGGTATCGTTGACGCAACTTACGATTGCCGAACTGTTTGATGTACAGAAAACGGCAATCAGTAAGCATATAAAGAACATTTCTCCGTCTGGTGAACCCATCAAGATGCTAGAGTTTCCAAAATGGAACAGTTCAGAACGAGGGAGTACGCCGGACGCCTTACCTTCGCCGTCGCCAAGATGGGCGCCAAGATCATCCCCGGTTTTTCTCGATTCAATCCACAAGGCAATAACGGAACGTTGCAAATACCCAAACCGTCTATTGGAAAACCGGTCACAAATTGTGACTGGTTTGGGCGTGGCTATTTTGAGATGCCAAAATGGCAGTTCAAGATGACGATCTGCCTTTCATTACCTGCTAAATTTCAGTAAAGTGTTTTGTCTTCGTCAATAATGTTTTGCAAATATTTGAAAAATATTATGAGGGTTATTGACTGCGGATGTGAAAATATGATATGATATTCCCGCAAACCTAATAAGGAGACTTTCGAATGAGAAAAGACAAGGATGCGAAAGAAGAGACGAAGCGGGAAAAGTTCGTGCGGATGGCCGAGGCTCGCACGATCAAGATAATCTCTATGGTTCGTCTTTTGGGTAATTGTTCGAATAGACTGGCGTACGAATATTCCGACAGGGATGTAAGTAAGATCTTCAGCGCTATTGAGTCGGCGGTTGCTGATGCTAAGAAACGCTTCAAGAGTTCGCCATCTGGTAACGCTCCGGTTTTTTCACTGTCATGAGCGACCGCCCGAACATAGCTGGCATTGAATCCGCATATGGAGGCGTAAGATGAACGAGCAAGCAGACATTCCTAAGTGGTCGTTTGACAAGGTGGCACCGGGCACTATGGAGCGTAACCCTGTTAGTGAGGAGTTCTTTACTAACGGTACTCGACTTGAAGCAGTCATACGAGAGTCGCTTCAGAACTCGCTGGACGCAACTGACGGTGGGGAAGGGCCAGTTGAAGTCCGTATTTACTTCTCTGGCGAGGACGATAAACTTCCCGCGGAGAAAATGTTACGTTATTTCAATGGTGGTGAGAAGCGTTTTTCAGACCCGAAAAACGGACTGGTTGTTCCATCTCAGACATTGTCCGAACCATGCCGCTTTCTAGTCATTGAGGATTTCCACACTACGGGCCTAACTGGTATTACAGATGAACGTCCGCTTGAGGAGGATGTTACTCACCGTAACGACTGGAACTATTATAACTATTTTTTCCGTGAGAATGGTTCGACAAAAGTGGGTGCGAATACCCTCGGTAGTTGGGGGGCGGGCAAATGCGTGTTTCAGCGTGCCAGCAAATTAAAATGCTCGTTCACATATTCTGTAAGGGATGCCTACGAACCGCGCGCATTCGTCGTCGGTAAGGCAACCCTAAAGTTTCATACAGATGCCGAGTATGTCACATGGGCACCTGATGGTTGGTTCGGATTGAAGGTCCCGACTACAAATCCTCGCAAAATGGAGAAGGTTCCCGTAACCGAAGCAGATTTCATTGCGACTTTCAGGGAGGATTTCAACATAAAGAGAATCGACGAGCCGGGAACATCAATAGCAATTCCTTATATAAACCTTTCAGAAAATTCCGAGAACGAAGGCGCTCTGTTTAACCAGCGTAACCTAGTTCGTGCCGTCTTGCGCAACTTCCTTGTTGCTATACACGAAGGTAAGCTCAAGGTCGTTGTCCAAGTCGGCAAGAGTGGAACAGAGACTGTCATTGACAAGTCAAATGTGTCGGCATATGGTTCGTTTTTGCCGACCCCGGGCGACCGGGATGCTCTAGTCACGACGCTTCATCACGACCTTATACTCTCCACCCAAAATTCCTCGTTTCCTGGCTCGCAGAAGTTTTCGCTTGCGTCACCTGGGGAGAACCCGAATTGGAACAGAACGATGTTCAATGACGAACAGCTTAAGTCTATACGCAAACTTCTTCACGAGAAGAAGCCTTGTGAGATAACAATACCTATGCCAATCAGAGCAAAGTCCGCAGATGGAACGGTTACAGTTGGGAATGCCAAGTTTAAAGTCATAATCAAGCGTCACGAACTGCCCAAGGCTCTGCCTCCTGTGTTCTATCGCGTTGGTCTTCTCATTGATTCTGTCGCGACGACTAACCTCAACAACTACATAGCTGCTGTATTGATTGACCGGGACAAACTGGCCGATCTTCTTGTTGCCGCAGAGCCACCAAGCCATAGTAAATGGAACTATGACACCGATAGAGTTGCCAAGGAATACGACAAACCAAGGTCTCACATCCGCTATGTGTCGTATGCGGTAAGAGAGATTCTGAACACGATTGCATCCTTTGATCAAAGCGTCAACTGGGATCCTCTTAGTGATGTATTCGGCATCAAAAGACAAAAATCCGGTGACGGAAACAATAACGGTAACAAACCAGATGATAGCAATAACGGCAATGATGCCGGTGGCGACGATCAGACGCAAAGTGAGAAACTTCGAATTGTTGCCATTACTGAAATCAATGGAGCGGAGAAAGGCATAAGAGCAAAGTCTGGCGATGGGCTTGAAAAGGTCGCAGATGACAAGTTCCCATTCAAAGCCAAGTTCTCGGTTGGATACGACACATTTCGAGGCTTGGACTGGTCTCCGAACGATTTTGACCTTGGAAAGGGAACTGGCGGGGTGACGGTCAGAAGAACCGAGGGAACGGTCGAGTTTGATGCTAGTGGCAACCAGCTCGTTTTCACGATCAAAGACAAGACTCCGTTCTGTGTCACCATTACAGGATTTGATCCCAATCGAGACATTACCGCTGCAAAGTTAAGGTACGAGTACAGGAAGGAGGCTGAGAATGGCGTTTCGGTTTAACTTTACCGGTCGCAAGCGCGTTCTTGAAGCTGAGGCGAAGGTTCATGTTGTAAAGGACGCGAAACCACTTAAGGTGCGCCTTGAGCAGACTTTTTCCGGTAAGAACGTCTATAGCCCTGGTGATTTCGTGATGCTAGAGGCCATTAGACGCACTAAACTACGGCGTTGCGCGCTTGGTACCGTTGGAGATCTTCAACAAGAAACGATAGTGGATTTCCCAGATTTCCCTGACGGCAAGGAAGTGTATTACCGGTTACGGATCTTTGATCCCGCGACGCACGTCCTCAAAGGTCTCGCTAAGACCCTCAAGGACGCCGATAAAGAGCAGAAGCCCACCGATATGGAGCCCCTGCTTCCCGTGGCTCTTTCTCAGCCTGATGACGAGATCGGGAATCGATTCTGGAAGGTCAGATTGAATCAAAACAGTGACCCTGTCCTTATCATTTCCAGCAAGAAATTCAACAGTTACGAGCCAGTAAAATCGGCAGAGTTCAAGGCTCTGGTTCTTCCGGAGGTTCTGAGGCAGGTACTGACATACGCCTTTATCCACTCAGCACCAACTGGCGGATTCCCTGAATGGTCAGAAAAATGGCGCACCTTCGTTGGCGTGAACTTAGGGGTTCGCGGAGGTCCAGAATCCGTCCCCGATAAGGTGGAAGAGGCATTTGTCACAGAGACTTCGCAGTGGATAGACGATGCCGTACGCGCATTCGCCGACCATTTCAATCTGTCTGCAGTGGCAATCAAAAATCTTACGAACTCGGAGGACGGCAATGAGTGAGAACATAAAAGTTCGCTGCTTCAATAAAGCCGGTATTGAAGCCGTCCGTCAGTTTCTTAGTAAGATTCGTACTGATAACGATCTTCATTCTGACGAGGCAAAAGCCTTACTGTCTGACTTGAACCTTACTGAAAGCGTTAAAGCAGCTCCAGAGATTAATCTTGAACAGACGTTCGCAACCAAGATGGATATGATTGGGTACTTTACCCCTATCTTCCACGACGACCTCATGACGAAACATCAGAGGGATTCAGGACTCTGGACATGGTTGGCAATAGCCTACTACAAGCAGTTCCTAAAGAGTAAGAACAGTATTCTTCAAGTTGCGACAGACTGTTGTTGGATATTTGATCCAGACGAATATCGCTTCTCGCGGCGCCATTTCATTGCCGGCACGATGTACCTTTACAGGGACTTTGGGCATGCCGTGAGCGAGGGGCTAGAGATGTTCTTCGCTGGAGAACCATATCTCTTCGGAGGTCTGCTTGACGCAATTACATACAAGGAGGAGTTTGCTCGTATTCCGGCGATGCTTCAGATAGCCGTCTGGCTCTATTACAAGCCCGATTCGCCCAAGAAGGTCAAACCTGGTGCGGCGACACAGGATAAGCCGGGAACAGTGAGAGAACTGGCAAGGATGGCAGACCAGTTTGCCATGACTTACGATATATTTAATGCAGAAGATGCAGGTAAGCTGTGGAATCTTCTCCCAGCGCAGTTTGATAAGTTTAAAGGTGACGCACAGCATTGATTTCAGATGGAAGAAAAGATTTCATACAAAGTCGTCAATAATGATATCGTCCGCAGAATTCAAGTCAGAGGACGAGGCGTTAAGACATCAAAATTACCTATCCCCGAATGGGTTGACAGGACGCAGGCAGCTATAAACATATATGACCTTGCTTGGTTGGCGGCAAAAGAGCGTCCTCGAGTTCGAGCATCCGCACAGGAAATACGCGCAGTGGATCTTTTTTGCGGATGTGGTGGGCTTACTCTCGGGATTAGAGAAGCGGCTAGGGGACTTGGATGCGCATTTCGTTCTGTATTTGCTTCAGACATTAATAAAGAAGCTCTAAACATTTATGCCAAGAACTTTCAGCCGGACATCATTGATAACAACCCGATTGAGAAAAGCGTTAATGGCGAGTTGGGTACGGAGTTGACGCCAGAGGAGCGAGTGTTCTGTGACAAGGTTGGGCACATTGATATTCTGGTTGCCGGACCGCCGTGCCAGGGACATTCTAATCTAAATAATTATACGCGGCGAGACGATCCCAGAAACCTTCTGTATCTTAGGGCTGTAAGGTGTGCAGAGATATTAAAGCCCGATACGCTGATAATTGAGAATGTGCCTGGTGTTCTTCATGACAAGCATGGTGTCTTGCAGACAGCGGATGAATACCTCAGGACACTCGGCTATTCAGTGAGTTTTGATGTGGTCAAGATGTGGAAGATTGGCGTTGCGCAGACTCGGCAGAGAATGTTGCTCATAGCATCTCGTGTGGCAAAAGATGTGGATATTGGGAAGATCATAGAGACATATGCATTGCCTGTACGCACAATGGAGTGGGTCATTGGCGATTTGTTAGATCGGTACATTGACAATAGTGTTTTTGATTCAGCAGCCATCCATTCTCCTGTCAATCAGGCTCGTATACACTATCTCTTTGAAAATAACTTGTATGAATTGCCGAACGAACAGAGACCAGACTGTCACCGTCTTAAGCCACATACCTATCCAGCTGTGTATGGAAGGATGCATTGGGATAGACCTTCGCCGACAATAACTGGTGGCTTTGCGTGTTGCGGGCGCGGACGTTTTGTTCATCCACAACGCGAACGTACCCTGACGCCTCATGAGGCGGCAAGAATACAATACTTTCCAGACTTCTTTGATTTTAGTGGGATGACACGAACTGGACTTGTGAAAGCAATCGGCAATGCTGTCCCGGCACGGGCTGGCTATGTTGTCGCATTGCCATTGCTGATTGCCGTCCTTGAAAATGGTAATGCACAATCAAATGACATGAAGAGAGACTTGTCCAATGCTAGCGAGGTAACAATTGGACAGGTGACGGGAAAGGACTGTGACAATGAAATACGATGACGTTCGGCGACAGAGGATACGTCTTGACGAAGTCCACTACGAGATCGCTCATCGATATGAGGTGAATAGCGGCTCGTGTTGTGTTCTGCCGAGCGGATTCAGTTACGAAGAGAGTATTTGCGCGTATTATGAGAATGAACATGGTTACCGTCTCATGATTACGCGCACAGCCAATGGAGAAATGTCGTTCACTAGCGATTTCCCGAGGGAGACTGGTGAGTCATATACTTCGCTGAATGAGGCAAAAGGAAGTGAAAGCTTTAAGGGATTTGTTGCCCTCATAAGACGGATGAACAAATACAGGCGCGAAGCGTTGGCGGCATTTGCCAATCCTTCAAATGCACGAGCTAAGGATGATCTAACAGATATTTTCAAGTACATAGGGGGGCACCTTGGCAGAAGGTCATTGATCCCTCATCAAGCCGATGGAGTAAATCAGACAAGGAGATAGTAGGTGTCTATAGCTGACAAGTTTCAAAGATTCTGTTCTGTATTAAGAATGGACAACGATACGGTATTGACAGTGTCTTATCGTTACCATAGAATCACGCAGCAACTCAATGAATCGTTTCGTGGGTACTCAAATGAGAATGCGAATAGTCTATACGTTGGCTCGTATGGTCGCGGCACCGCAATACATGTTAGTGACATTGACATGCTTTATATGTTACCCTACGATGATTATTTAAGGTTTAATGCTTATGTCGGGAATGGTCAATCGGCAATGTTACAAGAAGTGCGTAGTTCTATTGCCCAGACCTATCCACAGACGTTTCTCAAGGGTGATGGACAAGTCGTGGTTATTGCGTTTTCAGATGGAATATGTTTTGAAGTAGTTCCGTGTTTCTTAAATGATGATGGTAGTTTTACTTATCCAGACTCAAATGGAGGCGGTCGATGGAAGAGGACAGATCCGCGACCAGAGATTAATGCGGTTAGGAATATGGACACACTGACAAATAAGAACCTTCGGCGGCTGTGTAGAATGGTACGCGCCTGGAAAGATCAATGGGATGTCCCGATTGGAGGTTTATTGATCGATACATTGGCTCACAATTTTTTGAAAGATTGGGAATATCAAGATAAGTCATTTATGTGGTATGATTGGTTGACACGTGATTTCTTTGAATATTTGTCAAATGTCGATGATCAACAGAGCTTCTGGTATGCGATTGGCAGTAATCAAAAGATATTGCCACGTGGAAATTTCTCGTATAAAGCCAAACGTGCATACAATATTGCGCTAGAGGCTATTGCATTTGAGAAAAAAGAGTATGAATGGAGTGCAAATCAGAAGTGGAGGGAAATCTATGGAAATCGGTTCGCCAGTTGAGATTCTAGAATCGCAGATTCGGGAATGCTTTGGTCGTGTTGTTTGGACACACAAAACACAAGAAAAGTGTGCGGATATACTTTCTTCCCGTAATTCGGTCTTTAAGTGGACGCAGATTATTTTATCTGCAATTACTACTACAGGTATTCTCGCTTCATGTTTTTCAGATTCATCATGGGTGAAGATTGTGTCCGCAATAATTTCGTTTGTTCTCGTTTGCATCAATGCATATTTAAAGCAGTATGATTTAGGGGAACTTGTACAACGGCATGCCGATGCAGCAGTTGGATTATGGGATATACGTGAGTCGTATTTTTCATTGTTGACAGATATGCGACTTGGCAGTAATGTTAATGTTGAAGAAATCATGAAGAAGCGGGATGAATTGCAAAGTCGATTGAAAAGGTTGTATAAGTGTTCTCCTAGAACTATCTCAAAAGCATATACAGAGGCTACAAAAGCGCTTAAGAAATGTGAAGAGATGACATTTTCAGACGGAGAGATAGATAAGTTCTTGCCAGAACAACTTAGGCGAAACCAATCAATTAAAGTGGAAAAGCCATGATAGAAATTGTTGCAGCACTTACTGGGGCCATAATCGGAAGTGTGCTTACGCTTGTTTATTCGGGTGTTCATGAAAGTATTGCGTTAAGAAGGGAACGAAAGATTATTAAAAACACCTTGTTTTCCGAGTGTGAATTACAAAGTAGAGTCTTGACTGTTCTTGAAAAGCGTTATAAGCAATCAAGTAGTGTTAATCCGGTACGAGTTGCACTGGATTTGTTTGAACATGGTTTGAGCCGACATATGGCTGTATTCGGTAACATAGTCCTTATCCAAAAACTATCACAGTTTATAGTAAATGTTCGAGCATTAAATATGGCATTAGATAGGTACGAACCAGAACTCTTAAAGGCCCTGGCAGATACACGTAGAATGGCTAATGTTGAGAATATGCGTATTGGTATCTGTAACAGTATCATTTTATGCAAAAAAACTCTGCAAGTAGTTCAATCTACATTGAAGAATTATGACTGATATGATGGCACGAGTGTCAGATCTGATTGGTGGAGCAGGAGTGGTGGAGTAGGGGAATACGTGAGGCTTGAAAGGCAATCCGCGCCTCACAGGCGCGGAGGGAAACGGCCCTCTGTGTCCCCCGCGGGTATTCTCAAGGCAAGGAAGAATGAGGGCAATGCTGCAATCCTCCGCCACGTTCGGCGAACGCGTCCCACCAGATCGTAGGAGCATGATTCTCTCGGCGCGAGTGGTGCCGGAGATGTCTCGGGCTTGTTGCATCATTTTTTATATTTCTTATACAATTGTTTTGAATTATCCTGGCGGTTTCATGGGTTCCGTAATGGCGTCGGATGTGATAAGATAGTGGCGTCGGGACAACCAGAAAGGAACAGAAAATGGAAAACGATACGTTCATCACTTATGAGCCCGTGGGAATGCCACGATTGGAAGTGCGAATTCTTCGTGATACAATCTGGATGACGATGCAGCAGATGGCCATGGTTTTCGATGTGGACAGGAGCGTGATAGGAAAACACATTCGAAACGTTTATAAAACAGGCGAACTTGTGAAAGAGTCAACTTGGGCAAAAATTGCCCAGGTTCGTTGTGAAGGCAAACGACAGGTCACGCGTTTCGCGGAGATCTACAATCTTGATATGGTGATTTCCGTTGGTTACAGGGTAAACTCGATTCGGGCAACTCGCTTTCGAATCTGGGCGACCTCCGTGTTGAAGGACTACCTTTTGAAAGGTGTTGCAACGAATGGTGAATTCGCTGAGATTCGTAGGGAACTGATGGAACATGATTCAAGGTTGTCTGGGGTAGAACAGGGTGTAGAGACCATTATCCACACGCTTCTTCCGCCAACAAGGAAAAGCAGACGCATTGGATTTCACGAGTAGTGAAGATACCATGATAGGGGGGCGCGAGGGTCGGATCTGATTGGTGGAGTAGGAGTGGTGGAGTAACGGAATACAGAAGGGCGCAACGGACGAGACGCCCGTTGTTCCAGTTTCCGGCACGTTCGGCAGCATGTCCTGCCAATTTCCCGGTCGTAATGAAGCATGGCCGTAGCAGCGCGTGCGGTGCCGGACATGTATTGGACTTGTTACATTATTTTTACAATTATTTTACGGTTTCACATCTAGGAATCTGGTTCGGAAGATGATAGCCTATTCGCGTGACGTGCCCGTGGGTACGCTCCGGACGGTTCTGGGAGCGCGGGCGCGTGGGACTTAGGGCGGAGTTGCGGCTCTGCCTTCGGGAAATGAAAGGTTCTGGACATGGCGAAGAACGATGTGAGGAGCGGAAAGATTGAGATCAAGGTGGCTTAGTGGTTGGTATTAAGCTCAAGGCGTGATAATGGTGAGGGAAGGGAAAATCGCGCGAAAGTCGTCTGCATTGCGTGTGATGAGGCCGTCATTGGCCTGCGCGAGTGCACCGATCATCACGTCCGCGACGGGACGCCGCGCGACCTTGCCCGCGCGCTTGCGCTGGATATGGTCGTTCCATGCGGCATGCGCAAGCGAAAGGTCGTCTTCGCCGAAGGCCGGCGGGAGGTCGATTCCAATCTCAAAGAGGAACTCCCGTTCGCGCGTTTCGTCGCCGAGAAAAGCGGGCGACAGCTCAACATACGTCAGGGGCGAGATGACAAGTCCGCCTTCGGCGTATTGCTCGATGGTTCTAGCCGATGTTTCGCCGAAAATAGGATCGCCCTGGAGGATGTCGAGAATGACGCATGTGTCGACGACCATGCTCATGGCTCTTCCCCCTCGCGGAGTTCTTTCATCCATTCGGCGGTTGTGCGCGGCTTGCTGTATGTTGCGGCATAGCCGAGCATGGCCCTCGCGCCTTTGCGCTGGGGCTTGCGCACGATCGTTACCACGCATGTATAACGGTCTTGGCCACGATTCCACAGTAGCGTCGTTCCCGGCGTCATCTGCATGTATTCGCGGATGGAGGCGGGAATTGAGACCTGACCGCGCTCGGTTACTCTTGTCACTAGCGTTTTCATGTCAAATATCATACATCATGTATGCCATCATGTCAAGGAGGTTGGGCGCAACGGGCGAGGGAGCCGAGAGGGACAGACCCCATTGGTGGAGTAGGAGTG
>JAEEGG010023403.1_pt1 | contig 12066 bp, 10 predicted proteins | sample 9134161 | NCBI WGS metagenome assembly JAEEGG01 (sample SAMN16246543, study PRJNA631951) | gut metagenome | biome: gut microbiome; feature: rumen; material: CR-attached | host: Bos | place: Iran: Karaj | collected 2018-10 | reverse complement strand
GGATGATATTTCAGGCGATTTTCAGCTCGACGATCGCAGGCGGGCTCGCGCCCGTCAAGATCGGAGGGGAGAAAAGCGCCGAAAGAGCGCCGTTTGAAGCGTGTTCTTATAGGTTACGTCTGCTTAAAGCTCCGGTCAGTCTCCGACGGCTTCATCCTCTGGCCCGTCGTCGGGGTCCTGCCCGTCGTTGGGGTCCTGCCCGTCGTTGGGGTCCTGCCCGTCGTCGGGGTCCTGTCTGTCGTCGGGGTCCTGTCTGTCGTCGGGGTCCTGTCTGTCGTCGGGGTCCTGTCTGTCGTCCGAGGTCTGTCCGGCGTCAGGAGCCTGTTCACCGTCCGGGACCGGCACGTCTGCTTCAGAGAGCTCGGGAGCGGCGGAGTCAAACTCGCAGTTGTCAAAGCGCACGTCGGAGTTTCCGCCGGAGGATACCGGGCCGTCGCCGAGTCCGAGGAAGGAACAGGATGAAAACAGCACGCCGCTTCCGTCCAGGTCAAAGGAGGTGTCTGCGGAGCAGCCGTAAAATACGCAGTCGCGTATTTCAACGGAGGCGCAGGAGGACAGGAGCGCGCAGCCGTACGCGCAGTCGTGCATGCTTCCGGAGGACACGTGCAGCCCGCTGCAGCCGTAGCATTCCAGCGCGTAAGCGCCGCTGCCGCACAGCTCGCAGCCCGTTATGCTCAGATCGGAGCAGTACTCCGCGGTCACGGTGCTGCCGGCGATCGGCTGCGCCGCCGCGGAATGGGCGATAACGAGACCGTCAAGAGATATGCCGCTGCAGCCGTAAAAGTTCAGCACACCGGCGTCGGGAGAGGAGCATACTATACGCGCCGGATCGGAGGGATCCTCGGAGCGCAGGGTGATGTTGTTCATGCCCGATATCACAAGCTCTCTGCCGGCGGACGAAGAGCCGACGAAAAGACCGCGCCTGCCGCTGTTGTCGCCGATATAGTCCCAGCCGGGCAGGGAGTACTCGTCGAGCCGGTTCGTGATATCGTATTCGCCGCTTTTGAGAGTGACCGCGGCGCCGTCGCGCAGCGCGCGTATGAGCCCGTCGGCGTCGGAGACCGTAACGGCCGGCGGTTCGCCGGTCATGTCCGTTTCCTCGGGGGAGACGCGGGAAAAATACAGACACAGCACGGAAGGGAAGGGATCGGTGCCCGTATAGGTGGATATGAGCATTTCGAGCGTGTCCGGAGACAGGGCCGTGACGGAAAACGCCTTGTGCCGGTCGGGGCCGCCGGTGAGCTCCGCGCTCCAGCATTCGTTGCCGCAGCCGAAATAAAGAGGCTGCCAGCTGAGGGCGGCGTCAAGCCCATCGGCGCCGTACGATCTGAAAGACAGCAGACCGTCGTACCAATACAGGTCTGCCTTGCCGTCGTTCACGGAAAGGTAAGCTCTGGTGCCGGGCTCGACCCGGTCATACAGATCCCCTTCCGCTTCGGCGCTTTGCAAAGCCCATGAGCCCTCCAACAGCTCCGGCCGGAGCTCAAATCCGCCCGGGCCGTAGTCGAGCCTGACAAAGCTCAGCTCGCCCTCGCGATAGTCGAGAGTCATGCCGTCGTCCGACGCGGAGCCGTACAGAGTCAAGCCGGAGGCAAGGTCTATCTTCAGCTGTTCCGTGCCGCCGTGATGCGAAGCCTCCCAGCGCAGGTAACCGTTGTCCGGATCCTCCGGCCCCCACAGACTGCAGCGGAAAAGCCCTTCTCCGCCCTCGCACAGCAGCAGGTTGACGGTCTCGTCCTCCGGCAGCAGCGGAGTTTCGCCCGTGCCGACGTATTCCGCTCCGTCATAGACCGGATGCGAATACATCGACGCGGACCAGTAGCTTCCGCTGAGCCTGTCCGAAGGCGAGCCTTCATCCTCGCCGTTTTCGTCCCCGTCGTCTTCCCCGACGGCCTCTTCGGCGGACTGCCCGTCGTCGTACGCGTCAGCCGATACGGGCGGGACTGTCGGAGCCGGAGGCTGATAAGGCGCGGGCGAAGCATCGTCGGCGCCGTCTTCGCTTAGGGAGTCTTCTCCGACCGCGTCCGGCAGGCCTTCTTCTTCGCCGTCGGGCGGAAGGAGCGGCCGGGTCCCGCCGGCGTCTTCCGGAGCAGCGGAAGGGAGCGTTTCGACGGGAGCGGAAGGCGAAGGAGGCGCGTTATCGGTTTCGGAGGGAACGGATGAACAGGCCGCCATGCCGAGCAGCATGGCGATCATCGGAAGAATAAGGAGCTTTTTCATCTTTTCCGCACTCTCCGGTCACAGACTTGTTTATCCATTATCGACGATACAAAAGCGGAAATGTTCCGCTGAAAAAAGCATAACACATGCGGATGAGATTTACAAGTGAGAACGGGGCCGGACGGGCCGCGGGCAGCTTGACGTTCATGCTGCTTTTCTGCCGGATAAGCGCTCCGCCGATATGCGCAAAACCGATGTTTCCGTACGGATCGGAAGAGCGGCACGTAAAAGGACGGGCAATGGGCAAGAAGACTTGAAACGGCTGCGGTCAAGGCCCCTTTCGTGAACTGTATGCGGAGTTGCCGTACCGATAATAATGTTTCAAATCACAGCAGCTCTGCATTTCTGAGCGTGCAATACGTGTAGTCGCCCTCCCGGTAGGTATCGAATAAACCTGCCACGCAGATTTCCTCATCGACCTCCGGATAGTCGTCGGGATAAACGTAATCGTCTGTCAGAACGAACTCTATCCCCTGAGCACAGCACGCCGTCGCGTCCCGGATTATGCAGGCAAAGTAATCGTTTCCCGTAGCCTCATCATGATAGAGTGCAAATCTGCCTTTCATTTTCACGGTCTTCCCGATATATTCTTTCGGAGCCGTCATCATGCTGTAGACTTCCGAATAGACCATAGTGGCGGAAAGCGCCGTCAGATCCACGTCAAATTCATCGGACGTTTTGTCCGGTGCGGAAGCGGCGTCCGACTTTGGCGACGGCTCGGGTGGCGTCGTTTCCGGACTTCCCGTATCCTGCCGGTCCTGAGCGCCGATTTCCTCGGGCAGACCGGTATTGTCGGCCCTTTTGCCGTCAGCCTCGGCCATGCCTTGTTCCAATACGTCATTTACACCGGCAGACTGCTTGCTTCCGGCCTTGCCGGAGGAAACGTTATTGCCGCATCCCGTCATGGCAAAAATCAATACCAGACAGAGTAATATAGCGATCCGTGTTTTCATTTTACCGAACCTCCTCTGATTTTTCCCGCGGCACAGCAGACGCCGAATGCCGCGGCGTCCGCGGCAACTATCGTGGACCCGACCGGTGTTCCCGCCAGTATGGAGACGATGATCCCCGAAAAAGCGCATATGACCGACAGCACGGCGGAACATATCGTAACGCTCCTGAAGCTTTTGAACAGCCGCATGGCAGACAGCGCCGGGAATATGACCAGAGCCGAGATCAGAAGCGATCCCGCCAGGTTCATGGCCAGAACTATGATTACGGCTGTGACGATCGCGATCAGCAGGTTATAGGCGTTCGTTTTTGTCCCGGTCGCCGCGGAAAAGTCCCCGTCGAAGGTCACGGAAAAAATCTTGTTGTAAAACAGAATGAAGATAATGACCACCAGGACCGACAGCACGGCGCACAGCCGGACCTCGTTCCTGTTCAGCGTCAGGATGGACGTGGAGCCGAAGAGCGTACTGCACACGTCCCCGGACAGATTTGATGAGGTCGAAAAGATATTCATGATGAGATAGCCGAATGCCAGAGCACCGACCGAGATCATGGCGACGGCAGCGTCTCCCTTGATCTTTGCATTCTGACCTGTGCGCAGCAAAAGCACCGCGCTGATGACCGTGACGGGCAGGATCAGAAGCATATCGTTCGTCAGATTGAGGACTGCGGCTATTGCCATTGCCCCGAACGCCACATGGGAAAGCCCGTCCCCGATAAAGGAAAACCGCTTCAGAACGAGAGTGACGCCCAGCAGCGAAGAGCAAAGGGCGATCAGCACACCGACGATCAGCGCATAGCGGACAAAGGGATACTGCAGATACAGCGCCAGTTTTTCAAGCATTATCCTCACCGCCTTCCTGCTGCATGAGGAAATATCTCCCGGCGTCGCTTTCCCGGTATTCATCCTTGGTTCCGAAGAAGACCCTTGACCCGATATGAAGGATATGATCGGCATAGCGCACAGCGGCCGCAATGTCATGGCTGATCATGATAACGGTGACGCCATCCTTGTTCAGACTCTCGATCAGGCCATACATTTCTGCGGTCACCTTCGGATCGAGACCGGAAACCGGTTCGTCAAGGAGAAGCACCTTTCTTGTGGCACACAAGGCTCTTGCCAGCAGGACGCGCTGCTGCTGGCCGCCGGAAAGCTCCCGGTAACAGCGGTTTTTCAGCTCCGCGATACCCATGCGCTGCATGTTTTCTTCCGCCAGCTGTTTTTCCTGCTTGTTGTAAAACGGCCGGAGACCGCAGCGTCCCTGGCATCCGGAGAGAACGATCTCTCTCACGGACGCCGGGAAGTCTTTCTGGACGACGGTCTGCTGCGGCAGGTATCCGATCTCGTTTTTCTTCAGCCCGTCACCGATCAGGATCTGACCGCCGACCGGCTCCTGCAGATGGAGCAGCGTTTTCATAAGCGTGGTTTTTCCGGACCCGTTTTCGCCCACGATGCAGAGATAATCTCCTGCGTTCACTGCGAAATTCAGACCCTCCACGATGGAGTGTGCGTCGTAGCCGAGCGACAAATCCCGAACGGTGATGTAAGCCATATGTCCACCTCCTACTTCAGCGCGTCTTTCAGAACGGACAGGTTCTTTTCCATGATGGAAAGATATGTCGTACCGTTTTCAACGTCTTTTGCCGTCACGGACTGCATGGAATCCACGGTCAGTATCTGCTGATCCTTCGTCCGTGTGTTCTGCACGATCGTTTCGGCGATCCGGTGATCCGTTCCTTCAATGGTCATGACGGCGGGCAGCGAGAGCTCGTCGACCTTTTGAGCGAGGAAAGTGACGGTCTCGAAGCTGGCCTCGGTCTCGGCAGAGCAGCCGACAAAAGCTGCGTAGTAGGACAGACCGTAATCGTCCGTAAGATAGCGGAAGGGGAAGCGGTCCCCGAAAAGGAGCGTGCTGAATGAAGCTGCCGAAACGGCAGTCCGGTAATCGTCGTCAAGGGCGTTCAGTTTTTCAATGTATGCCTCTGAGTTCCGTTTATAGGCTTCGGCATTATCCGGATCGATCTTCCCGACCGCGTCTGAAATGCCGTTCACGAGAATGGCGGCATTTTTCAGCGAGAGCCAGACGTGTTCATCGTATTCGGCCTCGTCTTCCTCATGCTCGCGGTCTTCGTCGTGTTCGTCTTCGTCCTCATGCCCGTGCCCGTGTTCTTCCTCCTGCATGCCCTCGACCGTTTCTTCTTCCTTGACGGCGTCGCCGAGAACGTCCAGCAGGTTTATTACGATCATGTCTTTGTTCTCCGCTTCCCGCAGGGCGTCATCCACCCAATCATCGGATTCTCCGCCGACATAAATGAACAGATCGCAGTCCGAGATTTTCAGGATATCGGCTGCCGTGGGCCGGAAGCTGTGGAGATCGACGCCTGTATCCAGCAGCATCGACACGTCCGCTTTTGCCCGGCTGTCGCCGAGGACGTTTATTACCCAGTCGTATTCGGGGAAGATCGTCGTTACGATCCGTAGCCTGCCGGACTCAGCGGCAGGCTGTACGCTGCCGGAGCCGCAGGCCGACAGGCAGCCGGCAATGAGCAGGACGGCAATGATAAAAGATATGTTTTTTTTCACTGTAAAACCTCCGTGTATTTCTGTTTTTGGGCGCAAAAATACAAGGACATACAAATACCTGCAAATGGGTAGAGTAAGCCCTTGCCGGAGGTCTTTAATTATTCAGTCTCACTTTTCCGGAGACGAGCGTATCCTGAGCTGCCGCGGCGGCAAAAAAAGCCGCGGCGGTAAGAACGGGAATAAAAGGAGCGGCAGCGACAGACCGTGCCGCGGTCCCGTAACCGACGCCGCGAAATACCTGCTCGCACTGCCGGATACAGGCGCAGACGGGACAGTCCTCGCCGGAGCAGTCGTGATCCGCTTCCGCGGCGATATAGAAAGCGGAAAACAGAACGGCAGCAAGCGTTATCAGTACCATGACGCCTGCGGCGATCCTTAAGACTCCGGATGCATTTGGATTGCGCACCGCCGTTTCCTCCTTTCCGCTCCGCCTGTCCGGACGGTTTCACGATATCACGGTTTATTTATAATTCCGGGACGGTGGATTGTCAAGTGCGTGCCGGTATTTTTCCCTGCCTGACTGCGGCGTCCGTGAATTCCGCTTCTTTATTCGGCTCTTTTTTCCCTTTTTTCTTCGACGGCGTGAAATAAGCCGAAGTCCGCCCGGAAGAAGATCGCGGCAGTGCCGGATCGGACGTCAAGGGCTTCGCCGCGGCGTTGGGGAGACCGGCGGAGCAGCAGATCGTCAGCGCTTCGGGAAAAAGGGATGGGCCGCGGGCCACTTGCGCGGAGGGCGCCGCGTATGCTATTATTTTCCCAAAAAGAAAGTGAATGCTTACCACGAAAAAAAGGAGAGCGAAAAGATGTATACCTGCAAATATCCCGAGCTTTTTTCACCCATAGAATTAGCCGGCACTCTTTTCAGAAACAGGATCTTTGCCTCGCCGACGGGCGGCCAGCCCACGTATTACAAAAACAGACCCATACCGGAATATATCGCCTATTATGAGCGCAAGGCCACGGGCGGAGCCGCGTCGGTCTGCATAGGCGACGCCATGCCCGACAGCGAGCACGCCCTGGCAAACGGCAGCCATATCATGCTCGACGACCCGGGAGTCAAGCCGCAGCTGAACAAGCTGTCCGAGGCCATACGCCGCCACGGCGCGGTGGCGGCCATAGAGATATCCCACGGCGGCAGCTCGGCGAGGATATCCTACGGCGAGGGCCATAAGATCTACGGCCCGGTGGAATGCGACAGCGAAAGCTTCGGCCTGCGCATCCACGCCGAGGCCATGGACGAGGCCATGATGAAGCATACGATAGAAAAATTCGCCGCCGCGGCCCTCTTCGCCAAGCAGTGCGGCTTCGGCATGATAACCCTGCACGGCGGCCACGGCTGGCTGCTTCATCAGTTCATGTCGCCCACGCTCAATACCCGCACCGACGAATGGGGCGGCAGCTTTGAAAAGAGGATGCGCTTCCCGCTCGCCGTAGTGGACGCCGTGCGCCGGGCGGTGGGCCCGAAATTCCCGCTTGAAATACGCATAAGCGGCAGCGAATGCTACGAGGGCGGATACGACGTGGACTACGGCATAAAAATAGCGAAGGCGCTGGAGGGAAAGGTGGACCTCATCCACGTTTCCGCCGGCAGCCACGAGGACTCCCGCGTGTTCACCCTGACGCATCCGAGCATGTTCCTTGAGGACGGCGTGAACGTGAAGTACGCCGCGGAGATCAAAAAGCACGTAAATACTCCGGTGGCGACGGTAGGCGCGCTGAGCGATCCCGAGCAGATGGAGGAAATAATACGCTCCGGCAAGGCCGATGTGGTGGAGCTCGCCCGCGGGCTGATCTGCGACCCCGATCTGCCCTCGAAGGCTAGAGAGGGCCGCGACGGAGAGATAGTGAAATGCATACGCTGCTTCACCTGTTTTTCGGGGCTCATGAGCCGCGGACAGTTTTCCTGCGCGCTCAACCCGGAAATGGGCAGCGAGGCGGAAACAAAATACGCCCGCCCCGCGGCGAGGCGCGAAAAGGTGCTGATAGCCGGCGGCGGCATCGCGGGCATGCAGGCGGCGCTCACGGCGAAGGAGAGAGGCCATGAGGTCATACTCTGCGAAAGCCTCCCGCAGCTGGGCGGAGTGCTGCGCTGCGAAAAAGACGTGCCGTTCAAAAAACATCTTGAAGAATATATCGACAGACAGGTGCGCATGATAAACGCGGCGGACATCGACGTGAGACTCAACACCGCGGTGACGCCGGAGCTCGCGCGGAGCATACGGCCCGACGCGATCATTGCGGCCATCGGGGCAGAGCCCGTCCGCCCGCCCGTCAGGGGCATAGACGGCGGCAACGTCATCGGCGCCCTCGAGGCGTATAACTCGCCGGAAAAAGCGGGAAAAAGGATCGTTATCCTCGGCGGCGGCCTGGTAGGCTGCGAGCTCGCTATCTACATGGCCGGTCTCGGCAGGGAAGTTACGATCATGGAAATGGCCCCGGCTCTGAACGACGGCGGAAACATACTCCACGGCCAGGCCATAGGCATAGAGCTCGAGCGCCTCGGCGTAAAGCGGCTGCTGTCCACCGCGGCGGCGGAGATAAGCGAAAGCGGTCTGACGGGCCTGCGCGGGGAAGAAAAGATCGTCGTTCCGGCCGACACGGTGATCTATGCCGCGGGGCTCAGGCCGAAGAGAGCCGAGGCGCTCAGGCTCGCGCTCTGCGCGCCGGAGTTTTATCAGATAGGCGACTGCAACGCCGCCGCGAATATCCACCGGGCGACCAACGCCGCGTATTTCACGGCCCTTGATATAGGCAGACTCTGAAAGAGCGGAAGAGTGGGCGGATGCATATACTGTAAGGAAACCCTCGCCTTACGGCTTCACGATCTTCCGAAAGGAACGGTATCCGGGTATGAATGAGATCAGTCTGAGCATAATGGAGCAGACGCAAAAGCTGCTGGAATGTCTGCACGGCGTCGACACGGAGCATGCGAGCGCGCGGCAGCTGCACGAATGCCTCGCCCGGGCGTTCGTCGGGCAGTGCGCGCCGCGGTGGAACGCCTGCCGCAGGGAGCACGCCGCAAAGAGAAGGGCGTATTATCTCTCGGCGGAGTACCTTGTGGGACGGCTGATCTACAACGATCTTATCAACGCCGGTATCGAAGAGGATATTTCGGCGCTGCTGCGGGAAAAGGGCCGGGACCTTGCGGAGTTCGAGGATATCGAGGCGGCGTCCCTCGGCAACGGCGGCCTCGGGCGCCTGTCCGCCTGCTTTCTTGACAGCGCCGCCGCCCACTCTATCCCTCTTGACGGCTACGGGCTGAGGTATCGCTTCGGCCTGTTCAAACAGAGCTTCGAGGACGGCGCGCAGAAGGAGGAGGCGGACGACTGGCTTGCCGAGGGCGATCCGTGGAGCGTGCGCCGCAGCGCGGACGCGGTCACCGTGCGCTTTGCCGATCAGACGGTGAAGGCGGTGCCCTATGACATGCCCGTGGTGGGTTACCGCTCCGGGCATATATGCACCCTGCGCCTGTGGCAGTGCGAGCCGCTGAAGCAGCTGGACTTTGCCGCGTTCGACAGACAGGACACGGAGGCGGCGGTGAGGGAGAAAAACCTCGCGGAAAACATAACGCGGGTACTATATCCCAACGACAGCGGCTATGAGGGCAAAAGACTCAGACTCAAGCAGCAGTATTTTCTCTGCAGCGCCTCGCTGCAGGATATCATTGCGCGCATGAAGCGCACGGGCGTGCCGCTGTCGGATTTCGCGGCGGTCAACACGCTGCAGCTTAACGACACTCATCCCGTGCTTGCCGTGCCCGAGCTCATACGCCTGCTCACGGCGGAGGGCATGGGCTTTGACGAGGCCTTTACGGCGGCGAAAAACAGCTTCAACTACACCAACCATACCGTGATGTCGGAGGCGCTCGAACGCTGGGATATGGGGCTGATGTACTCCGTTTGTCCCGAGGCGGCGGATATCATACGGAGCATAGACGAGCGGGCGGGAAGGGAAACGGGGAGGGCCCGCGGCACGGAACTGATCGAAAACGGCACTGTGCATATGGCCAGGCTCGCCGTTTTCATGGCCGTGAAGGTAAACGGCGTCGCGGAGATACATTCCGAGCTTATCAGGCGCGAGCTTTTCGCGCCGTGGTACGCCCTCTGCCCCGATAAATTCACGAACGTCACCAACGGGATAACCCAGAGACGCTGGCTCGGGGTATGCGATCCCGAGCTGACGCGGCTGCTGGAGGAAAAGCTCGGCGGGGGCTTCATGACGGAGCTCACCCTCCTTGAGGGCCTGAAGGAGCACATCGACGATGAGACCGCAGACCGCTTCAACGCGGTGAAGAGAATAAAAAAGGAGCAGCTCTCGGCGTGGCTTTCGCGCACCGCGGGCGCCGCGCTGCCTCCGGATTTCATTTTCGACGTGCAGATAAAGCGCATACACGAATACAAAAGACAGCTGCTCAACGCGCTCGTCATTGCCGACCTGTATCTTTCGGTAAAAGACGGCAGCCTGAGCGATCTCCCGCCCACCGCCTTTATCTTCGCGGGGAAGGCCGCGTCTTCATACCGCAGGGCCAAGTCGATCATAAGATATATCAACCGGCTTGCCGCGCTCATAGCCTCCGACGCCGAGGCGATGCGCGTAATGCGCGTGGTGTTCGCGGCGGACTACAACTGCTCCGCGGCGGAAAGGATCATCCCCGCGGCGGATATTTCCGAGCAGATCTCGCCCGCCGGCACCGAGGCCAGCGGCACCGGAAACATGAAGCTCATGCTCAACGGCGCGGTGACTCTCGGAACGCCCGACGGAGCGAATATAGAAATAGCCCGCGCCGCGGGATATGAAAACAACTATATTTTCGGCGCGGACGTGGAAAAAATACGGGCGATAGCCGACAGCTACGATCCCCGCCGCATCTATGAGGAGGACCGGCGCATAAACCGCGCCCTCAATACTCTCGTCGACGGCACGGTCCCCACGGACGAGGGGCAGAGGGAGCTTTTCGATTCGCTCGTTTACGGGGCCGACTGGCACCGGGCGGACTGCTATTATCTGCTGCTCGACTTCGGGCAGTACCGGGACGCGCGCCTGAGAGCCCTGTACGACTGGCGCGACAGACGCGCGTTCGGAAGAAAGGCGCTGAACAACATTTCCGCGGCGGGCATTTTCTCCTCCGACCGCAGCGTCAGACAGTACGCGGAGAACATCTGGCATATCTGAAAAACGAAAATAGAAAAAAACCGTTGACAAATACATCGAGGCTCGATATACTATATATCGAGCCTCGATGTATCGTATACCGATAGTGAAGGAGGAGTCATGAACGATAAAATAAGACGCATATACGTACCGATGACCGAAACCGGCTTCTATATCCTGTTTTGCCTGCAGACGCCGCAGCACGGATACGGGATAAGCCGCCGGGTGAAGGAGCTGACCGCGGGGGAGGTCACGATAAGCGCCGGAACGATGTACGGAACGCTTTCAAAAATGGAAAACGACGGCTTGATAGCTTTTCACGGCGAGGAAGAGAAACGAAAGCTCTATATCATCACCGGGCTCGGCCGTGAAATACTCGAAAAAGAGATCGGGCGGATAGAAAGGCTCTATAAAAACAGCAAGGGGGAGAGCATTGATGCGTGAAACGGTGATACGCTTTTTTACGATAGCCGACTATGAGGAAGAGGAGATCTGGCTCAGAGAGAGACATAAGAGCGGATGGAAGCTCGTCAGGCTCATTCCGCCGTGCTTCTACGTTTTCGAGGAGTGCGAGCCGCAGGACGTGATATACAGACTTGATTTCAAAAACTCGGAGCAGACGGAAGAGTATATGAGCATGCTCCGGGATTTCGGCTGGGAGTATTTCGCCCGGTGCTTCGGCTGGCTGTATTTCAGAAAACCGGCGGACGAGGCCGAAACGGAGGCGGAGGGCGAGCTGTTCTGCGACCGCGCGTCCCGCGCGGAAATGGCGGCGAAAATAGTGAGGACGAGACTGCTGCCCCTGGCCTGCATCTTTCTGTGCTGCGTTCTCCCGAACCTTTCCAACGCGGTATCCGGAAGGTTGGGAGCTTTAAGCGGATTTTTCAAAGGTTTCTTCGGGGTAATGTTCGCGATATACGTGTATCTGATACTGCATTGCGGCATAAAGCTGAGAAAGATCCGGGAAAAAAACAGATAGAGCAAAATGACGCCCGGCGTCGGAGGTTGATTTCCTTCCGACGCCGGGCGTGTGTTTTTATCACTGCCGCGCTCCGGCGCTTTCGGCGCGGTCAAGCTCCCGTACCGACTCGTCCTCGCGCTCGCGCCGGAACTGATTTCGGTACAGCTCGTAATAGCGGCCCTTTTTCTTCATAAGCTCG
>JAEEGG010023401.1_pt1 | contig 12067 bp, 11 predicted proteins | sample 9134161 | NCBI WGS metagenome assembly JAEEGG01 (sample SAMN16246543, study PRJNA631951) | gut metagenome | biome: gut microbiome; feature: rumen; material: CR-attached | host: Bos | place: Iran: Karaj | collected 2018-10 | reverse complement strand
GGGGTTGTATTCGGCTGCTATACGTTCCGCACATCAACCAGCCGGCAGCGCTGGCTGGATTGAGCTGTTCCACTACAGCCTCATGCCGCTGAGCGACTTCGCCCCGGCGGCACCACCCTCATCTTCGACATCGAACTACTCGCCATTAACTAACACTGTTTCTGATACGACAGGCTTAACAGTAAGAGCAACACCTGAAATTTTTTGTAAACCCTATAGAATGATAATCACAAAAAAGTATTACTTTTGTGATTATTGATTTTTAAATGAAAGTATTATGGCACTTATTAATTGTCCTGAATGTGGTAATGAGGTCTCTACTTCTGCTATGATGTGTCCTAAATGTGGATATCCTATCAATGGTTCGAATAATAATGAGAGTTCACAAAACATAAGTGAAAAAGAGGATTCCTCATTTAATGAACCATTTCCTTCAATGCCTACAGTAATGAATGTGGGAAAGCAAATAGTTAATTGGGGATTTGATGCAGCGATTCAGAATGCATATTATTTACAAGAGATTAATGCGACTAATTATCTTGAAGATGGCAAGTGCGACATTCTTGCTCATACCAATGGTATTAATTTGAACGCTGGACTTAAATCGTTCTATATAAGCCATGAGCAACTAATTAATTTGAAATTTATTAGCCACAAGCAATTAATTTCTGAGAAGAAATCTGTTATAGGCAGAGCTGTTGTTGGCGGAGTATTATTGGGTCCACTTGCTGCTGTTGTCGGTGGACTATCAGGAATAGGATCTAAGACAAAAAAGCTTGGAGATTATCTTCTAGTGATAGACTTTTGGGATGTTTATACACACCAAGTCCAGTCAATTCTGCTTTGTACAAAAATTGAATCAGTGTTGTTTTTGGAAAGAGTTGAGAAAGAAAAACAAAAGCACAACACACCAGAAGGAAATAATTATGTTTGCAATATCTTAGAGGATTCAAAAACAATTTCTGATGAAAAAGCAATTGAAGCGCTAAAAATTGTCGGTCAAGGAGAGTTGGCAAAAGCAATATCATACATTGACAAATGTGGTGAAGCCACTGCATATTTGAAGGTCAAAGAGATTGGGGCGCGAAATAAAATTGATGTTTCTCAATATAAAAGCGCTGGTTGTATGGTTGCTCTAATAATGAATATAGCAGGATTATTATCCTTATTATCAGTTTTTGTTCTCCTCTTAAGTGAAGTTGTGAATTGAGTTTTTAAGTTTACTTTAAAGTAATAATGTCCCTCATGACAAGGCGCAACGTCAGCCACGGCTGGCGATGCGCCTTGATTTACGTTACAATCTCCTGACGTGATTGACCTGGGGATCTGATTCGCTCTGGCCACAGGGTTGTATCCGGCTGCTATACGTTCCGCGATGATGACAGCATCAGGCGTCCTTTCGATGCACCGCCCATCGTCGTGAACTATTTCTATCATGAGGAGGTCAAGAAATCGGCAGACATGTAAAAATGGATTTTATATTTTTTAACAAATTTAATTTATCTTAAATTTTTTATTGTTATTTATAAGGTGTATCTTTGCGATGTTAACCTCAATCCGTGATTGATGAAGATCGCAAATCGACTGAAAACACTGAAGGATCGCTTCTCTTATAAGCAGAAAATCGGTCTTATCGTCTGTGCCGGCATCCTGGTGGGCTTGGGCGGATTGTTCATGTATCTGCTCAGGGCGCACACCTATATCGCCGATGATCCGTCGGCATGCGTCAACTGCCACATCATGACGCCCTACTATGCCACATGGAGCCATTCCTCTCATGGACGCGACGCGACTTGCAACGACTGCCATGTGCCGCACTCCAGCCTGGCCGCCAAATACGGCTTCAAGGCGATGGACGGTCTCAAGCATACGGCTTATTTCGTGACCCACAGCGAGCGTCAGGCCATCATGGCCGAGGATGCCAGTGCCGAGGTCATCATGGACAACTGCATCCGCTGCCACACCCAACTCAACCAGGAATTAGTCAAAACGGGCCGTATCGACTATATGATGGCCAAACGCGGTGAGGGTGTGGAGTGCTGGCATTGTCACCGCAACGTGCCGCACGGTGGCATGAACTCGCTGATGTCAACCCCGGGAGCCGAGGGTGTGACTCCGCTGCCGCCCAGCCCTGTTCCCGAATGGCTGGGAGGTGCCCTCTCAAATAAATGATTGATAATCGACTATAACAAAAACGACAATATTATGGCAAAGCAATTAAAGAAATGGCAAGGTTGGGCGCTCTTTGGCGGCTCAATGATCGCAGTGTTCCTGCTGGGACTGCTCGTTTCCTCGCTCATGGAGCGCCGTGCCGAAGTCGCCAGTGTGTTCAACAACAAGCGCACCGAGTTCACCGACTCCATCATTGCCCAGAACGAGAAGTTCAAGGCCGACTATCCCCGTGAGTACGAGACCTGGTCGATGACCGAGGACACCACGTTCGTTTCCAAGTATAATTCCTCGCAGGAGGTTGACGTGCTTGAGCAGCGTCCCGAGATGGTCGTCCTGTGGGCGGGGTACGCGTTCTCACGCCACTACAACACGCCGCGCGGCCACAAGCATGCGCTGGAGGACATGCGCAAGATTTTGCGCACGGGCAACCCCGGCATCTCCATCGGAGCCGACTCGATAGCCGCTGACATGCAGCCGGCTACCTGTTGGACGTGCAAAGGCCCTGATGTGCCCCGCATGATGCGCGAACTAAGTGAAACAAAGTCGGTGTTCGATCCTGCAAACTTCTATGCCAAGAAATGGAGCGAGTTGGGTGCCGAAGAGGTCAATCCCATCGGCTGCAGCGACTGCCACGACGCCCGCACGATGGACCTGCGTCCTGCCCGCCCCGCTATCTATGAGGCATTTGCCAATTCAGGCAAGAATTTGAGGAACGCCACCCATCAGGAGATGCGCTCACTGGTCTGCGCGCAGTGCCATGTCGAGTACTACTTCATCAAGCCCGATGATCCAAATAATCCCGGCAAGGCCAACTATCTTGTGTTCCCTCAGCACTATGGCTTGACCTGTGAGGACGCAGAACACTACTATGATTCTATCGGTTTCTACGACTATATCCATCCGCTGTCCAAGACCAAGATCCTGAAGGCTCAGCACCCCGGTTGGGAGATGTCACAGCAGGGCATTCATGCCCAGCGCGGTGTCTCCTGTGCCGACTGCCACATGCCCTATAAGCAGGATGGTGGCGTGAAATTCTCGGACCACCAGATCATGTCGCCGCTGGCAAAGATCGACCGCACATGCCAGGTATGTCACCGCCAGGATGCAGAGGTGCTGCGCCAGAACGTATATGACCGTCAGGAAAAGTGCAACGAGGTGCGCGACCGTGCCGAGCAGGAACTGGCCCGTGCCCACTTCGAGACAAAGTTCATCATCGACAAGGGTGCCACCGACGCCGAGTTGGCTCCTATCCAAGCCCTGTTGCGCAAGAGCCAGTGGCGTTGGGACTATGCCATCGCATCACATGGGGCCACGTTCCATGCACCCCAGGAGGTAATCCGCCTGCTTTCACACTCTGTGGATTATGCCCAGCAGGCCCGTCTGCTCATCGCACGTGTGGCGGCCAAGCATGGGCACATGGGTGAGATTCCCGTGCCTGACTACAGCACCAAGGCTAAGGCTCAGGCTGCCATAGGTCTTGACATGAATATGCTGAACCAGAACAAACGGCGCTTCCTGGACGAGATTGTTCCCAAGTGGATCATGGATGCCAAAAAGAACGGCAAACTCATTGAAATCTGATGTGGATTAAACCGTGGACTCTTAAAGAAGGCTGCCTCATTGGCGCCGGATTAATCATCGCAGGACTGATGCTCGAGCTGAGCGTCGGTCCTGTTGTGTGGGATGCCTTCTCGTGGCCAGTCAACGGCATCGTGCTCGTCGGCTTCCTGGTGATGATTGCCATCATGCACCTGTTGCGTCGCCAGGTCTATGCATTCTCATTCCTGAGCACCTATGCAGCAGCGATACCGGCCATTGCCTTTGCAGTGATTCTGACACTGGTCATGGGCCTCACGCGGCAGACAGTGAACGGTACATGGATAAACGACATGCTGTCATTCTGGCCCTTTGTGCTCATTTATGTCTATATTGCCGTTATCATTGGCCTTGCGGTGTTGAAACGCCTTGGTCACTTTCAGTGGAAGCGTGATATACCGTTCCTGCTCAATCATCTGGGACTGTTCCTGGCCTTGACCTGTGCGACGCTGGGCAACGCCGATATGCAGCGCCTGAAGATGATTACCGCCGTCGGTGAACCCGAGTGGCGCGTCATGGACGAGAACCAGCAGGTCAAGGAATTGGACTTGGCTATTGAGCTTCAACAGTTCATCATGGAGCAATATGACGACGGCAGCCCCAAACGCTTTGCCAGCGAAGTGAACATCATGACCAAATCGGGCAAGAACATCCACACCACCATCGACGTCAACAAGCCTGTCGAGGTCGAGGGGTGGAAGATCTATCAGTATGGCTACGACACTGCTGCCGGCCCTCAGAGCCAGATCAGCATCTTTGAGCTCGTGCGCGACCCGTGGTTACCGCTCGTTTATATCGGCATAGGGCTGATGCTTGCAGGAGCGTTGTGTATGTTTGTGTTATCTCAAAATCAGTGCAAACCGAACGCAAACGGGCAAGCTCGATCTGCTGAGGTTTCGCCTGATTCATCTAAAAAACGCGTGACGCCATGATTTGGGATTATTTCATCTACTTTGCCATTGTGGCCATCATGCTGTGGGCCGTAGGCGCGTTCCTGGCATGGAAAGAAAAAACGGCTGGCGTCTATGCTTCAACACTGACGGGCTTGGCCGTGTTTTTCACGTTTATCGTCATCATGTGGGTGACGCTCGAGCGCCCGCCGTTGCGCACGATGGGCGAGACACGCCTGTGGTACTCATTTTTCCTGCCGTTGGCCGGTATACTGGTCTATAGCCGCTGGAAATACAAGTGGATCCTGTCGTTCTCTACGATGTTGGCAGCCGTGTTTATCTGTATCAACATCTTCAAGCCCGAGATTCATTCCAAGGCCTTGATGCCTGCCTTGCAGAGTCCCTGGTTCGCTCCGCACGTCATCGTCTATATGTTCGCCTATGCCTTGTTGGGTGCAGCGACACTCATGGCGCTTTACCAACTGTTTTTCAAGAAAGGGCGTCCGTTGGAGCGCAAGGAGATGGACATTACCGACAACCTGGTGAATGTCGGTCTTGCGTTCTTGACCTTTGGCATGCTTTTCGGCGCGTTGTGGGCTAAAGAAGCATGGGGCCACTATTGGTCATGGGATCCCAAGGAGACTTGGGCGGCCATTACCTGGCTTGCTTATTTGGGCTATATCCATTATCGCATCTATCGTCCCAAGTCCATCAAGCCAGCCCTGTGGGTGCTGCTCATCGCTTTCATCCTGTTGCAGGTCTGCTGGTGGGGCATCAACTACCTGCCGTCAGCTCAAGGCTCCAGCGTACATACCTATACCTCCTGACATAACCCATAATGACCAGAATAGAACGAGAGAAGCAGACCGTCCGCAAGATGATTGAGCTTTATTGTAGCCATCGGCTGAAGGCGGACACGATACCTGAGGCATACCAGCATCTGGCTGACTTTGCGTGCCGCCGTCTCGACCATTGCCGCTATGGGGAGAGCAAGAGCGCCTGCAAGGATTGTCCCACCCACTGCTATCCCCCTACCGAACGTGAACAGATTCGTGAAGTCATGCGGTGGACTGGTCCCAGAATGATTCTCTATTCACCAATCGCCGCCATTCGGCATTTATTCAACAAGTAATGATAAGATGAGAAGATCTGACAGAGAGAGGGATGCCGCTTTCGCCTTGGAGGTCTTGGACAAGGCCCCATTCGTGACGGTCAGCATGACCAGGGAAGACGGAACACCATACGGTTTACCATTGTCGTTGGCGCGTACCGGTGACAAGACGTTCTACTTTCACTGCGCCCTGGAGGGAGAGAAACTGGACTGCATCGCCCATAACCCGGTTGTGTTCCTCTCTGCGGTGACCCGTTGCTCACCGACCTTCGACTCCAAAGTCGGGAACTTCACCTTGCAGTACAGGTCTGCTACTGCCGTCGGCGTGGCAGAACTTGTGTCTGAACGTGAAGAGAAGATATCGGCCCTAAGAGTCATTTGCCAGCGTTTCCTGCCTCATCACATGGATGCTTTTGATGATGCAATAGCTCGCAGCCTCGAACGGACAGCCGTGGTTCGTATCACATTGACCGAACCACCCGTCGGTAAGTGCAAGCAACTGACGGAGCAGTGAGAACCCGCTCCCACCGCTCATCGATGGCCCTGCCGTTGATACCGCCGTGTCGGGATCACTCCGTTACCGAGAGTGCCTTATCGGGCTGTCTGTCCGCATCGAGACCTCACACGCACGGCTCGTTTCGTCGCTGACTCATCAGGTCTCACTACGCTCGATTTGATGCACGCTTCTCAATCAAGCCCAGCGTTCTCGCTCCGCTCGGAGGTATCGATGCTGCCAGCCCCATGGCACACTCGTCCACTACGTCCATCCTGGCACGTCGGCTAAGGCTCAGGGGGACAAGCCCCATACCGATAGCAAACCTCGCTTCACTCGGTCGCTGTCGGTGCAGCCTGCGGCATGGCCATTGATTCCAAGGTCAAGCCTTCGGCCATTAGGTGAATCTTTTCATCGCCTGCAGCGATTGGCCCGCCCCATACCCCGATGGTGATGGGCCGTTCCGCTCCATCTGCGTCCGCTCCGAATGACTGACTTATCGGCTGGAGAGTGCCTGGTCGGGCTCACTGGCCGCGCCGACACCCCATACAGCCGGCTGCTGCGGTCATTGACGTTCCGCACTGCGCTTCGTTGCGTCATCGACAGTGCAACACCTGCGGTTCAAGGCGGTCTGCTGACGGCGAATGCGGGTGCGCACCCGGCTCGCTGCACTGGTATCGGGCTCGTCCTCCGTCCTCAACCCGATCCTGACGTTACGCAAGTCCGATGCTCAATCGGAGATTGCCCCGCAACGCCTACTTCCCGCCTGGCACTCACGATGACTCCACTCATCTTGTGCCTCCACTTCATTCCTTCCGCGCCCCGCTGTTTTCGCTGCGCTCAGGGGTATCGGAGCTGTGAGCCTTGGGCACACTCCAGCCTCTGTCGCCATTCTGCGCTCCCTTGCCTGCGCTTCACCGCCCATCGCCATCGCCAGAGCACAACATCCAGCCTGGAACAAGTTCAAGGCACGATGTTGTCGCACGGATAAGCATCGGTATTGACGAGCATAAGCGCAACCGATACTGCGTGTCGGATGCGCTCACGCACGTCAGCATCATCACCGCACAATGCCAAAATCGCCCTGCATATAGCGCCTTTTTGAAAGTGGTTTTCAGAGTCGCTCCGCAGGGCGGTTGGGGGGTCCTGAGAGAGAAACAAAGGGAAAAATTTCCTTTTCAATCCTTTAATGCTTGATAATCAAGCATTTGAATTTTTCAATCCTTTACAAATCGTAAAAAAACGCGAATTTTAACACTTTTTTTTCTGAAAGAACCCCGATGAATACAGGTTTTACGGCCACTTTTGAGACCACCCTCAAATGTTAATTTTCTGGCCGTTTTTTGTCACGCACTCACAAAAAGTCGCAACCAAAAACGACCTTCCGCTGCCGTCCGAAAACGCCAGCGGAAGGTACAATAACAGCTTCAATATAAACTATCTCATACCACACCAAATCGCTGGCAGATTAGTGCCTGTAGGTGATGTCTTGAAAGATGATGACCTCAAGCATCTCGTTAAAGCGGTCGGCAATTCGCTTTCCATACTTCTTAGTTATCTCTTCGTTGGTGAGATTGGTGGTAATAGCAGTGAACAGCTGGTGCTGGTAGCGATACTCGAGCAGATCAATAACGGGGCTGAGAGCGTTGCCAAAGTCCAACACCTCGGCGGCTTCTTTACCCAGGTCATCTATGGCCAGCATCGAGCGTGACCGCAGATTGCGTATAGCCTTCAAATCTTTGGCCATGATAACGATATCTTTGGCGTCAACTATCTCCATGCCGACCTGGAAATATTCGCTCAGGAACGTGAAATGCCCCATTTGGTTAAGATAGTTGAGGGCGCTCTGCAAGGCATAGAGCAGCGTGGTCTTTCCATTGCCGCAGGTGCCGCACATCATCACGCCAAACTTTGGTTCCTCTTGGGTCAAGTAGTTGGCCATCTGAAGCAGGTTCTCATTGGTGTTCTCATCGAACTGAGGGTTCCCGTGACGCATTCTTACTGCAGCTGCATAGTGAGCCGCAAGCAAATTTAAAGCACTCTGAGGCGTAAGATTGAACCTAAAACGATCTACCATAATCTTTCGCTGTATGATCTTTTGCGTCAGTTCCTCTACGATTTGCATATCTATCTTCGGCTTGGGAGTTTCCTCCGGGATTTGATTTATTATTGTTTTTTCCATTTTGATTGTTTTTTAAATTGTCAACTTTGTAATGCAGCACATTCAGGAAGTGTTTCTTTGTCCACTCTCCTTCGGGAAGATCCTTAAATGTCCAATCAGCGATAATCATTGCCGCAAGCTGCTTGTATTGTTCGGTGGTTATCCCACAGCTCATGCAAGCAAGTTCAATATTGGCATCAATCATTACTTCTTTTTTAAGCCTGGCGCGCACATCATCGATGATAGTCTTATTTATATCTTCTTTATTATAATGTGAACCCAGGTACCCTTGGGGCTGAAGTGATGGTGCTCTTGGGACTGGGGGGCCGCTTGAGTACCCTACCCTTGGGACCAGGGGTAGGTTCCATACGGAAGGGTCATTTATAGCCTTATACACATTCGCATGTCCACGCATAATCTGCACTGAAATCATACCTCGCCTTTGCAGTTCGGATACGCACTTGCGCCATGTCTTGGCTTTGATGTGCAGCACTTCACAAATAAAACGAACTGGATAATTGTATCCGTCTCGCATAGAAGCAATGTAGCACCACACTACCTTTTCGAGAGTAGAAAGTACTGACGTTCGAATGAGGGTATTCGGAATCTTCGTGAAGTCTTTGCTAATCATGACGTTATCTTTTTGTGTGTTCTTCGTCTGTAAGTTCAACCTCCATTTAGAGGCAGAACTTACAGAACTGATGATTTAACGTGCTTCTCATGGCGTTTCACATTTTACCACCGACGAGACGATCGATATCACTCTTACGATACCGGCGTTTTCCGCCGATCTCCAGCTTCTTGAGGACACCGCTCTGATCCCATCGATAGAGCGTCATCTTTGACACAGCGAGAAGTTTTGAAGCTTCATCGATGGTCAACAGTTGGTCACCTGATGCAGCGGTCTCTGCCTCCAGCATCGCTACACTCTTAGCCCCAATCAAGATATCCTGGGCAAACATCTTCAAGTCATCAGAGGAAACTTGAAGGATCACATTGGCCTCACTAGCCAAAATCTCTCTTAAAGAAAATTGATTACTAGTCATTTTTATAAAGGCCGCGGTTCTTTCGAGCTGGTTCTCACTCAACCTTGGCAATGTCCTTATAAAATTGGCTCTCGGTCGCAGAACCTTTGCGCCAGTCCTCATTTATTTGGACATTGCAAAGTTACAGCCGATGTTATATTGCAAGCTTATTGTTTATGTGACAAAATGCGATGTTTTACATCTCGCTATTCATCAGCATATCAATACGTTATGCTTATTGCTGAAAAAAGTTTTTATTGCAATCTATTGCGCAATATACGAATACTACTTTATGATAGTGCCTTCAGGTATAATTTCACACAAATCTTCAAACCACTTACCAGTATTTGTACTGTTAGAAGCTGCTTGACTTGGAGTCTTTCCAATAGATTGGCAGGCAAGTTTCGACCACAGATCTACATCTCCCTCAACCACCCATTTCATCCTCGCTACAGCACTTCTGAACTTTGTAATGGTTCCCGGTATTATTTTACTCATGTCTGCTCGTCCGATCGCATCTAGGAAATCAGTAAATGAGTTGTCTTTATCTATGGCAGCCGTAGTCTTTAAGAATTTGTATACAGTAGCACATTGATGTTCATCTTTAATTTGGAACTGGGGTGATTCAGTATTATCCATAACCTGTTTCACTCGATGTGGTAATTCTTGTTTCTCCTGCTTTAAGTCACCAGCCATTATTCCCTCTGACTCATCACGAATGATTACATCATGAGATTCTTCCAATTGCTCTGAAAATAAGTGATCAAATTCAAGCTTAGTAGAGGTCATGAATGAATCTATTTCTTCCTCATTCTCGATTGCTTCATTGACGACTTTCTTGACAATGTTATTCATAGTAAAATGATATAGCTCCTCTGACCCATCTTCTGGATGTGCAGTGATAGCCATTCCTTGCAAAAGATTCTGAATTTGGCGCAGTAGAGAATAAACATCTCCTATCTCACGTTTGATGAATTCAATCTCCTCATCTTGGTCAACATATAGATTTTCTAAGAATGCAGTTGCAACTTCATTAGACATCACATAACGGTCAATTACAAATGTGACAGCCTTTTGGTTATCGGGGTAAAATCTTCCATATAATTCTCTATAAGCGTAACGGGAATAGGCAAAATTATATTTAGCATATTTGTCCAAAGCAGATGCTGCTTCAAAGATATCGCGACCTTTGTTGAATTCAGCAGCCATCTTCCTTACAATCTTTCCATATTGTTTAGTAAAGGTATAATTCATATGAAATGAGTGTTTTGTATTAAGTTATGGTTTGTCGCCACAAAAATACAACTTTTTTCTGCATTTTGATATGACCTGTTTCAAAGTGTAAAAAACTTTCGTATCTTTGCTTATAACTTAGTGTCTATGTTCATAACATCAATAGACTAACAGTTCATTGAGATAAGATAACATCTAGAATAGTATGAATAATGGCCAATTATATGGGGATGGATATGGAGATGAGAGAAAATAAAAATCGCTAAATAGTTGTTAATTAACTACTTAGCGACAGTTAAGGCGAACCCGTGGGGAGTCGAACCCCAATCGAAGGAACCGGAATCCTTTATTCTATCCATTGAACTACGGGTCCAAGAAAAGTAGATGTTTTCATGGTTAGCGGGTGCAAAATTACGGCTTTTTTTATAACTTTGCAAGATGGGCGGGCAAATTGGATAAATTCTCGCGCTCTTGCCTGAACAGAAAAAGGAACAACAGACTTATTGACTCAAAAGAATCACCTTGCTATGACTGTACGAATCGAAGAATCGTGGAACCGTGCCTTGGCCAGCGAATGGGAGGCTCCGTATTTCAAACAGCTGACGGATTTCGTCCGCCAGGAGTATGCGACGCGGCAAATATTTCCTCCTGGAAGACAGATATTTGCAGCATTTAATGCGGCACCTTTTGATCAGGTTAAGGTGGTGATCTTGGGGCAGGATCCGTATCATGGATTGGGGCAGGCGAATGGTCTGTGTTTCAGCGTGAATGAGGGTGTGCAGATGCCTCCGTCATTGGTGAACATCTTCAAGGAGGTGCATGATGATGTGGGCGCTCCCATGCCAGCTAACGGCGATTTGTCGCGGTGGGCTCGTCAAGGGGTGCTGCTGCTGAATGCGACACTGACGGTCCAGGCTCATCAGCCGTTGTCGCATCAGGGGAAAGGATGGGAAACGTTTACCGATCATGTAATTTCACGTCTAGCCTCGGAACGTGAGCATCTGGTTTTCATGCTTTGGGGAGCCTATGCAAAACGTAAAGGTGAATTTATTGACCGTTCACGCCATCTGGTGCTTACTGCAGCTCATCCGTCACCATTGTCGGCTAACAGGGGTGGTTTCTTTGGAACACACCATTTCTCTCGTGCCAACGATTACCTTGTGCAGCATGGGATGTCTCCAATCGTGTGGTGAAGCGACCATAGAAGCTATAGAATAGATATAAAAAAACGAGAGGCGACATCATTGCTGACATCACCTCTCTTAGGGGGCGGTTACCTACTCTCCCACTTTCGCAGTACCATCGGCGTGGTGAGGCTTAACTTCTCTGTTCGGAATGGGAAGAGGTGGGACCCTCACGCTATGACCACCTGATTTTTGCCTTTCA
>JAEEGG010023400.1_pt1 | contig 12068 bp, 9 predicted proteins | sample 9134161 | NCBI WGS metagenome assembly JAEEGG01 (sample SAMN16246543, study PRJNA631951) | gut metagenome | biome: gut microbiome; feature: rumen; material: CR-attached | host: Bos | place: Iran: Karaj | collected 2018-10 | reverse complement strand
ACTGTCATGGAAGAGCGCTATGCCACGGTCAATATGCCCGCAAGCTTCACGGATGCCGAGTGGGAGGGTCTCCTGCTGGACGAGAACAACCGCGAGTTCTATGCCGAAGGCCGCCGCTGGTTCGACATCAAGCGCACCGGACGTACAGACCTCTACGACGACTGGAAAGGCCGAGACTACCTGCTCTATTGGCCCATTCCCCAGAAGGAAAGGGACATTGCGGGCAAGACCGCCTATCCCCAGAATCCCGGATATCCTGATTAACCAATTAATACCTAACCTTTTTTGTTTATGAAAAGATTCATGTATCTCTTAATGGTCGTTGCTCTCGCCGCTACCTCCTGTGGCAATAAGGGCGGCAGCGACGCACCTGCACTGACGGTGAACTTCACCATCTCTGTCAATCCGGCTACCGTCGGAGAGCCGGTTTCCTTCACCGCCGAGGTTACCGGCGGGGTTGCCCCCTATACCTATGCCTGGAAGGTCGGAGAGGCCGAGCCCATCTCTGGTAACCCCGCCTCCTGGACGCCTACTGACATTGGCAACTTTACGGTTACGCTTACGGTGACCGATGCCAACGGGACCGTTGCCAGCCGCCCGAAAAACCTGGCCGTGCAGCCGGCTCCCGTAGTGGCAACCGGTGAAGTGGCGCTGTTGTGGAACTGCCAGTTGGAAGGCTATACCTCCATTACCAGCCCGGCTTTGGCCGACGATGGCAATATCTATACGGCTACGCGTGATTACAACCACTTCTATAAGATTTCTCCTTCCGGTGAAATCGTGTGGACGAAGGCTCTGCTCAACAACCCTCAGAGCGGTTCCCAGATTCACGGTACGCCCAGCATCGATTCCGACGGTACCATCTACATGGTCGGCGGCACTAAGAACGGCGATGCTACTGTGGTAGCCTATACGGATGCCGGTGTGGAGAAATGGCGCTTTACGGATTTCTGGAACAAGGGGAATGCCCATTCGGCTTCCATCCAGGGCGGTAATGTGGCCGGTATCGGCACCAACAATATCTATGTGGGCAACGTAGGATCCGCCGGTACGGTCATTGCCATTTCAAAGGCTAACGGCACCCGCGTCAATTATGTGATGGGCTCCGACGGAAACGGCCCCGCTGGCGGCTCCCGCGGCGGTATTGTCGTGAGCAAGAATGGCTACATCGGCTGGTGCGGCGGCAGCTACGGTGTTTTCACCGCGGCGACTGCCGATATGGACGCTGCCGGTGAAGGCACTCCCTGGACAGCCCGTGCCTGCCACAGTGCAGCCAGCGGTTGGTCCATGGGCAACAACCAGGCCACCCTCGCGGCTATGACCATTGACGGAAAAGACTGCCTCCTGGGTATGCAGGCCATCAAGGACAATTCGACCAGCAGCTACATCTATACCAAGGTATATGGCGTGGAATTCTCAACCGGCGCGGAAATCGTGAACTGTCAGATTGACGCCTGCGCCCAGCAGGACCAGGGCGGTATCGCCGTTACCGGTGACGGTCTCATTATTGTCCCTCTGAAGTACAGTCTTGGCTCCGATGACGGCGGTATCGCCCTCGTGGATCCTGTCCAGAACCAGATGGTGGCGCACTACCGCATCGCCGAGAACGTTACCAGCGCTCCCGCCGTGGACCAGGACAACAACATTCATTTCGGCACCGAGGCCGGCAATTACTATGTGGTAAAATACCTGGGCGGCGGTCAGTTTGAGACGCTGGTGAGGAAGGATATTATTACCGATGTCCTGAAGCAGGATGACCGCTATAAGGAGACCTATGCTGCTACGGAGGTGGCAAAGATCTGGAGCGGTATCGTCATTGGCGATGACGGTAAGATTTACATCCAGTTCACCGATAATGACAACCGTGTATTGGGCGGTCTGATGTGCATCACCCTGGACTACACCACCGGCCCTTCCACTACCTCTCCCTGGCCGATGATGGGTCAGAACCGCAAGCATACCAATCATCAGATTTAGTGAATGATGAGGCGTTGCTTTTTACCTGTACTGATTACCCTGTCCGTCCTTGCCTCGTGCAAGGGCGGCGGGGGAACCGGTACGGACCCGGTCGACCCGGTCGATCCAGTCGACCCCGTCGTAAAGCCGGAGGTGCGTCCGACACTGATGGAACTGTTTAATACGCAGATAGAGAAGCAACGGGACGGCACGCCGCGCGACCGCATTTTTATTGTCGCTCACCGTGCTAATACGTATTATGGCTATCTCAATTCCATCCCGGACAATTCCATCCCCGGCATTGAGGCGGCAATCCGTTTCGGCGCCGACATGGTGGAGCTGGACGTGCGCCCCACCAAGGACAATATCCTGGTGCTGATGCACAATGAAACGATCGATGCCAGCACCACCGGCACGGGCAAACTGAATACTTATACCTACGAGGAACTGATGCAGTTTGATATGAAGAAGGCTGGCAAGGTGTATAAGGATGCCGAGGGTAATCCCATCAAGGTGCCCACACTGGAGCAAGCTCTTCAGGCATGTAAGGATAATATCTACATTAATCTGGATGTCAAGGACGCTTCTCCCACGAAACTCTGCAGGATTGTCAAGAATTGCGGGATGGAGGACCAAGTTATGATTTATACTGGTGGAAGTGCCTCCACGGCTACCGAGTATCAGTATGCCAATGTCAATATTGCCGTGCATCCTTTTGTCAGTTCGGCTACAGGGACGGGACCATTCGCCAACCTCCCCGGGGCCAAGCTGTTCCAGTATGACTATACCCTGTATGCCGGCTCATCTCCCACGAATCCGGAAATCGGCCGGCAAATCCGTGCGCTTCACTACCTCAGCTATTCCAATATCCTGAACTACGATAATCAGCTTCGTAACGGCAATTACAACGCATTGGATCAGTTTATCGCCACTGAAAGCGATTTTATCCAGACGGACTATGCCGAAACCGTACACAACTATCTCAAGAACAAAGGACTTCGTTAAGAAAGTATGCTCACCGAACCCCAGCTCATAGCGGGCCTCAAAAAGGGACAAATGAATGCCTACGAACAGGCGTTCCATACTTATTATCCCGTTTATGTGCATTTTGCGGAGTATATTGTCGGCGACCTTCAGGTCGCCAAGGATTTGGTGCAGAATGTCTTCCTTAAGATCTGGCGATATCGTGATAGATTGGATGAAACCCTGTCCTTCCGGAACTTCATGTATGTCCTCACGAAACGTGAAGTACTCAACTATCTTCGCAGTAAACGTGTTTACGAATCCCTGGAAGCGATTTTGGATGTCCCTTCTACGGCAGCGCAGGCCGAACATATCTCCGATGCTTCCTTTTTGCGATTGCAGGTGAATAAATTACCGGAGCAGCGCCGCAACGTCTTTATTATGAGTCGGTTCTATGGTCTGTCCAATAAAGAAATCGCCAAGCAGCTGTGTATCTCGGAGAAAACTGTTGAACGGCACATCACGCTGGCGGGGAAACAGTTGAGGGAAGAACTGGAGAACAGAAACAAATAAAAGAGCGCCGCGGCGCTCTTTTTTTGTGGAGTATAGGGGAGTCGAACCCCTGACCTATAGATTGCGAACCTATCGCTCTAGCCAACTGAGCTAATACCCCGAAAAGGACTGCAAAAATACGTGATTTCCCGCAAAGTTGCAAGAGGGCGGGCAAAAATCTTACTTCAGTTCCTCGATCATCGCCCTGGCTACGGCCGCAGAGGCGCCGCTGCCGCCCAGGGCGGCCCGGATTTCCCCGTAGGAGGAGAGCATCGCGCTGCGGTATTGATCGTCGCCCGCCAGCCTTTCCAGTTCTTCCCGCAGATTTGCTTCGGTGAAATACTCCTGGAAGTATTCCTTGAAAGCCAGGCGGTCCAGGATGAGATTTCCCAGAGAAATGTATTTGACCCTAATGAGCCGGCGGGCGATAAAGCCCGTGATGGGGTTCATCCGGTAGCCCACTACCTGGGGCGTGCCGATGAGCGCCGCTTCCAGCGAGGCCGTGCCGGAATTAATGACGGCGGCCCGGGCGTTTTTCAGGACGGCGTAGGTTTCCCCGAAGACGACCTTCACCCACTCGCGCGCGCCCACGTACTTCTGATAATCTTTCATCGTGCGCGCAGGGGCAGCGGCCACCACGAATACATCGTCCGGATGGGCGGCGTGCCAGGCATCGGCCAGGGACATATAGACGGGCATCATCTGGCCGATTTCCATACTGCGGCTGCCGGCCAGGAGGGCGATGAGCCGTTCGTTGGGCAGGCCGGTCCGCGCCAGAAAGTCCTCGCGGGACTCCTGCAGCGCAGGATGGGAGGCGATGGCGTCGATGAGCGGATTCCCGGCATAGACGTAGGGGAGGCCCTGGCGATCGAAGTAGGGCTTTTCGAAGGGGAAGACGATGAACAGCTTGTCCACCCAGGCGCGGAGTTTCTTCACGCGGCCTTCCCGGGTGGCCCAGACCTTGGGCGCGATGTAGTAGAACACCTTGATCCCGGCCTTGTGGGCAAATTCAGCCACTTTGAGGTTGAAGCCCGGATAGTCGATGAGGATGACCACGTCCGGCTTCCAGGCGGTGATATCGGCCTTGCAACGGTCGAAGCGCCTGAGAAGCTGCGGCCCCTTGCGGATCACCTCAACCACCCCCATCACGGCGCCTTCGCGGTAGTCCTCCACCAGACCGTCGCCGGCTTCGTGTGCGTGGTACACGGCGTCCATCAGGGGCCCGCCCCAGAAGCGCAGCTGCGCCTGCGGGTCCTCTGCGTAAAGTCCTTTCATCAAGTTGCTTCCGTGCAGATCCCCGGAAGCTTCACCGGCCACAATGTAGTACTTCATAGACGCAAATTTACGAAAAATACTTACATTTGCATTATGAAAAGACTCGTACTGACTCTAATGGCCCTCGCTTTCGGCGCGGCCGTCTTCGCCCAGTCCATCCGTCCGGAGTGGGATCTCCGTTTCCAGGGCGCCTTCATCAACGACGAATTCGACGTCTCCAACCAGATCCTGGCGCCGTCCGGCACCTTGGGCGCCGCCCGGATTTCCCCTTACGTCGGCCTTATTTTCGCTGATAACCACCGTATTAAGGCAGGTTTCGACCTTATCAAGGACTTCGGCACGGAGTACGACAAACCGCTGTGGGAGCCCGCCCTGTGGTATCAGTACGACAGCGACGGCGGTTTCCGCTTCGCCGGCGGCATCTTCCCTTACGCCCTGCTGGGCGGCTTCTATTCCACGGCCATCTGGTCGGATGCCAGCCGTTTCTACGACGCGCACGTGGACGGATTCCTGGTCAGTTGGACGGGAGAGCGTTCCCTCTATGAAATCTGCATCGACTGGTTCGGAAAATACGGGGACAACCGCCGCGAGCAGTTCCTGGTGATGAGTTACGGAAAGTGCGGGTTGACCCCCTGGCTCAGCCTGAACTGGGAGGGAATGTTCCATCACTTCGCCTCCTCCGACGCGGTGAAGGGCGTGGTGGACGACCATTTCTTCCACCCCTATGTACAGTTTGAATTCTCTCCTATCGTGCCCCTGGACCGCTTGGAGCTGTCCCTGGGCGGGATGATCGGCTATCAGTGCGACCGCGACGCGGGCATCCGTTATATCCCCAAGGGGGCCGATGCCATCGTGGACATCCGCAAGTGGGGCTTCGGCGTGCGAAACCAGTTCTATTACGGCGAGAGCCAGGCGCCCTTCTTCCACGCCACCGATGCCTCCGGGGCCGAATATGGCACAGACCTTTACATCCGTTCCTCCTGGTGGCAGATCCGCACCGACGGAAAGCCCGGCCTCTATGACCGCCTGGACGCCTACTGGATGAAGTCCCTCAACGACTGGGTGGACATCGGCTTCCACGCCGTGTTCCACTTCGACTACCTGGGTCTTCTGGGTACGCAGCAGATGCTCCAGGCCAGTGTGAACCTGGAGGGACTGCGTTTCCGCCGCCGTTAAAGGCCGATATTAGCTGACGAACTGCGCCTTCAGAAGTTCAATCTTCCGGGGCGCATCGTTGCCTTTGGCCCCGAAGTAGAACTTGATCTTGGGCTCCGTGCCGGAAGGACGTACGGAGACTACGTCGCCGGCCTCGTTGAAGAACTGCAGGACGTTGGATTTGGGCAGGCCGGTTTCTTCCGGCTTGTTGTAGTCGATGACCTTGGCGAGGGGACTGCCGGCGATTTCCTTGGGGGGATTTGCGCGGTAATCGGCGATAATCTTCTGGATTTCCTCCGCGCCGGATTTTCCCTTGCGGACGATGTACACCATCTTCTCTACGTACAGGCCGTACTTCTTGTATACTTCCTGCAGCAGCTGGTAAAGCGTGAGGCCCTGCTCGGCGGCCCAGGCGGCGCATTCGGCCACCATGATGCCGGCCACCTGCGCGCACTTGTCGCGGACGAACTCACCCAGGTTGAAGCCGTAGCTTTCCTCGCCGCCGCAGATGAAGACGCCCTTGCCTTCGTTGCGCTTCACCACTTCCGCGACGTATTTGAATCCGGTGAGGACGTTGTAGCACTTCACGCCGAAGCTCTCGCAGATGGCGGCGATGAGCTCGCTGGTGACGATGGTCTTCACCACGTAGCCCTTTCCGTCCTTGAGTTTGCCCAGTTCCTCCCAGCGCTTCAGGACATAATAGGTGAGGAAACTCCAGGTCTGGTTGCCGGTGAGCTGGACCATCTTGCCTTCGTTGTCGCGGACGGCGATGCCCAGCCGGTCTGCGTCCGGGTCCGTGGCGAGGACGAGGTCCGCCTTTACTTCATCGGCCTTCTCGAGGGCCATCTTCATCGCGGCGGGCTCTTCCGGGTTGGGGGAGACCACGGTGGGGAAGTTGCCGTCGTTGATGTCCTGCTCGGGCACGTGGATGATGTTGTTGAAGCCGATGCGCCTGAGCGCTTCCGGCATCAGTTTCACGCCGCAGCCGTGGAGGGGAGTATAGACGATTTTGAGGTCATTATGTTTCTTGACGGCTTCCGGGCTCAGGGCCAGGGAAGTGATGTCCCTCAGGTAGCATTCGTCCACCTCCGCGCCCATCATTTCAATCTTTGCCACGGGCTCGCCTGGTCTGGGCTCGAAACGGACTTCGGCCGGATCCCCGATCTTGTTCACTTCGGCCACGATATCCTTATCCACGGGAGCGGTGATCTGGCCGCCGTCGCTCCAGAAGACCTTGTAGCCGTTGTATTCCTTGGGGTTATGGCTGGCGGTGACCATGATGCCGGCCGTGGCTTTCTTCATCCGGATGCTGTAGCTCAGCTCCGGGGTGGGCCGGAGGGCGTCGAAGAGATAGACCTTGATGCCGTTGTTGCTGAGGACATCGGCCGATATCTTCGCGAACAGCTCGGAATTGTTGCGGGCGTCGTAGCTGATGCACACGCTGGCTTCGCCCTTGACGTGCTGTTTGATGTAGTTGGCAAGGCCCTGGGTGGCCATCCCCACCGTGTATTTGTTCATCCGGTTGGTGCCCACGCCCATCGTGCCCCGGAGGCCGCCGGTGCCGAATTCCAGGGTGCGGTAGAATGCGTCTTCCAGTGCGGTTTCGTCGGTTTCCATCAGGTGTTTGACTTCCGCCTTGGTCTCGGCGTCAAAATGGCCGTCCAGCCAGCTTTGAGCTACTTGCATGTAATCTTTCATAGTGTGTATTTTTATATTTACAAATGTAGAGATTATTCCGTACTTTTGCAACATGGATTTTGCTCAGTTCATACTCTCGCACGAGGGGGAAGACCCTGCGGCGCTGGCTTTGGCGCGGGACCGCTATGCCTCCGAGGTGGAGGATTTCGACCTGGCGCTAAATACGTTGGAGGTGCGGCGGAAACTGCGCGTGAAGGTGCCGCAGTGGTATGCGGTGCCGCAGCTCCGTTTCCCCTTCCGTTTGTCCGGCGAGCAGTGCTCATCGGCCGAAACCGCGCGCTACAAGGCGTCGGTGGCGCTCCGGGCCCTGACGCGGGAGAAAACGGTGGCGGACCTCACGGGCGGCCTGGGTGTGGACAGCTGGGCGTTCGCGCAGGTGGCATCGGCCGTGCTGTATAATGAGATGCGGCCGGAACTTGCCGCGGCGGCATCGGCCAACTTCAAGGCGCTGGGGCTCACGAACGTTCGGGTCTCCTGCGCTGAACGCCGCCCTGGCGGCTTGCAGGCTATTCTGGGCGACTTCACCCCGGATGTGCTCTTTCTGGATCCGGCCCGGCGGGCTGCGGACGGCCGCAAGGTGTTCCGCCTGGAGGACTGCCAGCCCGACGTCCTGCGGCTACTGCCGGAGCTTCTGGACGCCTGTCCGCATGTGCTCCTGAAGCTTTCTCCAATGGCTGATATTTCCTTGGTGTGCAAGCAGTTAGGCTGTGTGAAGGAGGTGCATGTGGTGGCGGCCGACGGGGAGTGCAAGGAACTGCTTCTCTTGCTGGAGTGCGGGTACATCGGCCAGCCCCGGACGTTTATCTATGAAAAGGGTGCGGTTCTGGCGACGGATGAGGCGCCCGAAGTGACATCGGCCCCCATGGGAGACCTTCTGTTTGAACCCGGAAAAGCGCTCCTCAAAGCGGGCGCGTTTGACCTTCCGTGCCGGTACGGGCTTGAGAAACTGGAGCAGCATACGCATTTGTATCGGGCATCGGCCCGGGTGGAGGCCCTGCAGCCCTTTGGCAAGTGGTTCCGCATTCTGGAGGTTGCGCCTCTGGACAAGCGCAGCATCAGGGACATCGGCCGGCGATATCCCAGGGCCAGCGTCACGGCGCGAAACATCCCTCTCACCAGCGACGCCCTCCGGAAGAAGCTGGGCGTGGCCGATGGCGGCTCCGTTCACATCTTCGGCGCCAAGGCTACTTCCGGCAACCAGCTCTTCGTTTGCGAATCTTTGTAACTATTTGACTCTCAATACCAAGGCGGAATCTCTTTAGGTCGGTCGGCCTAAAGAGAAAAACGTAACGCGTTAATAGCGAGTGTGTTACGGAATTTCGTGGAGGAGGGGATACTCGCGGCACCAGGCGGTGAGGGGGCAGTCGGCGCATTTGGGATTGCGGGCGGTGCAGGTGTAGCGGCCGTGGAGGATGAGCCAGTGGTGGGCGATGGGCCGCTGCCCGGCGGGAATGTGCCGCTCCAGGTCCAGCTCCACGGCGCGAGGAGTGGAGCCATCCGAAAGCCCCAGCCGATGCGCCACTCTAAACACATGGGTATCAACGGCAATCACCGGTTGGTCGTACACGATGGAGGCAATCACGTTGGCGGTTTTTCGGCCCACGCCCGGCAGCCGCATCAGGGCATCGATGTCGGAAGGGACCTCGCCGTTGTGTTCGGTCAGCAGCATCTGCGCCATCGCGATGAGGTGCCGCGCCTTGGCGTTGGGATAGGAAACGCTCTTCACAAAGGGATAGACCTCCTCAAAAGAGGCCGATGCCAGGGCCTCCGCGGTAGGGAAGGCCTCAAAAAGGGCCGGCGTCACCAGATTCACCCGTTTGTCCGTACACTGGGCCGATAAAATCACCGCCACCAATAACTCATAAGGATTGCGGTAGTGCAGTTCGCTCTGCACGACCGGCTGGTTCTGCGCAAACCAGCCGATAATGGAATTGTATCGTTCTTTTCGGGTCATTAGAACTCCACGTCTATGCCTTCGTCAAACACCTCATGGCAATGTTCGTTTTCGCAGGTGAAGACGCGGCCGGGGTATTTTTCGTAGATGTAGCGGTTGTGGGTGACCATGACGATGGCCGTGCCGTCGGCATTCAACTTCTGAAGCAACTGCAGAATTTCGTCGGCCGTTTCTCCGTCCAGGTTGCCGGTGGGCTCATCGGCCAGGATTACGCGAGGTTTGTTGAGGAGGGCTCGGGCGATGGCGATGCGCTGCTGCTCGCCGCCCGAAAGCTGGTGCGGCATCTTGTGTGCCTTGGTTCCCATGCCCACGGCTTTGAGCACCTCGGTGATGCGCTGGTCAATTTCCTCTTTATTCTTCCAGCCCGTGGCCCGGAGGACAAACTCCAGATTATCCTCTACGGAACGGTCCGTGAGCAACTGGAAATCCTGAAAAACAACCCCAATCCTCCTCCTCAAAAAAGGAATGTCCCTCCTGTGAATGTTCAGGAGGTCGAATCCGCAGACCGTGGCCTCGCAAGCTTCTGCCCCGGAGCCTACCCCCACCTCATTTTCGGCTATTACGGTACGGATTATGGAGGTTTTACCGGAGCCGACTTTTCCTACGATGTAGACCAGGTCTCCGGGCATTACATCCATGTTGAGACCGTACAGGACCACGGCCTCTCCGTTGAGGATGTCGGCGTTTTTGAAATGGATGAGAGGATGTGCCATAAAATGTCAAATTCCCACAAATATAATCAGATTTTTTCGTAAATTTGTCAAAATATGGAAAACATGCAAAGAGTAACCACAACGCTGGCAGCGGCCCTGCTTCTGGTACAGGGCATAAGCGCACAGAACGTGCAGAAGGCCAGTGAATTCTATAAGCAAGGATTCTATGCCAAGGCCTTGCAAGAGGTAGAAAAAGGGGACGAAAAGGCCCTCCAGGCAGGCACCGTCACAAAAGGAGACATCGAAGCCATCAGGACGCTGTCGCTCCTGCAGTTAAAGGCCGATGGATCAGAGCAGAAGGCCGCCGGCTTCGTCAAGCAGTTCCACGAGCATGTGCAGGTGCCGCAGGTGCGCTTCCTCTGGGCGCAGAACCTGTTTGACCGGCAGGAATACGAAAAAGCGGCCGAGCAGCTGGAGCAAATCAAGCCCAAACACCTCCGCGCAGACCAGAGGGCCGAGTACCAGTACAAGCTGGGCTATAGTGCCTACAGCTACGGAGACTGGGAAAAAGCCAAGGAAATCCTGCCTCTGGCCACAAGACCCTATTCCGACTACACCGCCCCGGCCTGCTTCACGCTGGGCTATATGTATTACGCGCAGACCAACTTCGCCGAGGCCGAAAAGTGGTTCGCCCAGTGCCAGAACGATTTCCGCTTCCGCGAGCCTTCCCAGTTCTACATCCTGGAATGCCGCTTCAACGCCAAGGACTACGACTACGTAATCCGCAACGGCGAAACCCTCATCAACAACGTATCCGAAGACCGCAAGTCCCGCGTGGGCCGCATCCTGAGCGAAAGCTTCCTGGTAAGGGGAGACGTGGACAAGGCCAAGGAGTACTACCAGGAAAGCCTGGACGGCGAAAAGCAGACCCGCAGCGACCTCTTCCGCGCCGGCGAAATCGCCTACCTCTCCAACGACTGGCAGGGCGCCGTGGACAACTTCCAGAATATGGGAGAAAGGACCGATTCCCTGGGCCAGATAGCCAACTACCAGATGGGCTTCAGCTACATCCAGCTGCATAACAAGGTGGCGGCCATGGCGGCGTTCAAGGAAGCATCGGCCCAGAATTACCAGGCCGATATCCAGGAGGACGCCTTCTACAATTACGCCAAGCTGGCCTTCGACCTGGGCAAGGACACCTATCCCTTCTCCCAGTACCTCAAACGCTATCAGCAGCGCAACGACGCCATCTATTCCTATATGGCCATGGCAGCCCTGGTGAGCCACGATTATGAGGCCGCCGTAGATGCCTACGACCACATTGACGAGCTGGACAGCCGCATGAAGTCCAACTACATGAAGGCGTATTTCCTGCGGGCCCGGGAACTCATGGAGGCAGGCTCCTGGCGCCTGGCCGCGCCGCTGCTGAAATCGGCCTCCTACTACAGCCCCAAGCGGGACGGCTTCAACCAGCTGTGCCGCTACTACCTGGCCGAATGCCTGTACCGGGACGGCCGCTGGGCCGAAGCCCGGGCAGAGCTCCAGGACCTGAACAACCTCCAGGCCCTGTACCGCCGGCCGGAAGGAAACCTGATCCCGTACCAGCTGGCCTATACCTATTTCAAGGAAGCCAATTACGAGCAGGCGCTCAAGTGGTTCAAGCAGTACAACCAGAGCGGGAATCCCCAGATGGGGGCCGATGCCCTCACGCGCGTGGCAGACTGCTACTTCTTCGCGGCGGACTACCAGACCGCCCTGGACGCCTATGAAAAGCAGCTTAGCCAGTACCCGGAGCGGGGCAACCTGTATCCCCGTTATCGTGCCGGCGTAGCCAGCGGCCTGCTGGACCGCAACCGCCGCAA
>JAEEGG010023396.1_pt1 | contig 12069 bp, 12 predicted proteins | sample 9134161 | NCBI WGS metagenome assembly JAEEGG01 (sample SAMN16246543, study PRJNA631951) | gut metagenome | biome: gut microbiome; feature: rumen; material: CR-attached | host: Bos | place: Iran: Karaj | collected 2018-10 | reverse complement strand
GATCCACATTATTATCTGCGTAAACACACAAAGGCATCATTGTTGCCCCTAAAACAATCTTTTTAAATTTCATCATCTTATTCATTTTTGTTTGCGGGTGCAAAGGTAGGGGATTATGCCAACATACACAATCCCTATTTATATGGATTTTGCAAATAACGACTTTTTCCTTTGGTATTTTGTAAAATCCAATTTACAGCATCCAATTATATCCAACTGGCTTCTCCCGATTTGGGAGAAGCTATTTTTTTTATTTTTCTTGATACTGGGATAAACACAGGTGTTTCTGTTTAATCAAGTGTCCAACCAACTGACTGCCGCGAAAAAAAATTTGGTAGTTGGATAGTTGGACTCTACTTTTGCACTCGCAATTCGGTTGCAAGTGATCTTTGCTTATTGAGACAAAATTCGCCACCCCCAACCTGTCATGTCGAGCGTAGTCGAGAGATGACATGGGAAGGGAGCTTCTAACTTAAATATTTATTTATATGAAACAGAATCATTCATTATCAATGGCGATGGATGCGCAGCGCATTACATCGCGCGAAATCGCAAACGTTACAGGTAAGCTTCACAAAGTGGTGCTGAAAGCCATCCGCGAGATGGAGCCTGCATGGGAAAAGGAATGTGGGCACAAATTTGTGCTCACATCCGAAGTGATCAAAATGCCGCAGGGCGGAGTGCGAATGATACCGGTGTTCTCGCTCACCAAGACCGAGAGCCTGTTTGTGGCCACCAAGTTTAACGACGAGGCGCGCGCACGACTGGTGCTGCGATGGGAACAGCTGGAGCTAGAGCAGGCCATCGACGACCACCTGAAGCACATGCCCCAGCCTCAACTGCTGCTTGAGACCGAAGAGGTGATAATGCAGCGCTGCGACGAGATTCGTCAGGAGCAGATAGCCACGCAGAACGCTCCATCGGACGGTTGTCTGACCACCACCGAGGTGGCCGAACTGGCCGAAATGACGTTCACCCGACTGGCCAAGATACTGGTGAAGGAGGGGCTGCTGGTGTTCCGCGGCCGACACTACCGTCTGGCCGAGGCCTACGAGGGCACAGGACTGGCTCGCGAACGTGTACACGAGTACTACTCGCAGAAAGGCGAGTTTCGCAAGCACACCTATCCAGTTTGGACCCGACTGGGATGTCAGAAAATCTTAGAACTCACTGCGGAATGACACTAGAGTATTTAGAAATCACCGAAGACATGAAGAAGCTGAGGAAACAACGCCGAAAGCAGGTGGCCGCCGTGCCACCTGCCCCACCCGACGGCAAGATGCTGATGGATCGGCAAAGCCTGAAGGTACTATTTGAAAAGAACTCACGCCTGCTGACCGTGTACCAACGGTTGGAGGTAAACTCTCTGAAGGAATTACGACAGAAACTGTATCAACAAACTAGTGAAATAGACAAATGTTTAGTTATCAACAACAACTTACTGACTCGCGAACGCGACTAATCACCCCCGAGGTGTTCTGGGCCTACTGCCGTGCACCGCAGACGGCACGACTGGTGAGCGAAGCACGCCAGGCACTGCAGAGCGGCGACGAGAAGACCTACGACAAGAAGAAGAAACAGCTGGCGCTGATGATATTTGTGGGCACATTCGAGGAACACGAAAAGGAACTGAAGAACAAGCGCACGGGCGAGACGCGGAAGGAGAAGGCGATGTGGCGCACACAAAGCCATGTGCACCTGAACGGACTGGTGGTGGCCGACTACGATCATCTGGAGGGCGACGTGCGACAGCTGTGGGCCGAGGCCTACGAGCGATTGTCGCCCGAAGACAAGGCGCGAATAGTGATGGTTTACGTCACACCATCGGGCCAGGGACTGAAGCCGGTGTTCACCGCCGATCCCGCCATCGGGAACCTGATCGACAACCAGCTCGATTTTTCGCGTAAGCTGGGGCTACCCCTCGATGAGTCGGGCAAGGACGGCAGCCGAGGGGCCTTCATGACCACTGCCGATGACATAATTTACATTAACGAAGAAAAACTGTTTACGTATGAAGATGAAGCATTTTCTGCGCGATTTGATGCTCTATATCGAGACGGTCAGTCGCAGGCTACGAACCCGTCATCTCGACTAAGTGCAACCACACCCACCACCTTGTCATCTCGACTAAGTGCAACCACACCCACCACCTTGTCATCTCGACTAAGCGAAGCGCATGGAGAGATCTCTACGGCTGCTGAAAGAGATGTCTCGACTGCGCTCGACATGACAACGGGTGGTGGGACGCTCGACATGACAACGGGCGGTGGGACGCTCGACATGACAGAAGGGAGTGAAGCCACCTACAACGGCATGGCGGTGTCGGAGATTGTGGAAAAGTGGAGCCAGCAGCGATTCAGCATTGAGGGCGTGTCGCGCCACGAATCCAGCATCTTGCTGGCACGCGACCTGCTCATCATGCTCGACCGCGACCAGAGCGGTGTGCTGGCAGTATTGAAAGCGCAGCCCTGGGTGCAGGCGATAATCAAGGAACGCGGCGAGGACGTGGAGCGCACCGTGTCGGATGCATTAAACTATCTGAAGGCACAAGAGAGCAAAGCCGCCAAACAAGGCAAGCCATGGCTGCCCAAAATCTCGAAAGACATGCAGGCGGTGATAGAGAATCAAGGGGACAGGTCGCTTGATTCCAGTCTGCGACCGAATCATGGACCTGTCCCCATTGATTCTCCCGACATCTACGACCAGCTGCCGCTGGACAAGTGGGCCGACGAACTGCGCGAGATGGCCGACTATTACCCCTGCATGAAGGAGCTGTTTGTTAACCTGCATCCACATAAACTGCCCGCAGTGCTGTTCTCGTCGGGCGCCCTGTTCGGCACGCTGATGACGCGCGCGTGGTACCACTTCTGGTTCGATCCCAAGATAATGCGCCGACTGAACTACTGCATTTTCATCATCGGCGATCCCGGCGCGGGTAAGCACATGATAGAGGAGTTCTATAAGGTAATAGCCGACCCGATAATACAGGCCGACCAGTGCATGACCGACGCCCTGAACCGCTATAAGGAGAGCCGCACCGAGCGCACCACCAGCACCAAGGCGCAGAAGGGCGAGGTACTGAAAAAGCCCGAGGTGGGCATACGGGTGCACCCCGCCCGAACAGCCACCGGCGAGTTTATCCGCCATATGCTGGCAGCCAAGGAGATAATACAGGGTGAGCCCCTGAATCTGCACATGCTGTCGTTCGACTCGGAGCTGGACAACATCAACAAGAACAACAAGGGTGGCGACTGGAAGGACCGCGAGATAATGGAGCTCAAGGCATTCCACAACGAGGAGGACGGACAGATGTATGCCAATCAGGAGAGCATCAGCGGCATGTTTAACGTGTACTGGAACTTTATCTACACCGGCACGCCCTACGCTCTGCACCGCAAGGTGAACCAACGCAACTTCGGTACCGGCATGAGCAGTCGACTGGCGGTGATACCCCTGCCCGACCGCGGTAAGGCCAAGCGCCACCAGGATGTGATAGAGGGCGCCGACGAGACACTGAAGATGTGGGCATACCGACTGGACAAGGTGGCTGGCGAGATACCCATAGAAACGCTGAACGACGTGACCTACGAGTGGCAGACAGAGCACATGGAGATAGCCGAGTTTAATCACGACAAGGCCGACCGCATGCTGCTTAAGCGCATACCCTACTACGGCATAGGCATAACACTGCCCTTCATCGTGATGCGCCACTGGGACGAGTGGGAGCAGAACCGCACGCTGACGATGGACGACACAGACCGCCGATTCTGCCGCATGGTAATGGAGATACAGTACAAGAGCCAGCAGTTCTTCTTCGGCGAGATGGCGTTCCACTACTTTGCCGACCAGGACAAGCAGTTCGTAGTGCGTCGGCGCACCAGCCGCTACGACGAGTGCTATCGCCAGTTGCCCGAGCAGTTCAAGGCCAAGCACGTGATAGAGGCATTCGGCTGTTCGCAGCCCACCGCCTCGCGCGCCATCAGCCGCCTGAAGGCCGACGGCATAATCGAAGACATCGGCGCCCACACCTACCGCAAGCTCCTCCCGGAGCTACCCTAACCCCAACCCTGTCATGTCGAGCGTCACACCACCCTCTGTCATGTAGAGCGTTCCACCACCCTCTGTCATGTCGAGCGTAGTCGAGACATCTCATGAGATCTCTCCATGCGTTTCACTTAGTCGAGATGACAATAATGTTTCGCTCGGCTATGCCGAAAAATGTTTAATGTTTAATGTTTAATGTATAATGTTTAATGTTTAATGTATATGACTCGAGGAATCAGAAATTGTAATCCACTGAACATCCGCCACAGTGCCGACCAGTGGAAGGGCCTCCGCGCCCAGCAGACAGACACAGCGTTCTGTCAGTTTAAACAGATGGAGTACGGTTGGCGTGCAGCACTGATACTGCTCACGCGCACCTACTACCGCAAGTACCGACTGTATACTATCCGCAAGATAGTAGAGAAGTGGGCCCCGCCCACCGAGAACAACACCGAGGCCTATATCAAGAATGTAGCTGCCACCACCGGCATCGGCCCCGACGACGACCTGGGCGATCCGCAGCAGCACCCGGCCAACTGGCTACTTCTGGCCGCCGCCATGGCCATACAGGAGAACGGCCCCAACTGTCGTGACCCCATCCCCCTACTCCGCGCCTGGCGGATGATCTAACCAATCAGGCTGGTATCCCTAAACCGGATATCAGCCTGATTTTTGCATTTTTCTAACCTGCCAAGGGACAGGTCCCTGGCAGACCTTTATTCTAATCCTGGAAAATTGGGTTGTCAGCTATAACCTGTTTTGCGGGGATGCGACGTATCACCTGGTAGAAGTACGCTAAGAAACTCTTGCAGTCTTCAGTTCGTTCTCAAGGAAAGAGTACACGTAGCCCGGACTCTGGTAGTAGAGACCGGTAGCGTCGTCTTGCAGACGCAAATAGGTGTCGCTGTTGATAACAGCGCTCAGTGCCTGCTCCATCGTGAGCTGAGAGTCGGCATCCATCAGTCGTAGGGCCAGGTGCTTCACCATATCAAGTTTCATCTGTTCTTTCTCGTTCATAGTCGCTTCAAGATTTTGATGGCACGGTGGGTGCCGAAGTAATATTGGAAGGTAATTCCCTTCATATTGCGCAGATTATGTATTAGCGTGGGCAAATCAATAGCACCATTCTCAAACTTCCAGAGCTGCACACCAACACGGTCATTAGCAATGGGGCCAATTACTATGTCATAGTCGTGGGCAGGCTCGGAGCTAGCATTGTTTCGATTCAGAAGTATAAACTTTGCCCACTCCTCAGTGTAATCATCAAAGTTGAGGACTTTTAATTCGGCTATCGCTTTGTCGTCGGCCTCATAAGTGAGAACGGTGGGGACGCCGCTTTCCAATTGTTCCACCTTGATTTTTGCCATGGCCATAGCCTGAGCGTACTCTTTGCTTAGGTAGAAACCCTGACCGAAGTCCTTGTTGGGTTTAGATTTGCTAAGATCGATTTCGCCGAAATCGGCGTTAGTGCCATGATAGAGTATCATACGAGCGCGCCTCCTTTCTTGTGGCAGTACTCGGCCATGTCGCTGACCATCGACTGGAACGACTGCGTGTGGCAGTAGTCGTAGTGCTCATCGACAAACTTAATGGCGCCGAAGCGGCTCAGGTAGTTGAACGCCTGCTTGAGCGTCAATCCGAAGCGTCGTCCGAACTCGGTGGCAAATATAATGGTCCACTCTATCTTGTCTGTAAAGCTATATGCCATAATCGTCGTTGTTTTATATGTTCTGGCTGCAAGGACGGTGCAAGCCGAATGCAATCCAGTTCACTTGAATTGCTGAGGCGCAGCCCGTTCTCGCACGCTTTTGCGTGCAAAGATACAATATATTTTCTGATATTGCAAGGTTTTAGGCAGAAAAATATGCTATTTAGCCTGTCAAAGGGACAGGTCCTTGGCAGACCTGCCAAGGGAACTGTCCTTAAAACTATGGTTATTGTGGGTGTAGTGGAACTCACCCGCGTAAAGGATGGCAAAAACAACAGTCGCAATACGAAATTGACTTTATTGTAAATACCGGATCAGCCTGATTGGTTAGATCATCCGCCAGGCGTGGAGGTGGGGATTACAATACCGGTAGGATGCGATCCCAAACCAGATTGAGTTCGCCCTGCAGGTCTCCGTTGTCGGAGGTGATGGCTATGACGGCATTCTTACCAGGTATTACGATGATATATTGACCGCGTGCACCGTCGGCACGGAAACATGCTGGGCGACACATCCACATCTGATAACCATAGCCCTGCATCCAGTCGCTGGTCTCCTTGGTCATACCTTTAGCTGCAGCATCCTCCATACGCGTGCCGGGGTTGACGCTGTCCACCTGTTTCTTCGACATCTCGGTCACCCATTCGGCGGGGATGATCTGTTGGCCGTTCCACACACCTCTCTGCAAGAGCAACTGGCCCATCTTGGCCAAGTCCTCAGTTTTGAGGTATAGGCCCCAACCGCCGCAGTTTATGCCCTGTGGACTCTCCTCCCACTTTGGCTTGTCGATATGGAGGGGTTGGAAGAGTCGGGTATCAAGATAGTCGACCAGCTTCTGGCCTGTAACCTTCTGCACTATGGCAGAGCACATATAGGTGCCCAGGCTATTATATAGGTAGAATGTGCCAGGCTTATGCTCTACGGGCCAGGCCAGGAAGGCTTTTACCCAGTCTGCACTATCACCGCGCCCCGATGGCTCTACATCGTGACCGCACGACATCGTCAGCAGATCACGCACGGTCATTGCCTTCAGATTATCGTTAACGTTAGCGGGGAGTTTGTCGGGGAAGAAGTCAATCACCTTGTCCGTAAGCGCCAGTTTCCCGTCGGCAATTGCCAGGCCCACTGCTGTGGCAGTAAAGGTTTTGCTTACAGAGTGGAGCACATGCGGCACACTGTCGGCACCTTCGCTCTGCCAGTGACTGTAGATTACATTGCCATCGCGTACAATCATCACACTGTGGATGTCCATCGAGTCGGCAGCCGCCTGCTCAAAGAAACCGTCCATGACCTTAGCCACGCTGTCAGGGGTCTCAGCACGGGGCAGGTCGATGACATCTGCCGTTTCCTTCACGTTGTCTTTACATGCCGTCAATGCCATCAGTGCCATAGCGGCACAAAACATAATCTTTTTTGTCATAGTTTAAAAATTTGTTGATTATAGACTTTTTCGTTTTTGTGCCGCAAAGATAGTGATAAATCTTCGATAATATGTAACATTACCGATATATTTAAGATAATTTTTTGGAGTTTTTTCACTTTTTTCATATCTTTGCCGGCAGATATAATCTTCTAACCTAAACAACAAGAGTATGAAAAAGAAATCTATTTTCAACCTGACGCTCGCCGCTATCATCGCCTTAGGCAGCGCGACAGCACAGGCGCAGGATGGAGAGAAAATAGTGTATCCGCAGGCCGAATGGAGTAAGACGGGCGACATACTGATGCACTCGCCGGGACAGGAACTGTTTTACGGTGTAATTCACCCCTTAGCCGGACTGTTTGAGGACTACTTTGATGTAGACAAGGCTGCCGACGAGCACCGCGGCTACATCGAGATGCTGGAGAATAACGGCATACGCGTGCACACCGTGATGGACATACTGCAGGAGGTGGGCATGGATAGTCTGCGGGCGCTGGCCTCAAGTGTGCTAGTCTACGACATCAGCAGCATCCCCGACGTAGATGCCGATGCCATGGAGGAGTATCGCCAGGATGTGCTGCAGAAGATGAGTCGCAACGACCTGATTCGCTGCATACTGCTGCAGCCCACGGTTAAGCTGTCACGTACCGATAACAACACGGGCTACGAGGCACAGTACATCCAGAACCCGCTGATGAACCTCTACTTTACCCGCGACCAGAGCATCACTACGCCTCGCGGTCACATCATCTGTAGCATGAACTCAAGTCAGCGTGCACCCGAGACCAACATCATCGAACTGTGCTACAATCACCTGGGACTTAAGCCCATCCTACGCATCGAGGGCGACGGCCGACTGGAGGGTGGCGACTATCTGCCCGCTGGCAACGTGTCGTTCATAGGTTGCGGCATGCGCACCAACGACGAGGGAATACGCCAGCTGCTGGAAGCCGATGCCTTCGGTCACGACACCGTAGTGGTGGTGCGCGACCACAAACTCTGGCAGATGCAGATGCACCTGGACACTCACTTCAACATCATAGATAGCGACCTGTGTACGATGGTTCGCAGTAGACTGGAGGCTAATCCCGGCGATCCTGAGTACGGCACGTGCGACATCTGGGCACGTCAGCCCGGAACACAGCAGTACTCGCTGTGGAAACAGGACCAGCCATTCGTGGAGTACGTACGCAGCCGTGGCTACAAGATTATCCCAATCGACGAGGACGACGAGATGCACTACGCCAACAACTTCCTGACTATCGGTCCACGCCACATCATGGCTGTAGGCGGACAGAGCGAGCAGTTGAAGCAGCGCTTCAGCGATGCCGGTGTAAACGTGGAGTGGATTCCGCTGGAGAGTCTTATCGACGGATACGGCGCCGCCCACTGCATGACTCAGGTGCTACAGCGACAGGCCTACGATCCAGCGACAGGCATCAAGCCCGTATCTTCTAATCTGAAATCGCGTAGCAGAGGTGCGCGCGTTTATCGTCTGGACGGCATCCCAGCCACACGCACCACTCGCAGCATAGTAATCGAGAACGGAAGAAAGATGGTGAATAATAAGTAGCGCAAGATAGAATGAGAAAGATATTGCTGTTATTCCTGACCGCGCTATTGTTCGGCAGCACGGTATCACTAGCCTCGTGTACGGCCAACGATGATAATGCCATTGTAGTCAGTCAGCCCACCATCACCCGCATACAGGAGCGTGGTACCATCCTCATCGGAACTACGGGGGATTATCGTCCGTTGTCATTCCGCGAGGCAGATGGGACATACTGGGGATTCGGCATAGAGGTGGCTGGCGTGATAGCCGAGCGACTGGGGGTTGGCATAGAGTTTGTGCAGACATCGTGGCCTACCCTGTCGGCAGATGTACAGGCCGAGCCGCAGACGTTTGACCTGGCCATTGGCGGCATAACCATCACCGACGCACGCCGCGAGACGATGCTGATGAGCGACGGATATCTGGCTAATGGCAAGACTATCCTGTGTCGCACTACAGAGGCTGACCGCTACAAGTCGCTAGCCGACATCGACAAGCCCGAAGTGAGAGTGATGGTGAACCCGGGCGGACTTAACGAGAAGTTTGCCAACGCTAACCTGACGCACGCCACAATAATAGTACATCAGAAAAACGAAGAGATACCATCGATGATAGCCGAAAACGAGGCCGACATAATGATAACGGAAATAACCGAGGCACCTTATTATATTAAGGAGGACACCCGACTGGCTGCACCGCTACTGAACGAACCGTTTACTCACGGCGAGATAGGTGTGCTGATGCGCAAGGGGCAGGACGACCTGCTACAACTGGTGAACGACGTGATAAGCCAGATGAAATCGGACGGCACACTGCGCCTGCTGCACCAGAAATACGGACTGGTGTACGCATACTAAATAAGCAACATACAAGAAATGTATCGTAGGCGATATATTGTTAAACTCTCTTAAAGTTTTCAATAAATCGCTTGCGATATAAAATATTCTTCTTACCTTTGCCGCAGAAAAATAATGCAGGGGTTCATATAAGATAATAATACAATGGCAAAGATTTATGATTTCAAAGCTCAGACGAGCAGAGGTAAGGAGATTGATTTCTCACAGTTTGAGGGAAAGATAAGGAAAAATAAACAAATGAGCAACACAAAACAATTCCATAGATATTTCAAAACGCCAGGGCTACCACTCTACTGGATAATCATCGCGTATATCATACTCGCTTGGTTCTTCCCAGTAGTTGGTCTGCTGGCACTAATCTGCATGATCGGCCCGGTGTTGACGAGCATCTATAAGGGTCGCTGGTGGTGCGGAAATGTATGTCCTCGCGGCAACATGTACGACCGACTGCTGGCTAAGTACTCACCACACCGTCCGATACCAAAATTTGTACGCACGTTCGGGTTCCGACTGTTCATGGTGTTCTTTATCTTCACCATGTTCGGCATCCAACTGACATTCACCGTGCCCTGGAGCGAGGGAGGAATGGCTATGTGGAACGGTATCGGCCGGGTATTCTGGACGATTATCGTGATGACCACCATAGTTGGTGTGGTGCTGTCGTTCATCTATGCGCCTCGCACATGGTGCTCGTTCTGCCCCATGGGAACCATCTCAAACTGGGTAGCACCTAAGAGTGGCAAACTGCCCAAGGCATTTACCAACGTACACGTGTCGAGTGCCTGTCAGATGAAGTGCAAGAGCTGTGCCCGCGTATGTCCGATGCAGCTAACGCCCTACGACTCTCGCGGCGACGCGGCCGGATACATGCACCCCGACTGTATAAAGTGCGGCAAGTGCACCCTGGCCTGCCCCACAAAGATAATGAGGATGGATTAAAATATGGAGACATCGAGAATACATGGATAATATTTTAGCTATCATAGTACGTATATTGGTGTGGATGTCGGGCTTCGTCAAGCCCTTATCACGTGTAGGCCTTTGTCGCTACGAAGCCTATAGCGAAGGACAGCCGCTGAAGATCCTCCTCGTGGGTTACAACGGTGCCAGGAACACTGGCGCCGATGCCCGTGTAGTAGCTCTTACCCAACAGCTGGAACAGACATTAGGAGCCGACAAAGCCGAACTTACGGTGATGACGCTCGATATGGAAAATGTTGATGGGTATTTTACGAAGTCAGTACGCCTGTTGCACTTCACCACCGTCTTCCTGTTTTCGCTGCTGAAAGCCTGCAGCACCCACCATGTAGCCATATTGTGCGAGGGTTCTACACTCACACCAACATTTGCCAATGCACTATGCATATTCTTCTGCGAGGCAGCAGGCATCATGCGCAAACAGGGTAAGCCATGCATAGCCTACGGATCGGAAGTAGGCAGGCTGAACGGATGGCTGGCCAGACTGAGTAGCGACATGTGTCAAGACACATACTTCATGGTACGCACCGAGGAATCGCTACGGAACCTGCAACAGCTTGGGCTGAAAGGACATGTTGGCACCGACACTGCATGGACATTCCAAAGCAGTGAGGGCGAGCAGTGGGCACTACAGCAACTGAAAGCTGCCGGCTGGGACGGCAAACAACCACTTATGGGTGTAGCACCGCTAAACCCATTCTGCTGGCCAGTGCGCCCTTCGGTATGGCGCTGGCTGAAGGCACTCGTCACCCGCGACTTCTCGCAGCAGTACGACAAGATATACTTTTTCAGCGACAGCAAGGCGCGTCGCCAACAGTTTGAAAGATATCTGCAGGCTATGACAGCTGCCACCAACCGCTATAGCAAAGAGCATAATGCCTTTGTAGTAATACTGGGCATGGAGAAACTGGATGCCAGAGTATGCGAGTTGCTGGAGCAGAAGGTAGTAGCGCCACATGCGATGTTCACATCGAAGACATGCGACGTATTCAAAATGACAGGTATGCTACGCCAGCTTAACATACTGCTCACCTCGCGCTACCATGCATCGGTGCTTAGTATGGAACGGGCCATACCCATTGTGGCAGTATCAATTGATGCCCGACTTAACGGAATAATGAAAGAGGTAGAACTGGACAAGCACTATCTGCACCACGCCACCGATGAAAATCTGGAAGAGCGAATCGTAGCCTCACTACAGATGGCAGGCGAACATGAACAGGAGATAGGCGACACCATCAGACAACACCTGGCAATGTATAAGAACAAGACAAAGGCTATGAGCCAATACTTTGAGAAATGGCTGAAGGAACAGTTTTAGTAACAGGCGCCACAGGCCTGCTGGGAACAGAGGTTGTAGCACAGCTGTTGGAGACCACCAACAGCACAATTTACGTATTGGTAAGAGCTGAATCAGAAGAAACTGCTGAAAGGCGACTGCGCGCTCTATGGTGGGGCGACAATACACTTACCAGTGCCATAGGTAAGCGTGTGCATACCATTACCG
>JAEEGG010023395.1_pt1 | contig 12069 bp, 7 predicted proteins | sample 9134161 | NCBI WGS metagenome assembly JAEEGG01 (sample SAMN16246543, study PRJNA631951) | gut metagenome | biome: gut microbiome; feature: rumen; material: CR-attached | host: Bos | place: Iran: Karaj | collected 2018-10 | reverse complement strand
TTACCGCTACATTCTCGGGAGCTACGCCAATCTCGGCCATAGCCTTATGGAGTGAAGCCAGGAAGAAGTGGTCGCCACAACCTGGGCACCAACGAGGCTGGCCTTTCTTAAAATCTTGTGCTGTATATTCCATATCTCTTAATTTTTCACTATTCACTTTTCACTTCTTCAAGATGTCCTCGAAAGCATTCACTAACTCTTCTACAACGAAGGGCTGACCCTTTACTTGATTGAACTGGTAGGGTACGAAGCCGTCGACCTTCATGCGGAGGTAGGCAGACAGCTGCCCCATGTTCTGTTCGGCCACCACCACCTTCTTGTACTTCTTCAGTACAGCGGCAGTGTTCTTAGGCAGCGGGTTCAGATATTTGAACTGAGCCTGAGCCACCTTGTACCCCTTGGCACGCAGTTCATCCATAGCAGAATGCAGATGACCATAGGTAGAACCAAAGCCTACAATGAGCAGGTCGGCATCCTGTACGTCACCATCTACGTCGAGGTCGGGCACCTGGATATTGTCAATCTTCTGCTGGCGCAAGCGCGTCATCAGGTCGTGGTTCTCAGGATTGGTAGAGATAGCACCCGTATTCGAGTCTTTTTCCAATCCGCCAAGAATATGAACAAAGCCCTCACGGCCAGGCACAGCCCAGTAGCGGGTGCCGTTCTCGGCGCGCATGTAGGGTGTCCACTTGCCCTTCAGCTCCTCAGGAACGTAGGGCGGATTGATGGCGTCGAGCTTGGCCATCTCGGGCAGTTTGAAGGCACCGGAACCGTTGGCGATATAAGCATCGGTGAGCAGCACAACGGGCGTCATGTGCTCAAGGGCAATCTTTGAAGCCTGGTAGGCGGCGTCGAAGCAGTCGGCAGGACTGGTAGCAGCCATGACGGGCATGGGACTCTCACCGTTACGGCCGAAGAGGGCCTGCAGCAAGTCGGTCTGCTCCGACTTCGTGGGAAGACCCGTGGCAGGACCGCCGCGCTGTACGTCGAGCACCACGAGGGGCAGCTCCATGATGACGGCGAGGTTCATGGCCTCGCTCTTCAGGCAGACGCCAGGGCCAGATGTCGAGGTGACGCCCAATGCACCGGCGAACGAGGCGCCCAGTGCTGAGGCGCAACCGCTGATTTCGTCTTCACACTGTACGGTGATGACGCCGCACGACTTGTGCTTTGACAGTTCGTGCAGCACGTCGGTGGCGGGGGTGATAGGATAAGAACCGAGGTAGAGGCGCAGGCCAGCCTTCTCGGCAGCGGCAATGAAGCCGTAGGCCGTAGCCTTGTTACCCGTGATATCCATATAGCGTCCAGGAACCTTGTCCTTGGTTTCTACGCGATAGACGTTGATGGCGCTGGAGTGGGTGTTGTGTCCGTAGTCCCAACCAGCCTGAATCACCTTGATGTTTGCCTCGGCAATGGCGGGCTTCTTGGCGAACTTCTCCTTCAGGAAGTTTGCTACGAGGTTCAGGTCGCGGTCGAAGAGCCAGCAGACCAGACCCAGTGCAAACATGTTGCGGCACTTCATCATCGCCTTGTTGTCCATGCCGCTGTCGGCCAGACAGTCCTTGACCATTGTGGTCAGCGGGCACTGGATGACGCGGTCGGGGTCGATGCCCATCTCGCCGAGGTAGTCCTCAGTCTGGAACTGGGCCTTCTCCAAGTCCTTGGGACCAAACGAGTCTGTGTCGATAATAATCGTTGCACCCGGCTTGGCATAGCGATACTGCGTCTTCAGCGCGGCAGCATTCATGGCTACCAGCACGTCGCACTTGTCGCCAGGGGTGTACACCTTGCCGGCACCGATGTGTACCTGGAAACCAGACACACCTGTCAGCGAACCTTGCGGGGCGCGGATGTCGGCAGGATAGTCGGGGAATGTTGATATACCATTACCTACGGTAGCTGATACCGTAGAAAAGATGTTTCCGGCCAACTGCATACCATCGCCGGAGTCTCCTGAAAAACGAACGACCACCTGGTCGAGCTCTTTCACTTCTAATTGTTCAGCCATATTAATAAATTTACTATACTTTCCAAAATTCGCCGCAAAATTATTCATTTTGTACGAATTATCCAAAGAAAACGCAAAAAAAGTGTATATTCGCCCTTAATTTCTTGCAAATATACACTTTTGCTGTATTCTTATACACTTTCTATCCTTGATAATTGTTCATATTGAAACTCTTGCCACCATCTCCAGCGGCCATTTCGTTCTCTTGGCGTTTTTGGGCCGCCTCTGACTGGTCGGTCAGGTATTTGTTATAGCCATCCTCAATTTCCTTAAGCTTGTCCTGGTGCACCTGTTCCCGCTTATCCGTCCACGTCTTGACGAGTTTCTTGATGGCTTCCTTGAGTTTGTCAATTTCCTTTTCATTCTCACCAACGGATAAAATGGCGATTTTTGCTTCTGCCTCAGTCTTTGCGGCCTCCATCTGCGTCTTGCACTCTTCGTACAAGGCATCGACGGCCTTATTCAGTAGATCCCTACGGTCCTTGTTAACGTCAGGCATGATGACATGAATGAACGAGACGTCCTGCGATTCGCCCTCGTCGAGTTCTACGTGCATGTTTCCTTCCTCCAGTTTAAATTCTGGGTGGACTTGTGCAATGCCTTTGCCGATGGCTATCAGGTCTTCTTCGTATTGTGGGAACACCTTAAAGGCGTAATCACCGTCTTTGGCAATGTTGGCTATTTCCTCAATCCGCTTGGCTTCGTCTTCGATGATGACAGTTACAGGCAGTAAAGAAGCTTCCTCGGCCTTCACGCACAGGTTCATATAACGGTAATTCATGAGACCTACATAGTTGCCTAAGCGGTCCTTCAACTGGTCATATTGACTAATAATACTTCTTTTCATATCCTAATCACTTTTCATTTTTTCACGATTCACTTTTCACTTCTTTACATTCCATCTTTAATGTTCATTGACTTAAACGACTGCTTGGCCTCCACCTTGTTCATCGTCAGGTCAGTACCTTGTACAGCGTCCTTAAACTCCGTCTTACCCTTCACCTCGTTACCGCTGCTTGCCAGGTTCATCTTGCCGTCAGCCAGTTTCACTGAGGCCTTCTTCTCGCCCTGCTCAGCCTCGAAGGTCTTGTCGGCACCGATGGCAATTTCTTCCGATGTGGCTTCAATCTTCTTGCTCTTGAAGTCCTTCGTCTCCATACCGATGGTCATGTTTTCTGCCAGCAACTCCATCTTGCTGCCCTGGGCTACAGCTTTTGTCTTGGGCGCGCCGTTGGCTATCTCGTAGTCTACGGTTTCCATGCTGATATTCTTCGACCTCATGATGATGTCGCCCTCAGCGGTGTAGTTACCCTTCGTAATCTTGCCTGTTTTATCGCGCTCCACGTCAGCAGGTTTTGCCGCTGACACCTCGATGGTTTTGGCAGCAATACTGATTTTTCCATCGGTAGCCAGCCCTTTCTCTGTATAAATCTTATCCTTTTTCTGCAGATCCATCGAAGCCAGGGTGATGTCCTTCGAACGGATGCTCACCTGTCCACCGGCAGTAATCTCAGAGCCGTCCTTCTTCGGATTGTCGGTGGTGATACCTACATTCTCACTGCTGACCGAGAAGCTGCTGCCTTTGATGAGTGTGCCGTCTTCCTGTTTCATGCTGATGCCCAGGTGAGGGGTACGGATGTTGATGCCGGCGCCAGCATTCTTGCGAATCCATCCATCGCCGTCCTTGTTGGTGATGTCGATGCTCTCGCCCTGAAGGGTTAGCGCAGCACCGGACGTATTCTTTCTGAATGCATCGCCAGTCTTGATTTTATCCTTCTCGGCCTTAAGAGCCTTCTCCTGACGGGAGACCTCAGCCAGTCTTGATACCGTATGTATAAAGTCCTGAGTGACGCGGTAGAGTGCCGGTGTCAGGTCCTGCACCTGTTGAGCTGTTTGTTCCATCTCAATCATATTGACGCGTATGAAGTCGTTGTTGGCATTCAGCTTCTCTTCCTTGTCCACCAGCTTCTGGATATTCTCCATAAACTGGCTGATTTCACCCTTCTGTACTTTGGCGAGTTTAGCGAGGTTGTCCTTCTGCGTGCCAAGCGCTTTCAGCCGTTCTTCTACGGTCTTTTTATGACTATCGCCGGCATTGCTGGCTTCCACCTGTAGGGTCTTGTCGGCATGTATGCGTATACCACTCTCGCCAATGGTAGCGGGCTCTTCCGAGAAGGCATCGGTGGCATCGTTGCTCTCGAGGGTCACCGAACGGGCCTGGCTGATGATGGCCGAGTGGGGGTAAACCACATTCTCCAGCCCATCGATTCCTGGGTCAACGGCTTTCTGGCGGATGACGGCAGCCCTCTGTGTGATGGCACCAGCCTTGCCGCAACCTTCCACCTCGATGTCCGAGCCTCTGAGTATAATCTTGCCGCTGCCCTTCAGCATGCCGCTCTTGTCGACATTGCCGATGACAATTTCCGGAGCCGACAGCACGATACGCTCTTCGTCGGTAATATACCTGCCCTTGTCCAGACGGTCGAAAATGTCGGCCTTCATCTGTTGGACTTCATTCTTCTGCTTGTGAATCTCTTCCAGGTCTTTCGAGACACTGTCCTGAAACTTGTCCAGGACTTTTTTCCATTCGCTGAATATATAATCTGACATAATAATCTGTTATTACGGGTTTGACAATTACGCATTCATGAAATTGCGGATTTCCTTAGCCTTGTCGACGTCTTCCTCAGCACCATCGGTGTTGGCTCGCATAATCTCTTTGTCGAGCACCATTGTGTCGGCACCACTTGAGAAGAGTATCTGGCCGTTCTTTTCGGAACCGAATGCCAGGTTGTCGCGGAAATTGCAGACCATTCCCGGTATACTGACCTGGTTGTAGAGTGGATCCAGCAGGTTGCTATCAACGAAGCTCTTTAGGTCATAGTTCGAGGGTTTAGGCATCGCCTGTATGCTGTTGACATAGTCGTTCCATTTTCCATCAATACCGGCTGTGTATGGATCTGGTGCTTCTGGAATCTTAGCCACGAGGCCTGACTTTACGCGCTCGAATTTGTATCCATCAACCAACGCAATGAAGAGCTTTCTGCGTACCGCTTTCTTGTCATCATCGGTAAACAGATTGTCTGCTACCGTCACAAAGTGCTTGGCATTATCATCGTTATTGAAAATTGTTTTAAGCGCTGAACCATCAGTCAAATTGCCGGTCAAGGCACCTTTGCCCGTTTCTGACAGTTGCTGATAGGTAGGCTCCTGGAGAATAGTATTTTCTTTCAAAAATTTAATCACCGCCGCAATGTTTGTTACTTTTTCGATGATAGCATTTCTTTCGTCAGAAATTTTGTCTACAGCGGCTTCTTTCTTTTGCGCATCGGTTGCGTTATCTGCCAGGTCCACACCGTTTGCTATATGGAAATCCGTCTGTTTATCTGTGATGTTGTCTTTGGTGATGTCGTTGGCTAACATCTCTTTGAATCCGATGGTGTTTGTGATGTCTGCCTCCGGATTGGTCCACAGCGCATTGATGATGGCATCAGCCTCATTGCACGGCAGTTTGTCACCGCCATCTGCATGATCCGTATTGGTATTGATTACACGTTCGAGGCCAGTTTTAAAGTTTTGCCCAGCTAAGTAAATGACTTTAGTCGCCCCGAAGACGGAATTTACTAACCCGTTTATTGTCTGAAAGTCAGACTTGATGGTATTGTTCAGTGTGCCCTGATCCGAGCCATTGGAGAACTTTGGTAGTTTCCAGTGTGACATGTCCTGCTTATACGTATCGGTGGGGTATCCGGTTTTGCCCTTGCCAGCCTCCAGGCTGAGATATCTGTTCGACTTTACCGTCATCTTGCCTTCAATGGGTTTTACAAAGATTTCAAGTGTATGGCGCAGTACTGAGAAGTCGATAAATCCGCCTGCCATGCTGGCCAGTTTCTTGGTAAGGGCAGCTCCTGCGGAGAGTCCGATGTTGACAAGCGGGTTGTCGCCGTTCATATAGCTGGCATACCACTTGTCCTTGATGTTCTTGCCCGATGTGATGGTCAGGTTGTTGCCTGCCTCGATGCTCACATTCTTACCTTGAATCTTCACGTCGCCGTTGGGGGCCGAGATGGTGATGCCGGTAAAGGCGTTAAGCTTCACGTCGCCAAAAGGTGACGAGATGGTGATGTTACGACCGTTGGTGCTGCCCTTGATACTATAGATGCCATATTTGTCGCCAATCTCGATGGAGCCTTCGAAACTCTCGTTCTTATCGAAATCCTTAATGGTAAACTCGGGATAGAAGTCGTGTACCATCTTCCAACTGGGCATCATGTCCGCAAAGAAAGCTGTCAGTCCCGAACCATAGCCGTCGCTCATCTTGATGGCCTGTCCGCCAGGGGTGACGTGTACGATGTTGTTGGTATAGGTTGAGGCAGGTACCGTCTGGTCAGCGGTATAGAGTGCTCCCACCACGTAGGGACGCTCCACGTTGCCGTCAGCAAAGTCGACGAGCACCAGTTCACCCACATAGTGCCTATAGAACGAGCCTGTTCCCTTTTTGCCGCCAGGTTGTGCATACACCAGCCATGGGGTGCATCCTGCCACAGTATCGCCGTCTTCGAATGTCCCGTCACTCTTTACCTTGGGCACCTTTCCGTTCGCCTTGTTGGCCTTTTGCCATTCATATCTTACCTTGACACGTCCCTGGCGTGTGGGGTCGTCGGCATCGCATACCACAGCCAGCTGCGGTGCAGAGAAACGCAAGTGGCCTGCAGGACTGGGCATGGGGTAGAAGATGGGGCTGTTCTGGGTATTCGGACTGGTTTCGGCAATGGCATATACTTCGAAGACTTTATACTTTCCCGTTACTTCATTGCCGTACGCATCCTTTCTGGTGCCTGTCACCGTCTTGGCGCTCACCTGTGTCACCACATACTTGATGCCATTGTCGTCGATGGTGATAATCTGACCGAGCTGCAAATCTGCAAAGTTGGTGTCAAAATCAATGCAGACAGCGTTCTGTGCTGCTGTTTCCTCGCATTGGCGTACAGCCTTGTAGATGGCTGGCGTAATGTCTGGTACATACTTGAGGACGCTGGCAGCAAAGGGCATATAGTTGGCCATACTTGTGTCGCTTGTCAGATTCGCGTTATCAACAACGGCTCCAAACTCGTTGTAGAAGTACTTCTTCGTAGAAGTTGTCTCACCATTTGGATTTGAGTTGTTTCCTGATCCTGAGCCGCTTCCTGATCCTGAGTTGCTTCCTGACTCTGAGCTGCTTTCTGTCTCTGCCGATGCAGGATCTTCTGTGTAGTGAGCTTTTTCTACGTCAGTTGTGTTATCCGTGAATGCCTTGAAATACTTGCCGTCGAATTCCTTGTTGGCTTCTTTGGCTATCTTGGTGGCCTGTCCCCAGGCAATAGAGTCGTCTACCATCATATCCACCAGGAAGTCGAAGAGGTTCTTACCACTGCAAAGCACCTTGCCGATGGTCTTGACGCCCCATATATCGAGGCCATCTTCCCACGTGTTATAGATGCCGTTCTTCACTGAGGCATATTTGCCCATTTCCAGGAATGATCTGTCCATGTGGGCATCGTAGCTCACGCCATCGCAGACCTCGCCAGCGTCCTCATCGGCTACGGGCGACTCGTTAAGGTCGCAGTAGGTAATGGAGTTGTAACTGTAGTCTCCTTTGGTTGTACTGCCGACGATTTTGACAGATTTGGGATTAGGGTTTTTGGCGAAACCGATATGAAGCTTGCCGTCTTCGTAATAGACGAATTCGCCCCAACGGTTGGTCGAACGCACCAAGAAGTCCCAGAAGCTCTCGTTATACTGCACGAGATAGGGGATGATGGCTTCTCGGCCATTGCTGTCTTTCAGGTGTTTCAGGTTTGCTATGTCGCCAGCGATGGCTTCCCGTTGCAGGTTGGTGTCATCGGTTATAGCTAGCGTCTCTGCTGCGTCATTTTTCAGATAGGGCTTCTTGAAGTTGGCAATCTGGTTCGCAAAGACGCCGGCTCCCAGTTGGGCGGAAACCCACGAGTTGCAGTGCTTGCCGATGGTCATCACTTTGTCCGGGCTGTATATTTTCAGTGTCAAGTCCATGCCGTCGCTCATATATCGCGGACTCAGCTCATGGACGTAATAGCCTGAACAAATAGTTGTTCCTGCCGTGATGGTCTTATCGTCACTGATGGTACCCCAGCTGAGCGTAACCTCTTTCTTCTTGAGGAGCTTCTCCAAGACCGACTTGTTGAGTTTTACCCAGTTGTTGCCCTGTTTGGGGCCTACATGGATGACGGCATTGATTTCGCCAGCATCGTACATCTTTTTCTTGAAGCTAAGGTCCTGAATGCTGAAGACGTAATCAATTGTTCCAATCTTGACATCCTTTGTCGAGGTGTACTCAGCCAGCTGGATGTCGAAACCTGCGTTCAGGGTATATTTCTGTACGGTTTTATTGTCTTCCGTAACGTCTTTGAGACTGTAGTATCTGTCAGCCTTTATCGTGAGGATAAGTGTGTCTACCGTTGCCATAACTGATCTAATTTTGATAAATGAATATGCTTTGATAATTTTTCTCTCTGCCCAGATAGGTCGTGTTGACAAGTATGACCTTCACGGTGAGTATCATCTGCTCGTCGTTGGCCTTACTGCCCTTGCTGGCACTGAAGTCTTCGGTCACGCTGACCACGTAGCCTTCGCAAATCATGCCGTCCTCGTAGTCCTTGAGATAGGTGTTGTCGTCGAACGTGGCGTTGAAGACGAACGAGAAGCTGGAGTGGCTGTTGTCAACCAGGCGCTCATAGTAGGTCTTGGCATCCAGCGGGGCGTTCAGCCGGATGCTGAATTCCAGTTCTACAGGCTCTGACGGCCCGAAGGTCTCGCCCCTGTTGTTGCGCAGGCGCACACAGTTGTAGTTGAACTGCTGGACGGTATGACAGTGTTCCTGTCGTACGCTCTTGATGTCCAGGATGCTCTCTGGCACCACCAGGGCTTTCAGTTCGTTGGAATATAGTTTTGCCATAGTCTAAACGCGTTTAAATGTTACATCGTCAACATGCACAGTTTCTGCCTCGATAGCCAATTTTAGAATGCGGCGACGGGCGCTGCTGATGTCATAGTTTTCGCTGAGGCTGAAGCAGTGAGCATTGTCGAAATAGATAATATGCTCTGAATCGCTGTCCGAAGCTTTCACGGATGTAGTGGTAATGACGATTCTGCCTTCTTGGGCGTTTTGTGAGTCGTACCATTCAAACATTTCGAGGTCGTCGCGTCCGGGACTGACGATGCTTACCTCCAGACGTTCACACGAAGCGCAGCCTTTAGGACAAAACTTGTCGTATTTGCGCCTATGTACGATGTGGCAGTCGGAAACCATATATTGCTTATAATAGCGCTTGGTCGTGTTGCTGCCGAATTGTAGGATTGCAGTTAATGCCATGTCAATATTTTTTTTCGTTGTTGCCGCAAAGGTAGGCATAAATCCTTATCGGACGAATCAGTATAGTCTTTTTTCTTATTGTCTTGTTGCGACAGCCAGCCTTTTATGCGACAAACCACCCTTATCGGGCTTTGGCTTGTCGCGATTAGTATTCGAACGACGAGCCTCCTAAGAACTCACGCAGCAGTGACGTGGGGGGTATCTGGTCCTCGGGTATAGGTCGGATGTAACTCAGGAACTTACGCAACCGATAGGCTTCGGCATACTCCGGACAGTTTTCGGGCACCTCCTCTAACAATGGTTCAGCCTGTCGCTTGATGACGGCCAGTTCAAAGAGCATAGCCGAGTTGAACATGGCGTCGGCATTCTCCTGGAAGGGGAATATCCATTTGTTCTCGCCAGCACGTACGGAGGGCCATCGGCGAATGGTTTCGCGTGCATTGACGCCACGGTACTTGTTGTCGCGAATGATGCGGCGCAACAGACGGTTGTCCGTTGTCGGAATATAGTTGTGCGAGTCGAGTAGGATTGTGGTCAGTGCCGACGCATAGACGCGGAAGATCTGCTCGTTGGGAATCTGTGACGTCAACTCTGGATTCAGGGCGTGGATGCCTTCCACTACCAGTATTTCTTTACCTTTCAATTGCAGCTTCTTACCGCTCCATTCGCTCTTGCCCGTTTGGAAATTATAGCGTGGCAGTTCCACCTCCTCGCCACGGAACAAGGCGTTCAGCTGCTCGTTTAATAGCGCGATGTTCAGGGCATGCAGGTGTTCAAAGTCGTAGTCGCCCTTCTCGTCGCGTGGTGTCTGGTCGCGGTCCAGGAAGTAGTCGTCCAGCGATATGCCAATAGGTTTGATGCCATTGACAGCCAGTTGCACACTGAGACGCTTGCATGTCGTTGTCTTACCGCTGCTGCTGGGGCCGGCTATCAGCACCATCTTGATGCCTTTGGTCCGTGCTATCACATCGGCAATCATGGCAATCTTCTTCTCCTGCAGGGCCTCCGAAATCTGTATCAGTTGCGACGAGTGGCCTTTGCTGACGACGTCGTTCAGGTCGCCCACGTTACGTAGTCCGATGATGTCCTGCCACTGATGATGCTCCTTGAAGATGCCGAACATCTTGTCTTGACGGATGAATGCACCAAGTTTTGAAGGGTCGCTGGCAGTAGGGATGCGTAGCAACAGTCCGTCAAAATAGAATTCCAGTCCGAACAAGTATATCTGCGAGGTGTTGGTCAGCAGCGAACCATAGTAATAGTCCTGATAACCGTCCATGTCGTAGTATGTAGTGTAGAGGCGTCCTGTGCTCTGCAGCAGTTTTACCTTCGACTGTGCCCCCACCTTGTTAAACATCTCAATAGCTTCCTCCGTGGTTGTCTCATGACGATGGATAGGAATGCCGGCATCAATGATGTCCTGCATCTTCTGCCGCAGACTGCTGGCATCGTCAGGTGTCACGGGACGCCCTATCTGCAGGTCCACATAGTAGCCATTGCTGATAGGTATGTCGATACTCACTTTACAGGGGGTGCCTCCCGGTTCGTCGAACAGTTCGTGGGCAGCCTTACAAAGGATAAAAAACAATGTACGCGTGTATGCGCGAATGCCACTGGACGACGTGATGTCCAGAAACTCAACCTCTTTCTGCTTGTAGATGCGGTAGTGCATACCTTCTACTTTGTTGTTGACACGCGCAGAGATTGGACCGTGTGTCAGTGCCAGATCACTCAGCATGTAGGCATCTATCAGCGTGCAGCCCATAGGCACCTCTACGGTACGACCGTTGTTACGGATATGAATTTTAATAGCTTTTTCCATATAGAATTAGTAATAATGATGCAAAAATAGAGAAAAAAAACGAAAACAGTATGCGAAAACACAAAAAAATGCATGCTTGTTGCAACTTTTTTGCAACATAGTCCCGTCTAACGGACAAAAGAACGAAAAAAAATGGCGCTTGTCTGTAGTAAATCGAAAGGAACTTTGGATAACTACACACATGAAAAAGTAGCCGAGGGCACATTTTCCCCCGGCTACTTTCTATTCACATCTCTCATCTCTCATCTCTCATCCGACATCATCCATCCGACATCTTCCATCTCACATCTTACATCATCGCGCCCATACACGATGTAGTGCCCAGTGCCGTCAGAGCCGCTGCCAAGATGGATATCACCATCTGAATCACTGTCTTCCAAGTCTCTCGTTTCATAATACCTTAATTTTGTTTTTACCGCAGATTACGCAGATTTCACAGATTTTTTATCTATAGGTGCAGAGTGTGGCGTTGCATTCACAGATTTTTATCTATAGGTGCAGAGTGTAGACGCAGCTATAATCTGTATAATCTGCGAAATCTGCGGTTAATTAAACTTCAGCCTTCAGCCTTCAGCCCTCGTTCAGTTCTCGTTCGGCTCATCGTCGCCGTCGCCGCCGCCTGAGTTTCCACTCCCCTCGCCCGTTGGAGAGGGGGTGGGGGTGAGGCTCCCATTGCCAGGTGCATTCGTGCTGCCACCCTTGGCTGTGAGGATCTCCTCGGCGGCCTTGTCGGTCCACGACAGACGACCGTCCTTGTTCAGCTCCTCGCGGGTGTACTCGCCAGTGGCCTGAGCCAGCAGCTTCAGCGAGCCTACGGCGGGACCGGTCTTGTCGGTCTTCTTCAGCACA
>JAEEGG010023390.1_pt1 | contig 12070 bp, 10 predicted proteins | sample 9134161 | NCBI WGS metagenome assembly JAEEGG01 (sample SAMN16246543, study PRJNA631951) | gut metagenome | biome: gut microbiome; feature: rumen; material: CR-attached | host: Bos | place: Iran: Karaj | collected 2018-10 | reverse complement strand
TGCTCTGCCTCGCCATCCCCACGGCCCTACGGCACCTGCACCAGACTGACGGCAACGAGTTTACCGCACAAAACGGTGGGGAGCAACAGACGCAACCTGCGGCAAATCCGGAACCGGCGCAACCTGCCGACACCACCGCCGCCATGCAACCGGCCAACACCATTCATGCAAAAGGCAATGATGCCGTCGCAAAGGCTCCTGCAACAACCGGAACCAATCTGATGGCCGATGCCGGAGTGCAGCCGTCCGCCATTGCAACGGCACCGGAGAATGCGGAGAGTGCCAACAACGCCGCCACGCCCCTGCCCGATGCCGCAACAACGGACGACAGCGTGGTGATTGTTCAGATTGACATCTACACGGACTGCTTGGTCTCCATAACACCGGAGGAGAATTCCTCGGAAAAAACGCCCGAAAAGCACGGCAGGCTCTACCGGATAGCTAAGGGCATCGCAAACTGGCTGGCTCCAGAAGAAAAAGGCGGAGAGGTGGTGGAGAAGCTGCTTGCCCGCACGGAAAATGTTATTAAAGCATATGACAATGTATCCAATTTATTTAACTAAACCAATATCTGATCACATGAAAACATTAAAATCCAACACAATGAATATGAAAAAGATTTTACTCGCCGGACTAATTCTCGGCGGGTGCTGCGCCCCACTTTCGGCACAGCGCACAGACACGGTAAGGGTCTACCACCAAATGCTGCCGGAAATCAAAAAGGTTGAAGTGGGCGGCAACGCACAGGTCGAGCTGCGGAGCGGAACCCAGAACAAACTGGATGTGAAATCGGACAAAAAGGATGTCACCTCAGGCAACCTTACGGGCAAAACGCTGGTACTGGACCAGCCCTGCCAGTATGTGCTGACACTGACAGACACCTGCAGCAGCAATCTCCACTTCAACTTGAAAGATTCCGCCTGCGTGACAGCCACCGCACTTACAGCATGGCCAATCCGCGAATTGAAAGCCTTGGACGCCTCCAGATTTACGGTGCAGAACCAGGACACGCTGAGGGTGAATGCGGTATCCATCTTTTTACAGAACAATTCCGTCATGCGGATAAAAAGCCCCATGTACATTGACAAACTGTACCAGATTGTCTCCACCAACGCCAAGTATCTGGTGGAGACCAAGGCCTACGATGTGCGAGCCTACCAAATCGTCGGAGGGTCACAGTTCAACACGGCACTGCCGAACCAGCTCCCCGCAGAATTGTCGGAGAACATGGAGCAGTCCGAAAGCGATTCGAACAAGTTGAAATTCCGTGAAGCATGGAACGATGCCGGCAGCAAACTGTATGACATATTCTCATCTCCCGAAAAGAAAAGCGAGAGCCCCGCAACCACCACGAAAAAGAGTGGCGACACCGTTGCCGCCGCCCCTACCGGAAAAGCGAAAGCCCTCCGCCACAGGTGGGAGACCGAATCGGACCTCTACTGGGGCTTCCTGTTCTGGAAAGGGAACGCCAGCTATTTTTCGGGATACCTGGAATATCCCGCATCCGACGAAATGCACTGGTCTCTCTCCAGCATCGCCTGGGAAATTAAGGAGAAATACTGGCTCAACTGGTGCAACAACCTGAGCATCGGCATCGGCATCTCCTACGACAACTACCGGCTGCCCTCGCCGGAGAACAACCATCTTGATAATATAGTGGATGAAAGTTCCAAAGTCGCATATTCCGATGGTGGCCGCAGCATCTACGACAAAGGCAAAATCCGTTTCGGCTACCTGCAGTTGCCGGTCGGCTACACCTTCGACAACCGCAAGGTCAGCTTTTCTGTCGAGGCAGTTCCTGGAATACTGATGAAGGCCATGCTCAAAACAAGCTGGGGCTCCACCAACGCCAAATATACCTTCAAGCAGAATGTGAACAACCGGATGGAACAATGGAAATTTGATGTGCGGCTCTCCATCGGCACACCGGATTTCAGCATATACCTGCAGCCCTCGCTCCTGCCTATCTACACCGACTACGGAAGTTCCATTTATCCGGTGCGGATAGGACTCTTCTTGTCATTATAACCAATTAATTTCCAATAACAAATAAAACAACACATTATGAAAAGACAACTTGCAGGCCTCACGGCCACAGCAGTAATCCTCGCAGGGACCCTGCTTTTTGCCAACTGCAAAAAGGGGGATTTATATTCACCCCAATCAGTAGTGGAAAAGAATACAACCATCTCACATGTTTTATTCACCAGCTGCAAAAATCACCGGAATACCATGCAGAAGGGATTCCACGAACCGGATTCAGTCGTTGTGTTCACCGCCAACAGGACCACATATGTCTGGCACTACAATCTGGAGGTGAACTGCGGTTTTGACAGCATTGCCGTGACAGGACACTTCTCAGGCGACACAATCATCGTCACCGAAAGGGACATCCCGAACAATACGGCAAACTGCGAATGCGATGTGGACAATTCGTTCCGAATCAACAACATCCCAAAGGGCGGCTGCTACCTGATCATCTACGACAGCCGCGACAGGAAAGTTTACGAAGGAATCATACACAACCAGTAAAAAACAATTGAAAGATTAGTTTAGTTTTACAGACAGGGTTGGCGCCGCCAGGTGTCACCCTGTCATTTTTTCAAGCCGGCTGCACCAGCTTTCCGGCTCGCCAGTGCATCCTGAACCTTTCGGTACCACTCCTCCCCGTACTTGCGCACAAGCGGCTCCTTCAGATAATCAATAAGCGGAATCCCCTTTTCAGCGCCGCAGGCGCGCGCCGGATCGCAGATGTCCCACCTGTGGTATTGCAGCACATCGTACCAGTTCTTCCGCTCAATCCGGATAGGATACAAATGGCAGGAAACGGGCTTGCGGAATGGGATGCGCCGCTCCAGAAAGGCCTTTTCGATGGCACATAAGGCGCAGCCCTCCTCCTCATACATAAAGGCGCACTCGCGGTCGTTCACCAAAGGCGTCACCAAGCAGCCGTCCATGTCGTAGTCGAACACGCCGTTACGTTCCACAACCTCACGCCCCGCCTCCGTCATGAATGGCAGGATGTCGGGCAGAAGATCCTCCAGTTCGCCAACCTCCTCCTCCTCCAACGGAGCGCCGGCATCCCCCTCAACGCAGCAGGCTCCCCGGCACCGCTGCAAATCACAGCAGAAGCACTGTGAAAACAGTGCTTCCGGCAGTATTGTATGGTCAACGACCAGCATTGTTCAGGCTATAGTTAGTTTTTGATGGCCGCAATTTCGCGCACCGCCCCTATCGCCGTGTCAATCTCCTTTTCGGTATTGAACGCGCCGATGCTCAGACGGACAGTACCGTGGATATCGATGGTGCCCAGACCCTCATGCACCTTCGGGGCGCACTGCAGGCCGGTGCGGCATGCTATGTCGTAGTCGACATCCAGCATTGTACCAACATCACCAGCCTCAAAGCCGCGGATGTTGAAGCTCAGCACCGGATTCTGGTTCTCGACCGAAGTGGCGCAATATACCGTCACGCCATCGATTTCACGAAGGCCGTCGCGGAGCTTTTTCCAAAGGGCCATTTCACGGTCATGTATGTTTTCAATCCCCTGTTCGGTAATCCATTTCACACCGGCGTTCAGCCCGGCCACACCGATCAGGTTCAGGGTGCCGGCCTCCAGCCTCCAAGGGTACTCCTCCAGATGCTTGGGATAGGCGGAACGGACACCTGTGCCGCCGAAACGGGTCTGGCGCACCGTCACCCCCTCGCGCACGTAGGAGCCGCCGATACCGGTCGGTCCCATCAGGCACTTGTGGCCGGTAAAGCAATATACGTCAACATTGTTGGCCACCATGTCCATCGGTACGGAACCGGCGCCCTGGCTGCCGTCAACCACAAACAGCACACCGGCCTCGTGGCAAATTTTACCGATTTCGGCCAGCGGCTGGATTGTGCCTATCACATTGGAGCAATGGGTCACCACCACAAACTTGGTGTTCTTGCGGATGGCCTTGCGGATATCGTCCGGATCCACGTAGCCCGCTGCATTGAACGGCACGTACGTCACATCAATAATACCCTGGTCCTGCATGCAGTAGAGCGGACGCAGCACCGAATTGTGCTCCAGCATCGTCGTGACGACATGGTCGCCCTTCTCCGACAGACCCTGCAGGATGATGTTCAGCGAATCCGTCGCATTATAACTGAATGTCAAACGATTGGGATCGCCGCCACCGTTAAACAGATTGGTGAGCAGTTTCCTTGTGTTCAACACAATCTCCTCCGTCTCCAACGCCGCGTCAAAGCCGGAGCGTCCCGGATTGACCCCATGCTTGCGGTAGAAACCGGTCATGAAATCGTAAACCACATCGGGTTTTGGAAAGGTAGTGGCTGAATTATCTAAATATATCATAATCAAATATTTAAATTAACAAACTCCGACTATCTGAAACAGACGGAACGAATCTGCAAAAATAGAAAAAAAAGACATATTCAACCACTAAAAATCAAATAATATTTTTCTTCATAGAAGACCTTCATCCTTGAAGCTGTAGTATCCCTGGTTGCCGACAATAATATGGTCAAGCATCCGGATTTCAAACAAATTGGCTGCACTACGCATGTTTTGTGTAAGTTGCCTGTCCTGTGAACTTGGCGAAAGGGAGTCCGAGGGATGGTTGTGGCAGACAATGAACGCCGCTGCATTTTTCATTATGAGATGTTTGATTACCATCTTGCAATCCACAACAGTCGCGTCCGAGCCTCCCGTGCTCACACGGACCTTACCGATTATTTCATGGCTGCCTTTCAGCAGGATAAGCCAGAACTCCTCATGGTCCAGATCGGTAAGTCTGTCCTGAATATACTCATAAGCATCGGCGCTGTTCAGAATCACCTTCCGGAGCAGCACCTCCGAAGCACGCCGCCGCTTGCCCAGTTCAAGCGCGGCCATCAGTGTGACCGCCTTGGCCTCACCCACACCGCCATAGCGGAGAAAATCCTCTATACTTTTTTGTGACAAGGTGACAAGATTATCGTCACAATCCGCCAAAATGCGCTGAGAAAGTTCCAACACATTCTCCCGGACCGTTCCGGAACGGAGCAGGATGGCAAGCAACTCCGCATCAGTCAGGGTTTCAGGGCCGGACCGTTGCATCTTCTCCCTTGGCAGTTCATCGGCAGGGTGGCCGGAATCAATCAGTTTGTTTTTGTGCATAAGGTTAGTGTTTTTTTATCGTCATGGCATTCGTTTCCGCTTCAGGAAATATGTCATCAGAACCTTCTGGAACCCCTCATTGATATCAGCCTCCACAAGGTCAATCTGGTATTGGCCGCACCGGACCTTCAGCTCATCGCGGTATGCCTGCATCCGTTTACGATATATCTCCTTAATTTCCGATGCATTGAGTTTCATTTCCCGACCACTTTCCATATCAATCAGACGATAGGGCCTGTTGTCAAGCGCGAAATCGACCTCCATAGAATGGTCGCAGACCTCAAACAGTATCACCTCGTGACGGCTGTGCCGCAGATGCTGCAAAGCCAGATACAACGCCTCCGGATCCTGCTGGAAATCGAACATGTCGCTGAACAGCACGACAAGCGACCGCCGGTGGATACGCTCCGCTATTTCGTGCAGGGTATCGACCACTCCGGTGGCATGGCGTTCCGCTTCCGGCTGGGGCTCAAGCATCTTTTCCATTTCGGCGAACAGCTGCTTGATATGGACAGGACTGGATTTTGCCCTTGAATGGAAGCGGATGTTATTGTCGAACAAAGTCAGCCCGACAGCATCTCGCTGCTGGCGCAACATCTGGATGATTGCAGCGGCAGCGTATATCGAAAACCACAATTTGTTGGGGTGCTCCAGTGAATACCTCTCCCGCTTGGGAAAAGACATGGAGGATGAGACATCTATCAGCAGCTGGCAGCGCAGGTTTGTCTCCTCCTCATACTGCTTGACAAAGAGCTTGTCTGTCCTCCCATATAGTTTCCAGTCGATGTTGCGGGTGGATTCGCCCGCATTGTATGGCCGGTATTCGGCAAACTCGACCGAAAAGCCGTGAAACGGACTTTGGTGAAGCCCCGTAATGAAGCCCTCCACCAACTGCTTTGCAATCAGTTCAATATTCCCAAATTGGCTTATAACTCCCAAATCCAGTTCTGACATATTGCCTCCAAATTATATACTGTATAACGGAATTTGTTCCGGTTTATTATCCTTTCCATATCCATTGCAGCCTTATTTCCGTTTTATGCGGTTTGTCAATCTGCGTCGCACCGCTGCCAACCGCATCACGGTCGGCATATAGGTAGCAGGTTAGCTTCGCCTGCATGCTCCATGCCGCCGACAATCGCCATGTGACAAGGCCATACAACCGCACACCCCTGCCGCTGCACGAAACGACCGAAGTGGCATACCGCACATCCTGCTCGGACAGATAGAGGGCCGCCTGATAGGAATCGGTGTCGAAACAGGCAAAAGAGAGGCTGTAGCGGATTTTCCGCAACGAACAGGTGAGCTGCTGCGACCACATCCCGCCCTTCGACCAGCTGTCCGCCCCGCCATAGAGTGCTCCGTCCCACTGCAACCTGATGCGCCACCGCTCCACCGGCTTCCATTCCCACCGCACTCTGGAGGTATGCAGGTCATTCGGTTGGATGATGCGCAACACATCATCCTTACAGTTACCTTCCCTCCTGCTCCAGCGGTAAAGGAGGAGCCACGCCCCTCCGGCACGGTCGGTGGTGCAGAAACGGAGCCGCAATGCGGAGCCCTGCGAAGGGGCATCCGTCTGGTATCTGAGCCACAGGTAACTGCAAAAGTTCCAGTCCGCATCCAACGTGCCACGTTTCCCCAGCAGCATCCGGCAGCACAACCGGACACCTTGTTTGCCAGACAGGTCTGAAGTGCCGTTCAAAACGTCCGGAATTCCCTGATAATCCTTAGGCAGCATCTGCATCAGCAGGGCAAAAGAAAAGAGATCATACGCTTCACAAACCGCTCCGCCTACAAATGCGGCACTTCCGTTCCCACTGCAGGCCAGCTCCCCAAACAATGTCGTATGCCCCAGATTCCAAGTGAAGTCCGTACTGCCGTTCCAAAGGCTCTCACCACTGAAGCGGAAACGGACATAAGGCTTGTCCGAAGGCAGCAACGGCATCGCCTCGCGCAAAAGGTGGCAACCGGCTCCCACATGCATGGACCTTCCGTTCCTTGCCCAATAGCAGCCCGCAGAAAATTCCCGTGCCGCATCCTCCTTTGCGATTTCCGAAGCGGTGCGGTGATACCCCGTAACACTCCGCGATGCGTATGCGGAATCTGCGACGTCCGCATCTCTCCTACACAAAGAGAGATAAAACGTGGCTTCCGAGCATTCACCCAATCGGCAGCCAACTGCAGCACCACGAAAGAACTGGCTCTCGTTAGCGGAGGTATGCGGCTTCAATCCATAGGCGGCATCACAGAACGAACCCGGATCGGCATTGCGCGGCCGGAACCCCATCCCCATCGCCAACGCCTGACCGAACTGGAGCTGATAGTCACCGGCCACAACTTGTCTGACCCTACCCTTGCCCTGATACTGCACATAACCTGAAAAATAGTCGAAACCATGCGGATTGGAGGCGCTGAAAAAGGATTCACCCGCATCCTTCTCCGCCACAAAACCGGCATTGATGCCTTCGTTGCAACGATAACTGTATTTCAGCAGCAGGGCATCCGCACTCCCCTCATAAAGGCTCCCCGGAGAAAGCGCACGGATGGAATCCGGTATCCGTCTGTATCCCTGCTGCGGCTCAAGCACCCTGCCCCAACGCATCAGGCAGGATGATTTTCCGGACACAAGGCGTTTAAACCGAACAGGTTTCCTTTCCGGAGGTTTTCCGAAGGTGACATATGGCATAATCTTGCGCACCACCGCCTCCGAAAAGCCATCCACAGCCGCCAGTTCCTGCGGAGTCTGCACATTACCATGCAGAAAGATATAGCGGCGCAATTGGTACCGCTGATATTCGGTAAGCCCCAACAAACCGCCAAGGCAGGCGTCATCCGCCAAATGCAGGTTGACCGGATGTGCCCTCAACTCCTCCAAAGCCTCCTGCAGGTCGCTGCCATCAGGCACCTCACCGCCCGACTCGGCATACTGCTCCAAACGCTCCTCAACCTGCCATTGTCCCATATAACCGTCCTCTTCCGTATAATCCGAAGTGTCACTCCATTGGCCAAACAGCAGACAAGGGAAGAGAAAAAATGACATAAGCAGAATCCTATTCATGGACGCCTCCCTTCCCACCGCTCCGGAATCCGCCACTGACCGACATGCAAAGCATAGGCCCCCACCCGTTGTGAAGCATGGCAAAAAAATCGCACCGGCAACGATTCCCCACGACTCCGCCTCCTGCAAGCAACCGGAAGTATGGGAATCCGCAACCCAACCTCCACCGCCAGCTTTCGGCGGGACTCCCCTCAAGCAGCAGACCGTATGAGGCAGGCTGGAAACAATTCTTTTCAGCGCCTATCGTGACAGCAAGCGACTCCATGCCACGATACACACAGGCCGCACGCAACCATGACGGAATCCGCTCCCGCTGCTCACCATCAACCCAATATGGAAGGGCGAAAGGGTTTTCCCATGCAAAAACCACAGAATATGTCTCAGCAGGTCTGAAACAGGCGGAAAGTGAAACCGCCGCACCACGTTTGCACCCATAGAAGGGGTCGCTGAAGGAGAGCGAGTGGTAACTGCAGCTGATAGCAAGTGAAAAGATTGAGCCGAAAGATTGCGAATAGGCGGCATCGCACCGCAAACGCCGGAAATCTCCCAACTGCTCCCGCTGCAGCAGAAAAGATGACGACTTGTCACCATCAAATGGGAGCATCAGACCGCTATAAGCGGTAAACGTGCCTGCAAGACGGCACTGGCTTTGGCATCCTGCCTCCCATCGACCCTCATCCGCAAAAGCGGAGGCTGCCGGGAACAAAAAACAGGCGGATTGCGCCGCCGACCACGCCAAACAATTGCAAAATGCAAGAATCAGAATGATTTTCTTCATGATAGGGATAGTGTTTCATTTCTGCAAAAGTAGACATTTTATCGGTTGGTAACGCAAAAAAGGGCAAAAAAAAAGCGGACTTTCGTCCGCTTTAGCACAAATCATTGGGAATTAGAACTCCCACATATCATGTTCCCTCTCGCGGATTTCGTTTTTAATCTTTTCCGCTTCGAGAATCTGATCCAGGCCGTTCACAATGTACTGGTTGATTTCACGATGATCGTACACGTTGCCCTTGGCTTTGATGAAGCTGGAGAAACGGCGCTGCAGGAACAAATCGTCAAACGTGCGGTTCTGGGCAAAGTTCTGTGTGTTGAACACCTCATTCTTTGCCATGAAAGGACGCAGTTCGTTGTAATCAATCCAACTGAACTGGCGCCAACGGCGGTTGGTCACACCCGGCATGTCCTCATCGGCCTCCTCGGAGGTCGCATCAGTCTGAGGCTCGTACCAGAACATCGGGCAGATGGCCATGATGCGGACATCAAGCATGGAACGCTGGTTATCGACATACCAGCACTCCTTCAGCACATACTGGAAGACATCCTTGGCTCCCCATGCAATGAAAATTGTGGAGTCACCAATAACTTCGCCCCAGTCGTTCAGGATCTCCATCCGTTTGGTTTCACCCATACTGGTCTTAAGCTCCTCCGCAGATTTGGGAATGTTAATGTTCTCGTCAGTGTAGACGCGCAACGGCTCCGGATTGCTCTCCGTAGAATCGAGGGCATCCATGATAATCTGCATAAGGCTTCTCCAGTTTCCCTTAACCTCTGTCGGGAAATAGAGCGGATGGTTCATCTTCTCACGCAAGTCAAGCACACGCCAAATCATGGTGGCATCTTTCAGGTAATCCCGATTGATGTACTGGAGCGTGACCGGCTTGTTGTCGGCAAGGTTCTGCTCCACCCACGGCCGGTCTATAGGAGCCCGAATCGGTTTGGCAGTTGATTTCGGTGCCGCAGGCACAGACTCGCTGCCCGTCTCACTTTCAATCACCTGAGCGAACGAAAGGGATGAGACAAGCACCAGCAGGATGGCTAATTTAATCGCTTTCATGACTATATGTTTTTAAGTTAAGCTACTTTATACGGACCAGAATGGTCTTCAGCGTACGGGCGCCGGCAATGCTCTGCACCTTGATGTCCGAAATTTCCATCTGGGTGCCCGAAGAGGCCGAACGAATCTTTGACACCACATTGTCCGGGAAACGTGGTCCCCTCACAGTGATAGGTGCCTCCTCAACATTATTTTTTACAAAGGTCACCTTATAGGAAATCACACTCCAACGCAACTCATAGTTGAAGTCCTTTGACATTTGGGCTACAATCAGAGGGTTGGTCAGCAGCACATCCTTAGCCTGGCGTCCAGAAGTGATGCCTGCACCGATGGTGGCGGTAGGCTCCGGAACCGGTTTTACACGGAAATCTGTCTTGCCCATGGCCTGCGATTTGCCGCCACCCATATCGGCACTGATGGTGATGGTGATGGTTTTGCCTGACATGCTCTGCGGCACCGAAACATCGTAACGTCCGCCGCCCAGCGAAGTGGCGGAAGCGCCACCCCAGTTGATACGCAGCTTTTCAGCAGCCACAGGAGCGGAAATGGTCACAGGGTTTGGAATGCCTGCATAGAACACGTTCATCTTTTCGGCAGCCACGGCCGCGGTCGGCTTGGTCACCGTATAGGTTTCGGCAAAATCATAATAGGTGGCGGAATCAGGTCCCTGCACCTTGATCTTACCGGCAAATTTCTGGTCACCGATACCACCGGTCGGGATTTTCAGATGAACCACGCCACCGCTGTCGCTCACCTCCTTTTTCAGTTTGTCAAGCTCATCAACGGAAACCTTGTCGCGACCACCGGCCCAAAATACCTCCAACGCCTGACGGGAATCGGATGCGGCCACAATGATGTCGGCCTCAAATGCGTCGCCGGAGAAGACGATACGGCTGTTGGGAATAACCTTGGCGGTCACATTGTCGAACTTGAAGCTACCGGCGTCAATCTGGTCAATCAGATGCTTCACCGTCTCATACTCCATGTTCTTTATCTCACCAACCATGTTGTTCAGCAGAGTATAGACACCAGCGGCCACAACATGCTCGAAATTGTGGTTTTCCCACGAAACTGTCTCATCGTGATCCTTGAATTTGGCGTCCACATCCAGACCCTTCAGCTTGAAGCCGTCGCCGACAATCGTCTCGACATCACTTTTCATCTTCTTGAACTTGGCCATCATCTCATCAGCCTTCTTGTTGGTGATGAAATAGGTGCCGGGCTTGTCAAAGTTATCCTTGGCATCCATCTCGGCCAAAGTCTTACCTTTGACATCCTCAGGCTTTTTACCATCAACGTAGCAGAAGAAGTCCAACTTCAGATCCTCCATGTATTTCACAGTCTCTGCAAAAACCTTCTTGGCCTGCATAGCCTTGGCATAATAGGGCTTTGCCTTGGGCTGCTTTTGCTGCAGATCTGCAAAAATTGCATAGGTCTCGTCTATCTTGGAGGTGAAATTGGCATTGGTTGTCTCCAATGTGTCGTTAACCGTGGCAAAGGCACTCAGAATATCCTTGGAGACATTCAGGGCCAGCATGGCGGTCAGCACAAGGTACATCATGCCTATCATTTTCTGTCGCGGGGTTTCCGGACAATTCTTTGCACCCATGTATTTCTCTATTTAATTATTCAACACTCCGTTACTTTAAATTATGTTAGCGGTTGCTCATCGCGGCCAGCATGTTGCCATAGATGCCGTTCAATTTGCTGACATTCTGGGCCAGTTTGTCAATCTGCTCCTTGTAGGCGGCCACGCTGTCGGTGGACTGCGTCAGGTTGTTGGCCAGCGAGGAGATGTAGTCATCCAGGCTCTTGGTGGTGTTCATGGTGTTGTTTGCGGTCTTGATCTGAATCTCATAAGCCGCATTCATGGCGGAGAGGTTCTTGGCAAGACGGTCCATTTCGGCATTGAAGCCGGTCTCCTCAGACATGGTGGCGATATTCTTCTCATAGATGCCGGCCAAAGTCTTCACTGAAGAGGTGGCCTTCTCAATGTTCTCGAAATACTGGCCGGACT
>JAEEGG010023387.1_pt1 | contig 12071 bp, 16 predicted proteins | sample 9134161 | NCBI WGS metagenome assembly JAEEGG01 (sample SAMN16246543, study PRJNA631951) | gut metagenome | biome: gut microbiome; feature: rumen; material: CR-attached | host: Bos | place: Iran: Karaj | collected 2018-10 | reverse complement strand
GCATCCAGCTGGTTGTTCGCTGCGATATTACCCAACTGCGTACGCAGCCACATCTGCTTCTCACTGCGCCGCGGCGTACTCGTCTTTCTCGGCGATCTCGCCAGAATCGTACCGTTCGCAGTCTGTCGAGTCTGGAAGTTGTCATTCAACTTACCACTTGTCTCACTCAAAAATCCTGTTGTCTTTGCCATAATACATTTCCTTTCTTTTACTTTTTTTTGTTTGTTAATACTTAATGTTATTTATATTTCGGGGTCTGACCTTGATGTGCTATCTCCGATGGCACAGCGGGGTCTGACCCCAGTGTGTCACCAATAGGTTGTGACCGTTTTGGAACCCCACCCTACAATAAGGTGGCTTCCGCCCCCTTAAACCCCTGAGTGTTTTACAATGGTATAGATTATTAAGAATAAGCCGTGTCTCGGCTTATTAATAAAAACCATTCAAGACCTATGATGGTCTTAGAATACCATAGTGTCTGAGCGACAGGAGGAGCGGTTGCATCCTTCCCTTGGGGGAAGGCCTTGGTTGGGGGAATGCTTCTTTGCTACTTTCTTCGCGCAGAAGAAACGTAGAAATTAAAAATCCCCAGGGCTATAAGTCCTACCACGATCCAAAGGATCAACCTTAGCACCCTTTGAAAGGGTGAGTCTCGACTCTTAACATTCGTATTCTTAACAAGAACCGAATCCCTCCGTTCCACATAAACCGTATCCATTTTAATAACGGTTTTGGTCTTGTACGCTGCGATATGATCACGACTCGCAGCCCTGGTCCTATCCGTTACCACACTACGAAAGAGAGTATCCCCGACCTCATTCCGGTCAACAGTAATGGTCGTCGTTTCAACGATCGTGTCCCGTACTGCCACTATCACTTGCTCCCGCAACGTATCCCTTGACTCATATGTTGCGACTCTTTCACGACTCTCACGCGTCGCTACTCGACTTACGCTGCAACTCACCAATAACAGGACAGCTGTCCCTGTGAGTACAAGCGTCAATCCTCTGAATCGCATTGCGCAACTCCTTTACCTCCTGACGAAGCTCCCCTACCTCCCGCTGCAAGGGCTCAGCGATGTACGTCCTGAACTCCGTCACATAATCCTTACTAAGGTTCATCTCCTTCAGACGATTATCCGCCCTCAGTCCTTCCACCTCCTGCTTATGTCGCTTCCTATCCAGCAGCCATCCGCAGCTACTCACGAGCCCTATCACCGCTAAGATGATACTGCTCCAATCCAAATTCATCATATCCGTATCTCCTATATTTTTAAATAAATCAGATCTTCTGATAGCCAGAACCAACCTTCTTCAGAACCTCGTGCCTGTTACCGCCCTGACGCCTATAGCTGACGTGCAAAAACGTAGGGTACATTATGAGCTGGTCGAACCGACCCTGCTCAACAATAACCCTCGCCAACCGATGGTTGTCCTCACAGCGCACATCCGCTGCCTCTCCCTTCACATGCTGACTGCTAGCAACCCCACCAACAGCAGCATTATGCAACGGGCAACGAAACCCCGAATTCACCACAATCGCCTTTCCCAGCCTCTCCCGTGCTGGCTCCAGCACGTTCTCCATCAACGCCTCGACATTCTCCTCAATGCCGTTCGGCAACTTACTCGTCCGCTGTGTCAGCCGACAATCCTTGCAACGCTGCGCCTTATCATCTCTGTAACAGCGTATCAGTTCAGTTAACTTGAAATTCTTCATAACTTTTTATTTTTTACGTTTATACTAATTTTCAAATCTCAACCATATATTGTCCCATTCCACTCCCTTTTTCCGCATACAAACACAAAAAAGATGGCCCGAACCTTTCGGTCCGAGCCATCTCTGTGTGATTTGCATCGCCCTCTCAAGGCGAAACATGATTATTTCTTCTGATCCTTCATCTTGCGATGGATCAACTCCAGCATCTTTTCCTGATGCTCTTCACGTGTAGTGCCCCACGCCTGGTAGAGCTCCTCCTGTTTTTTCGACTCCACGTCAAATTTCTCTATCTTGTCTAACAGTTTCATAATTCTAATTTGTTAAATTCATTAAATTCGCGGTTTACTTCTCTCTTGCAGTCCGTTCCTGCCATCGCCGTATGCGCCTCATCAGCTTCTCCTGTAGTCGGTACACCTTCTTGATTGGTATCCCCAAATAGTCCGGCAGCTCCTTAAACTTGCTGCAGTGCACAATCGCCTCCACATACAGCGTCAGCTCCTCGTCATCCGCCACCAGTGCAAACACCTGGTCATACGTCTCGTCCAGTTCCTCCTGTCCGTCATCGTCCACCACGTCCGGAAGTTGCTCAGGGTCACGCACCTCAATAAACTGCGGCTTCTTGTGGGCGGCAGCTAATTCTTCACTCTTAACTCTTTGCTCGGCCTTGCCGCTTGCCTCGTCCAAGAACTCTTCACTTGAGTCATCAAACTCCGGATCCCTCACCCACGGGTGCGCTCGCTGGTAGCGTTCCACCTGCTTCGTCACCAGGTTCGTCGCGATCTGCACCAGCTGTTCTCCCAGCGCGAACCGCTCCTGCCACTTCCAGTCACCCTCAATTAACTTGACTACCGCTTCTTCCTGATAGTAGTCAAAAGCTGGCATACCCAGCACCCTATCACTGTGCGCCCCCATCGATGTCTTCCCCATCAGGCGCCATGTCAGGTAGGCGGTCAACTCGTCCAGGGCCTCCCGCCAGTCCTTGTCCGTGACAGCTTCTAACCTGTCACTGTTGTCATACTTAGAATTCATTTCGTGAATCTCCTTTAAATGATTTAATAAAAAAATGTTTACGCGTATATAATGTCCCATCTCAGGACATTTTTCCGCACGGAGACTCACTTTTTTCAAGAAAAAGTTATCAAGTCTCCGGTCTCAATCGTTTACCAGATTTCTTCATAACTAAAAACTTTATAATTAAATATTTACGCAAATCTGCACCTTGCAGATTGCGGCTGCAAAGATAGAAATTATTTTTCAAGCACCTACTATATAACCTCATTTTTAACACATTTCTAAGGCAGCAGTGCCTTTACCTCCTTGTACAAATCTATTAAATGCCACACCGACATATCTATCAGTGGTTCATACATAAAACTATTCAGATGTATGTACTCTGGCGTCATCATGTTCACCTTCTCCATCGTTTGCAGCTTGTCCGTTGGTGGATTCTGCGCCTTATACAAGTCTATCCATTCCGAGGTTTGGTTTCTTCTGGTTGCCAAATCCGCTGCGGTCTTACCTGCCGATACAAGTTGCTTCTTCAAGAAGAACTCTGCCTTCAGCCTAATGGCTATCGATAGAATCACTTTGTCCTCAATCATGATTTCATGAACCTCGCTGCCACTCTCTATCTTATCTGCCTCACGGAAAACAATGTCAATCACCTTCTCACCAGTAGGAACATATTTAAAAGTATAACCTTTCAACTTACCAAAGATTGTAGCCAATTTCTTGTCGGTGATTCTTCTGGTATTCTTCAGCACATGCAGGCATGCTGTCAGCGTCATAAAGTCTTTCGAGTTCTTCTCTTGATAGTACTCCACCAAGTTTCTCACGAATGGTATCAGTGCTATCAGATTACTACTCTTGTCGCTGTTCCTCATTTCCAGCTCAAAGGGTGTACGCATCACGTACACGCCATTATCTATTCGTATCGAACCGCTTTCTTCCTTCACCGCCATATACTGTTGCACCATTCCTTTCAGCCTCAACGTCACCGTACGGTAGAAGTCAAAATTGTGCGTCAGCAGGATGATCTTAAATTTATTAGGCCATTTCTCTGCTAGGTCTTTTAAATACTCCACGATGGCATATTTATTCTGATAGTCAAATGAATCCGATATGTCATCCATCACTATCAAACTCATAACATTCCCCTTTTTCCTGGCTTCAATGGCAAACAAGAACTGCAATATTAGAAATGCTCTTTTCTCACCCTTACTCAGTATTGTTAGGAGTGATTCTCTAGATTGTGGTATCTTGACACCCTTTTGATCCAGATACTCAAAAGCCAACTTCGCTTCCTCTTGCTTCAGCAGTACGTTCTGCTGATTCTCAATTTTAACCCTGAAAGGCAGCGAGTGAAACCTTGTATTATATATACTCACAATTTCGCCCCATTGCGCCTGCTCCTGCTGTGAGGCTGCCATCACTCGCCTCATTTCTTTACCATTGGCCTTATACACTCTACTTAACTCATAAAAGCTTTCTCTTACATCAGGATGATTGATGTATCCCAGCAGCACTTCCTTTCTAAACCAATCGTAATCTGCCAACATGGGTAACAAATCGGGATGCCGTGTGATTACTTCCGAGAATCGTCTCAATTCCACAGTACTATCTATTTTCTTCGATATAGCTTCAAAAGCCTTTTTCAATTCTTCGTCTGCAAATATCTTGTTCTTTTCTGTCTCGATCCTGTCATTGAACTCTCTTATCGAACGGATCGGACTATCATTTTTAAGCATTAGCCTGTGACCAACGGTAAAATACTCCTCACCTTTAAAAGCCTTACCCATTTGAATAGCCTGATAGGTTCCGAATGATTTGCCGTTCCCTGCTACATGAAAAAAGTCCGACTCGTTCATCAGCTTATTATACTGCTTCACGTAAACGTCCAACAAATCCTGGTTCTCTTCTAGAAACCTCTTAACTTGTCCATGGTCATCAAACACATCATCAAACCTGAAATCATAGAACGTCTTGTCTCTCTTTAGCTTCCCCCGAATGCGTCCGATGCAGTCATATAGTGAAGCATTCTCGTCTTTCCTACAGAAAGCCTCAACAATTTCTTTGTCTATATCACTGCTCTGCGATATATTAGCTGCTGCTTTTACAAAAGCTTTCCTAGCACTTTCCAACTGACCAACTATCTGGTCATACTCTTCTTTCAAAACTTTCGAGGCTAGGAAATCTGTCACCTGTCGACTGGCATCAAAGTTCTCTTGATCAGGGTTAGCCACAAAAATCTGTGACGGGTCAATCACTCTCCCGTCTACCTTTATTATATGTAATGAATGCCTATCGGGGTGAAGTCTGTCGCAGATAGGGTCCTTTTCTGGTGCCTTCTGATTCTTGCTCGCATTCTTTTTGCCCTTTCCAGAAATCTCTTTCGACATACAGTCACAAGTCTTTGCAAAGGACGACTTCATCATACCATTAGGGGCATATATCACCGCCACCGATTGCTTCTCTTTGAAATCTATCTCTTTTTGCAATCGGCGTATACCAAAGCAATTTTTAAAATCAAAGTTTATCTTCATTGCTATTTATTATATTTCCATTTATAATTCCCCCCTTTTTCTCTTTTTTGCCATTGTTTCTTGATACCTAAGGATAATCTCTTCTAAACTTGCATCAATCTCACCAAGATCAGAATTTCCAAATACAAAGTTCCTAATATTAGTATTACGCTGGAACAACTTGTTCTCACCATCCTTAAATATGTAAGTGTTGCCATCCGGTCCCTTTTTGAATATCCTGATAGAATCCCTGCGCAACTTATCATACGAAAGGAACGAAGTGTCTTGACCAGCCACTATCAGCTGGCAGTCCATCGACAATCTGATATAGCATGAAATCATATATTGCAACGCTTGCTCATGAATACCTGCTGGCTGTTCATCAATGAAAACCGTCATTCCTTTACTAATAAGAGTCTGAGTCATGGCTATCAGTCTTATTAGAGATAATGTACCATCAGATTCCATTTCTTCATCTAGAGGGAAAACTCCAGAATCAGTTTGATGGTAGAAAGTGATGGTTCTAATAACTCGCTCAGACATCATGAACATCTCAGGTAAGTCTTCAAACAGTTCAAATCTACCTGATTTATCTCTAGTTCCTTTTGGAATACTTACCTTATGTTCAGTTATTTTATAGTCGCAAATGTTAGAGTTGATTATACTCAAAAACATCAGAACATCGTTTTTGAGCCTGTTCTGTTCTTGTCGGCTCCCTTTAGCCAAAATGTCAGCCAAGCTCTCATCCTCGCCGAAATCAAGACCAATTTTGTCCCGAAAGAATAAATAGCAGTCCTTTAGCACCCTGCTGCTGAGATTCATCGCCCAAAACGAAGCCAATACCGAGGTATTGGTTGTCGTTTGCCGCTGTAGGAGATATTGCTCATCCTTTGGCAGCTCGCATTCAGGATAGAATTCTACTTTCGACAAATGCTTTTTATCGTCGTATGTTCTGTTATAAACTGTGATTATTCGTGATTTCCTGCTCATTGAGAGAGATTCTTCATGAATAATATCTTCATCATAAGATACATTATATATATACCTATTATCATCTACATAGAATACCATACCAAATGTAGTTACTTCAAATCTCGAACTACTATCAAGCAGAAATGGCATATATTCTAGAGGTTCATCTCGTTCTGTAGGCTTATTTACAACAAGCTGCCTCATGGTTCTGACTGCATTAATAAAATTAGTCTTACCTGCAGCATTATTACCAAGTATAAACACTAGTTTTGATAGTTTCTTATCACCACATTGTTCATACCAAGAAGAATAAGAGTCATTAAACTTGTCTTTTTCTCTTGTACCTACAAACTTAAACTCCATCGTCTCCTTAATGGAGAGAAAGTTCTTTATCAGTATACTCTCTATCATAATAAATACGTTTTTGCGTGCAAAATTAAGAAAAATCATTGATATTACCAAGAAAAACGTTATTGAAATATACAAAATGTATATATTACACGAATTTCTATCAAATTTTCTTGGTTGTTTTAGACATTTTCACTATCTTTGCCCCCAGTTAACCATAACACCTTACCACGATTGGTTTCAGGATTAATATGGTTACATTGTTAAAAACGACGTCAGCCCCACAGTAGGGAGACTGCAGGGCTGAACTACTCTCGCGCGTGCTATGGGCACAGCTACAAAGTTCTATTGCTATGTGCTAGCTTATATAGAACGGATTTTTGTTACTAATATTGTTAATCTTTTCAGGAAATGACTAGATATGCAAATCTTAGGGGCAATTCACCTGTACTGGCTTATGAGATTCAACCCGCTAGAATCATTGTTCAATTCAAAACTGGCAGGCCATATTCATACAGCTACAATAGTGCAGGTAGAGCTAATGTGGAAATGATGAAGCAATTGGCTATGAATGGTGCCGGTTTAAGTGCTTTCATTACTTGTAACGTCCGTTACAATTATGAATAGCCCATTACTCTAAAGTGAAACTGTCATGCCCCATAACGACAGGCTAAGGATGGTGGTAGATTCATCCACTTTTGTTGAACAATCTAACATATCGTAATTATGGCAAGACAAATTCATGTTGTTAAGAGCGGTAATAGTTGGAAGTTAAAGCAGGACAACGCCTTGCGCAGTTCGGGCATCTTTGGGACCCAAAGAGAGGCCATCGAACGTGGTAGGCAAATTGCCAAAAAACAGCATGAGGAATTGACAGTCCATGCAACTGACAACAAGATCCGTGCAAAGTGGAGTTACGGTAATGACCCATATCCCCCGAAAGGCTAATGGTGTTGTTGCATAGATTTTTTAGTTATTAGGTTTGTAACTTCACTGGAGGGTTGTGATTTATCACGGCCCTCCATTTCTATTTCCCAAATCCCTCCTTCAAGTCACAACCTATCAATGCCGCCAGCATCGAGTGCGCTTCTATATTTAAGCAATTCTTATGCCAATTCCGGAACTGATGAAGCAGCGAGAGGAGAGTGAAACTCGCTTCGACTATCCCGAGTCGTGGCAGAGGAAGACGAAGTCAAACTTGGAGGGGTGGATGTCTCTTTTAAAACAGCCACGATCCCTCACCCACCGCAGCCCTCATCCCTCACTTCCCGAATAATTCCTCCATCGTCACAGCTACCGGCGATATCTCCGAGTACATATTATCCTTCAGTGCATACGTCGTAACTACCGTAGCCTGTACTCCGCCTTTGTGTCCCGTCTCTTGACCGAACACCTCCATCCGTCTCACTATCTTGCGATATTCAGCCTCAGTCAGTCGGTAGTCATCCTTCGAGTACTTCATCTCGCACACAGTCACTATGCCATCAGCACGGTCAATTATCATGTCTATCTGCACCGCAGGGCTACTTTCCTTACTGCGCCATGAGTAATATTCATGGGCAATGGTGTCCAGATGCAGCCCACGTATAATCTGACCGATATGCCACATGCACACCCGCTCAAAAGTCAGCCCGTACCAATTGTTCTGTTCCGGCGTTCCCAAATGATTCCGCCAGAAATGCTCGTCAGTCACCTTTTTGGTTCCATAGCGGAAATGGAACAACGAGAAAAAGTCCATTAGCTGGTATATTCCACCGTTCTGGTGCCGACCGTTATTATATCGTCGGATAAAGTCACACTGCTCCAAGTCCTCAAGCATATCACCCAAGGCTCCGTTGTCTGCAACGTCCAGAGCTTCAGATATCTCCTTCCGTGTAAAACCCTCCTTACGAGTACTCAAAAGTCTGATAATACCCATATACGTGTCAGCACTCTTGAAAAGCGACTTGAACAACCTGCCGAATTCGCCCTCCAGTTCCGCTTCCGCAGAGAAAAATAGAGCATCAATATTGTCCGGCACATTCTTCTTCGGGTCCAGTAAACTCAAATAATACGGGACACCGCCCATCACCATATACACCTGTAGAATAGCCAGTCTAGGCCAGTGGAACTTCCTGCTTACCAAGTATTCTTCCGTCTGGCACAGTGAGAACGGACGCAGATGTATCGTATGCGTCGTACGCTTATGCAGCCCTGCTTTGTTGTTCACAATATTCTTCAACATCCACGACGTAGCCGAACCACATACCACAAAAAAAACATTGTCTATCCACGATGCCCTGCTATTCCAAAACAAGTCCAATGCATGAAGGAACCCCGATCTCTTCGTGTCTAAGCAAGGCAACTCGTCTATGAACACCACCAATCTACGCTGACGGTTCCTGTTCTTGCGTTCCAGCAGTGTTGCCAGGTTATCAAACGCCTTTATCCATGAGGTAGCTTTGGTCCCTTTGAATCCATAGCGAACCAAGGCCAGATGAAAAACCTCCAACTCCTCCTCCATTGTACCGTCAATGATTCCTGTGACATAGAAATCAAACTTATCTTTAAAGAAACTGCGAATCAAGAACGTCTTTCCTACACGTCTGCGACCATACACAGCCACAAACTCACTCCGTCCAGACTCCATATAGTCCGACAACTTATCCAGCTCTCGCTCTCTACCAATTATTATTTCCATATTAATTCGATTGGTTATTTTTCGCAAAAGTACTAAAAATCAGCTTATTCCGAAAACTATAATTAGCGAAAACTTCCATTTTTAACAAACTTTCGCTAATTATAACCCCCATATCACTCATCTTATACGCGTATCAAGAGTAATATCATTCCCTATTTCTGGAATCTCAAAATAATTTTATATCTACGTCATCAATAATAGTTAATATTTCTTTCCCCAATTCGGTAAACGAACCCCCACTCCTTAGGGTCACCCCATCACTAGACAGGGAGGACACTGAACACGATATGATTGCCACATTCTTCATAGATGATTGACATCCAAATGCACCAATGATTAGCAGTAATCGGGGCAAAGATACGAATAAATGAGTAAAAATCCAAATTATATTTGAGATTTTTCGAATGGGAGTATCTTCGGCACTTGTGCCAAAGATAGCGAAAATCAAGCATAATTCCAAATAAAACGGCGAAAAACTCACAGATGGGACTTCAGCATGGTTCCCAAGGCTATTCGCCCAAGCCCGACAATGCCAAATAATAAAAAAGCCGACCAGACAATCTCCGGTCGGCTTTCATCCCATACGAGGTGCGTGGCGAACCTCACCCCCCATACTCCTCTACTTCCCCCCCCTTCAGCGCCCTTACAATCCTCGAGCACCCTTCACCATATATCGAGAACACATCATAAAAACCAACAAGGAGCCATATCCCCATTGGAGTTGCTCATAACCAACAATTCCACGGCTCGCTTGTCAGCTGTATTATCTGATGTGTCAAGAATCTTTATTTCGTTTGACATACTTCACCCTCTTCACCATCCCATACCACATATTCCTTATCGTCATCAAATGAGCCATGATCGGTTTAATTCCTAATTCCCTCCTATACACCTCATACCGCCATTTAATATTATTCGTCAGCAAGAACTTCCCAAGCACACTCCAAGGTGTCCTGAGTTTCGCCAGACATTCATCCAAAAGATAACAGTCAGCCTCTTCACTGGCCCTCAACCACAAAGCATAATCATTATTCCCCTTCAGATTTTTCAGATACAACTTTCCTATCTTTTCAGCGTCATACATCACCGTCAGAGTTCCTACGCGGAGTCACTTCTTCTTGTCCGACAATATAAGACACCTTTATTCTGCTTCCACTTGTATAATTCGATGTCGATAATCTTTGATTTCTGACGTCTTCATCTCTCAGTTCTGATACAATTTTAAGAGCCTCATCATTCGATTTTGCCACAAACACAATCTCCCCGCTCGACGCTTGCGGCGCTTATTCGAGCTTGCGAGTCTTAAGAATTCTGGTATGTCTGTGCCAGAACGCTCCTGACCGTTTCCTCTACATATCGCCCATTATCCTTCGATAGCATGATAATGGATACTAAATCATTCATAACGGATGAATCAAAAATTATATACTACATCAACTGTATTCCCACTACTCCCGACAGCGACATTGCGACCTTTACCAAACATGATATCACTGAGCCACCATGTCAACTCTGCAGCACCGAAACCTATACCAGCCCCAGCCACAACATCATACCAATGATGTCTGTCACTTACCACTCTTTCCACACCTATTGCCGTAGCCGCCGCATATCCTGCTATCGGAATCCAGATACAATCGCTCCTAAACTCCTTGTCTAATGACCTCGCAGCAGCAAAAGCGATAGCGGCATGCCCCGATGGGAATGACTTGTTATCCGAGTGGTCAGGCCTTTCCTCTTTCACCATAGCCTTCAGTGCCGTCTTTGCGCCAAATGCGACCACCACCGATGCCCCCGTATTCACAATAAGCCTCGGCCAGTTATGCCCTGACGCATTAAGAACAGTCTTTCGTTTCTCTCCTGGCTTATCCCAGCCTATAACCTGTCCTAATTCATACTGTACACCGACATTTAGGTCAAACCAGCCATTGCTACCATCTCTTCCTGTTTCAAACTTCCCATCAAGAAATCCTCCAGTAGTCACTTGATACACGACATCAGCATACAACTTAAGTTTGTCAGTAATTTTATATGTTTGTTCCACTCCTAGTCCCATCACAGGGCACTCTTCATAGTCTGAAGCAAAGTTCTTTGCTAGTCCCATCCGAGGGTATATAATGGTATTCCATCTCCTTGTTTTATTATACCCCTCAATTAAATTATGCAGATTGAAGAGCATATCAGCATACAAAGCAATAAAACTGTGCTTATTTGGATCACCTTCATATTCTGGATTGGTTGCCAAATATGTCGCATGGTGATTAATAACAATACCGTTTTGCCAATTCAAACCTCCACGTACACCAGCATCCGGAGTAAACCATTTGCCGAAACCAACATTTAAGCCATAGGTACTTCCATTAGGAAAAACATTCTTAAAGTTCGTTCCATAAGGATTCTGAAGCGACATTCCCACACCTGCCTGAACAAACCAATTATCCCAGAAAGAATTAACTTCTACGCCTTTTGACTCAGAACTGCTCTTATATTTAGCACGATGGAATCTGTTTTCAGATGATAAATCCATTTCCACGCCCAGGTTGATCTCTGCAAACCCGTTACTCCCATGGTCATGTCCAGAAGATATACCATTAATACTTGATACAAAGTGATAGCCGATATCAGCAAAAAGTCTCCATCTATCGCCCAGGCTAAAGGTATTGACCGGGAGCAAGCCATATATTATGATTATTTGGCAGAATACCATTGTTCCATGTCAGTTTAATCCTACCACCAAACTCTGGCGAGAACCAGTTCCCGACCGCAGCATTAATACCAAATGACTTCCCGTTTGGAAAGACATCTTTCACACTATTGTCATGTGAGAACGTCAG
>JAEEGG010023386.1_pt1 | contig 12072 bp, 12 predicted proteins | sample 9134161 | NCBI WGS metagenome assembly JAEEGG01 (sample SAMN16246543, study PRJNA631951) | gut metagenome | biome: gut microbiome; feature: rumen; material: CR-attached | host: Bos | place: Iran: Karaj | collected 2018-10 | reverse complement strand
CGCTGTTCATCAACTTCTTCTTCACGCCTGTGACCGGAAATTTCCTTCCCTATTTCATCAAGACGGATCTGGCATCTGCCCCGGCTTATCTGTTCGACAGCGTTCTGAAACCGGAACTGTGGTCATCCGTATTCAGCGTATGCGTAGGAGCCAGTTCCCTGATCGGAGCAGCGATGATGAGCGCCGGAGAGCAGGAGGAGAAATGCGGTCTGAAGGTTGCCAAAAGGCTGTGCGTCTTTTCGGGCGTGATGATCGCCCTGGCGATCGGATACTGGCGGCTGGTGGCCTCAGACGTCTCCCTGAACGCCTTTTTGCTGGTGTTCGGCGCAGGATGCCTCGCAATTGGTTTCCTGCTCTCCTTAATCAACATTCCTCTTAACACCGCCATACTGCTCAGGGTGGAGAAAAATAAGCTCAGCAAGGTAGGCAGTATCATAAGCGTTGGTTCGCAGGGAATGATTCCGATTGCTTCCGTATTGGCGGGAGCAGCGCTTCAGATTTTCGGCAGCACTATACTTCTAGCCATCTGTGCAGCAGGGTTCACGATTACAGCGGTCATGCTTTTGACAAACAGGCATGTCAGAACATTGTAGAGGATACACAGCATTCACCTTAGCTCAACAGGAATTCATATTCCTGAAACGGAGAATCTTCAAAAACGTGAAAACGTGCGGCTCACACTTGTGCAAGCATAAAGGTTTAGGATTATCTCAAGGGAGAATATGTTTAAATTAGATTGATATGTCAGATACAAAAACAAGCAAATTCATTTCACTCATATTAAGACATAAACCGGAAACCATTGGAATATCTCTTGATGAACACGGCTGGGCAAACGTTGACGAACTGATTGCCGGGATAAGCAAATCAAGACCTTTTTCCATGAAAGATCTGGAAAGAATCGTTATCAATGATAATAAACAGCGTTATTCCTTCAATGAAGACAAGACAAAAATCAGAGCCAATCAGGGACATTCGATCGATGTGGATGTTGAACTGCAGGAAATGATTCCTCCTGATGTTCTCTATCACGGTACGGGCGAAAAGAGTGTTTCGTTTATCGATAAAGAAGGATTAAAACCCATGAACAGACTCTATGTTCATCTTTCCAAAGATATCGAAACAGCGATTAAAGTCGGTTCAAGGCATGGCAGACCTGTAATATATGCGGTAGACTGTAAAGCCATGATCAAAGACGGATATCAATTCTATTTATCCAAGAACGGTGTCTGGCTGACAAAGTCGGTACCGCTTGGCTATCTTTCATTGATTTAATATTTTATATAAAACCAAAAGAACGTTCTGGATGTGAATTATTCGTTTGAGCATTCGTTGTGCACAACGATCTGGTTGTAAGGAATCGAGATGCCTTCTTCATCGAAGCGTTTCTTGATGGCCAGTTTGAGACCGCGCTGAATAGCGAAATGATTTCGGCCTTTGGCTTTGAGATAGATACTCATCTTGATCGAACTGTCATCAAAGGAATTGATCGCCATGACATTCGGTTTATCATAACAGATAACTTTGTTTTCTTCGTAGTATTTATCCGCGACATCTTTTAAGATTGCAATCAGTCTGTCACAGTCTTCTTCATAAGGAGTCGGGACATCGACAATCGCCATATTGAACTTGCCGGAATAGTTGACGACGGTTTTGATCTGACCGTTGGGAATGATGATCTTTTCACCTTTCCATGATTCAAGATAGGTGCAGCGCATCGCAATGGCTGTTACGGTTCCGGTGTATTCGTTGATCTGGACATAGTCGCCGACACTGAACTGTTTTTCAAAGATGATGAAAGCTCCGGCGATCAGATCGGAGATGATGCTTTGGGCACCTAAAGAAATGACCAGAGCTCCTACGCCGGCAGCCGTAATGACATTGGACAGGACTGAGCCAAAACCCAGATAATTAATGATCAGACAGAAGGCAATGAAATAGACGGTGTAGCGTGAAAAGCTGCGCAGCAGAGTCATATATGATATGAAAGAACGGGCTTTCGGATCATCCGGCATTTTTTTGGCTCTGGCAATAGCTCTAGAGGTGAAAGCCGAAATGATCTTCATGATTATTGAAGCCACGATCAGAATAAGTGCAATAAAGATCAGATTTTTGATCAGGGTATTAATATTGATCTTCAGAGCATCAAATATTTCTTCCCAGTCGATTGAAGTATTCATAATATAAGTTTATCAAAAAGGAAAAACACAGGAACAGCAAATGCAGCTGTCGATGCAGTTCCTGAATATAAAATAATAAAGAAAACAGAAAGATGAATTAACAAACAGGCACTTTTAAGTGCGATCCTATTGAAAAGGCTTTCTTTATGTGATAAATTAAAAATGCTAAAAGGCTTGTTATCGAAAGAGCAATACCTGTTCGCAAATACTTTTTTGTGGGCAGGTTTTTTGTTTCTATAAGGAAAGGAAAGACATGATTATTAAACAGATCCTGAATAATAATGTGGTTATTTCCAGCAGAGATGATAAAGAGATCATCGTCGTAGGGAAAGGCATCGGTTTCAACGGAAAAGTTAACGAAGAGATCGACGAAGCAAAAGTTGAAAAGACTTTTGTGCTGCAGAATCAGAACAATATCGATGGATCCATGATGAATCTTCTTGAAGCCATTCCTTATGAGATCGTCAAATTCGGTATCAAAGCTACAGACTATATAATCAGATGTTCACATAAAAAGATCTCTGACAGGATACTGATCCCGCTGATCGATCATATCTATTCCTGTCTGCAGCGTTATGAACAGGGTGTTTCGTTTGATAACACACTGGCACCTAACGTTTCGTTCCTTTATCACGATGAATATAAGATAGCCACAGATGTCGTCGATATGCTTAACAGCGATTTCAATACGGAGGTCGACAGAGGTGAAGCGACTTTCATTACCTTGCATATCGTCAATGCCCAGATGGATACCGATATCGAGGATGTCTATAAGACTACCGATATCGTTAATACTTCTGTTAAGACGGTCGAAGAGTATTTCAATGTCTCTCTCAGCAGCAGTGATCTTAATTTCATCAGATTCATAACTCATCTGCAGTTCTTTGCGAAAAGGATGGTAAAAAATACCATGCTGGATGAAGATCTCGATCTCGATATGAACAAGCATATCAATGTCAAATACGCCAATGAATATGCCTGTGCAAAACTTATCGGTGAAAAGATCCAGGGGAAATACGGCTATCAGATAGAGCCGAATGAATATACGTATCTAACGATCCATATAGCCAGGTTATTGAGATGACCGCTATCAGAAAAAAAGAAGGGAGTAAATATGGATTACAAAAAAACCGCTGCTGAAATCGTTGAATTGGTCGGTGGCAAAGAAAACGTTGAGTCACACACACATTGTATGACTCGCTTGCGTCTTACTTTAAAGGATTATAATGCCGTTAAGGAAGACGAACTTAAGAATGTGGATGGCATCCAGGGTGTTGTCAAAAAGGGTGGCCAGCTCCAGATCGTCATCGGACCGGATGTCGAACAGCTTCATAATGAGCTTGTCCCGCTGGTCCCAACTGCTGAAGCAAAGGAAGTAGTAGAAGAGAATCTTGATGGTGAAAAGGAAAGCATCTGGAACAGAATTCTTTCTTATATTTCCGGTTCTGTAACTCCGGCTTTACCGGTCCTGATCGGTTCCGGAATGATCTCTGCCGCTCTGGCACTTTGCGCAAATCTGTTCAAAGTCGATACAGCAGGCATGACTTACCAGCTGTTCAATGCTTTGGCAAACGCAGCCTATACTTATCTGCCTGTACTTGTCGCTTTTGCAGCTGCCAGAAGGCTCAAGACTAACGAGTATGTTGCCGCCTTCATCATGTTGGCGCTTTGCTCAGCTGCTATTTCGGGTGTTGCCGATCTGACGCTGTTTGGCATCCCTCTTACAACAGTCAAGTATACTTCGAATATCGTTCCGGCACTGCTGATGGTTCCGGTCATGGCTTTCATCGATAAGTATCTCGTCAAGTATTCACCTAAATCGATCGTGTCCATCGTACGTCCGACTGTCCTTTCAGTCGTCATGTTCCCGCTGACATTATTGCTTTTAGGTCCTATCGGTACCTGGGTAGGTAAACTGCTGGCTGACTTCTGTGTGGCGATCACAAGTTTAGGACCTGTATCTATGGCTGTTCTTTCTGCCTTACATCCGCTGCTCGTCATGGTCGGTATGCATACCGTCATTACGCCGCTCATCGTCAATGAGATCACGACTTACGGTTCTTCATTGCTGTTCTCAAAGGCTCTTGCCGGTAACCTGGCTATTGCCGGAGCTGCTTTAGCTGTCGGTTTCAAAGCCAAGAAGCTTGAAAACAAGAGTGCCGGTATCTCCACCGGTATCACTGCTCTGCTGTCTGTTACCGAACCGGCTTTATACGGTGTGCTGATCAGATTGAAGAAGCCTCTGGTCGGTGCTTTGATCGGTGCTGCTATCACAGGTCTGTTTATCGGATTCCTCGATATCAGAGCATATGCTACAGCTTCATGTTCATTACTGACTCTGCCTATCTTCATGGGTGGTGATTCCATGAACAACTTCTACTTCGCGTGTGCTGCAGCGATCATCGCTGTCATCCTGGGCTTTGCGGCGACCTGGCTGCTCGGCTTCAACGAAGACTGATCATATCTGACAGATAAACTACAGAGGGAGTAAGTTCTCCCTCTTTTACAAGGAGAAATACATGCAAACAAAACAAGTGGCTGCTTTTCCTGAAAACTTCCTCTGGGGAGCATCCTCAGCATCTTTTCAGTGTGAAGGTGCAGCTCATGAAGACGGTAAAGGTCTTTCCGTCATGGATGTCCGTAAGATCGATCCATCCATCTGCAATTTTGATGTAGCTTCCGATCATTATCATCGTTACAAGGAAGACATCGCTTTAATGAAAGAAATGGGTCTTAAAGCATATCGTTTTTCCATTGCCTGGACCAGGATCTTTCCGGAAGGAAACGGTGAAGTAAATCAGAAAGGCGTTGCTTTCTATAACGATCTGATCAACGAGCTGATCCGTAACGATATTACTCCGATCGTCACCATTTATCATTTTGATTACCCGCAGACTCTCGTAGAACAGTATGGCGGCTGGTTAAACAGAAGAAGCATTGATGATTATGTGAACTATGCGACCTTCCTGTTTGAGACTTACGGGGATCGGGTAAAATACTGGCTGACCGTCAATGAACAGGATCATGTCGTTCATATGCCTTTCAGACTTGGTTTAAGCAATGAAGACCGCAGGGAAACTGAAAAACTGGGCTATCTGGCCAACCATAACATGTGCGTAGCGGGAGCTAAAGCTGTTGCGAAATGCCATGAGATCGTCAAAGGCGGCATGATCGGTCCGGCGACCTGCTTCACGATGATGTATCCGACGACCAATTCTCCCGCCGATATGCTGGCGTGCATGGACGCCATGGAGATCAGGAATTATTATCTGCTTGATCTCAACTGCAGAGGCGAATATAATCCAGTCTTCAGAAAATATCTTGAAGATCGTGATATGATGCCGGAGATCATGGAAGGCGATATGGAGGTCATGAAGGCCAATAAGCCTGACCTGTTGGCTTTCAACTACTATTATTCTGAATCGATAAGTGCCTTCCCGCTGGATGGCGAACATAAGATCGGTGATATCGAATTCAAACTGCTGCCAAGCAAGGAAGCCGGCATTTATCAGGTCGTTAAAAACGAGAATCTCAATGCGACTCTGTGGGGCTGGGAGATCGATGATATCGGTCTGCAATGCTCTGCCAGACTGCTTTGGGAAAGATATCATCTGCCTTTACTGATAACAGAAAACGGTTTTGGCAACAAAGAAGAATGGCCAGAAGAGGGCATCCTGCAGGATGATGATCGCATCGATTATCTTAAGCGGCACATACACCATGTCAAAGAAGCGATGAATCTCGGTGTAAAATTCATCGGTTTCTGTGCCTGGTCTTTCATGGATCTGATCTCAGGCCATTCAGGCTTCTCTAAACGTTACGGTTTTGTCTATGTCAACCGTGATGAACACGATCTTAAAGATCTCGCGAGAAGAAAGAAAAAGAGTTTTTACTGGTATAAAGATGTAATTGCCAGCAACGGCATAGACATATAAGAAACAGAGGCTTACTAATTGTAAGCCTCTGTTGTTAACAGCCTTTGCGATCCAGACTGCAGGATTGCTTTTCGAAGATCGTTGATTTTGGAACGACGATCTCATAGCCATGTTCTGTCAGCCAGTTTTCCCAATCGATGCGGACTCTGTTTTCTTCATCGATGAAAGCCGGTAAACCGATGTCGTTTATCTGCTTGAGATGATCAAACACCGGTTCTCTGTCACGGATAGCCAGAAATGCGCCAAGATTTGAAAGACTTTCCAGGACATCGACGAATTCATATTCAACATTGTTGCGATCAAGATTTTCCTTCATCACGACACAATAAGGACATTTCATATTTCCATATACTTTTATCATTTTACACAGCTCCTTTTTCTTCCTCATCTTATTTCAGAGAGAGACTTTTGGCAAACATAATGATCCCTGAGCATGGTTTAAGACAGCCACAGACAAAGATGTTATCTTAGTGAAGAAAGAAGAAACATTATGAATAAGAGAAAAGTATTGAATATCATCATATTTCTGATCGTCCTGATCACCTGGCTCAGAATGGTCTTTGCGCCATCAGATGTGCTGCTGACAGCGAGAGGTCTGGCTTCACTTAAATACTTCACGGTCCTGTCAAATCTTTTTGAAGGTATTGCCTGTGTGATCTGGCTGTTTAATGGCAACGAAAAGATCAAATATGCAGCAGCTGTTTCAGTAACGCTCACGCTGATCGTGGTGCTGACTTTCTTAGGTCCGCTATATGGTTATGTCGCGATGTTTATAGGCGTCAGTTTCTGGATGCATCTGATCGTACCGGTGGCTGCTTTATTGGAAGTGATATTCTGGAGTAAAGCCAGTTTTGATCTTAAGGACAATCTGCTGGCCTGTCTGCCGATGGGCATCTATGGTATCTACTATATCGGCAACAATATCATCAACGGGATCGGAGAATGGCCTTTTACCAATGACTGGTATGGTTTTCTCACCTGGGGCTATCCGATCGGTATAATGTTCTATACAATCATCCTGTTTGTTGTATTCCTGATCGGCTTTGCGATCAGAAAGATCAAGGAGAGACTTTAAAACAGCAGAAAAAGATGCGATTAGCTTAAAGCAAAAACATAAAAAATTACCATTGCCACATCACTTATAATCATCGTATATAATAATGTCATAAAAAGGAGAGACATATCATGGCAGTGAAAAATAATGAACTGACGCTCGATGAACTTAACAATATTGCCGGCGGGAGAAAATTTTATGAAGAAGAATGGGATGATTATTATAATGCCAACAACGCTTTAACCAGCAAACTGAGACGATTGAAAACTCAGGGCAAGGAAGCAGAAGCGAGACAGATACGTCAGGCCTGTGAAGACCTGTTAAACAAATGGATGGAAGACGTTCACAATTCTCCGGAAGGATCTGATCCGATCTCCTACAGAAGTTATATAGAACAGTATCTTGATTAGTTAACTTACGGAACTGTCCCGATAGTAGCTTTGCTTAACGTAAAAAAAGAACAGTAAACTGCTTCCTGAAACTGTGCCGGATAGAACAACAGACAATACAGCATAGACTGCTGTAAAGGAGATATTAACCGCAATGAAAGAAAAGGAAATGCTGAAAGACGAAACCCTGGAAGAAGTTACCGGAGGTGTCATACCTAAAGAGATAGAAGAAGGTCTTCTTGATTTTGCCCGTAATTGGGCATACCTCCTGTATGTGGGTGATGGTATAAGCCGAAGAAGCAGAGATAATATAAAATCTCATACAAGAAATTGTTGGGGTTGCGGAAAGGCTGAGCTTGATATGTTTTTATATTTTGAGAAAATGCATGCACATGATGTAACTCAGGAGGAGTTTGTCGATTTTGTCTGGGAACACCGCAATGAAATCCCTTATATCGGTTAGTTAAGAATAAAAGCAGGTTAATAATAATGGCAAAAAAAGATAATATTAAAAGATGATGATCTCGATAAGGTATCGGGAGGGCAAGAAATAGGTGTTCATGAATTCGAATATGGCGATTTTCATTGTCAGAACTGCTATTATGTGATGGGTACGATCGCAGAAGTAAATGAAGGCGATGTATGTCCTCAGTGTGGTCATGTACAGACTTTTAAAACCTCAATAATGGCGGATCAGGAGGCAACTGGATCGTCTGTTAAGTTCTTTTGAATAAAACAAATTGAATAACACATGAAACTGAGAAAAATATCTAAGCTTTTTAAATATAACGCCTTCAGCTATTACTGTTATACTTCAAGATTCCATGCGCGATAAATAAGCCCGATCGCCTCCAGGTAATCTGTAGACTTCTTGTCAAAGCCCTTGGTCAGTTCCTCGACACATTGATCTAATGTATAGCCTTGCTTTTTAAGACCATAAGCCAGAAAGACGATTATAAATGCATCCGCATCTTCTATTTTCCCACCTGCAATCATTTTTAATTCATCTTCACTTAACATCTTGTCAGTATTTTTAATATCTTTATCCATCGTTTTTCTCCATCTTCTATATTTTGGTTCTTTACTATTATTTATACGATTTTTTAATGATTGCGGCAAAAGCTAATAATTCCGGTATATTTCAGCCGAGTCATAGGGGTATAACTTTATGTTTCTTTTTGAATTGTAAGTGGCACTATTTACTGTTGTTTCCTTTAGAGATGTTAATGTTTCCTTTAGAGTTGTAACTTAACAACAGGTATTTCTTTGATTTTTAAAACAAATGATCTTCTAACTGTCCACCAAAAGAGGAAATAGTCTCAAAAAGACAGTTTATTTCTGCCATTTTTATATAAATCTTCGTATAAAAATATAGTATAAAATATAGAGATAAGTGAGGATTAATTGATATGAAAGACAACAAAAAAAGATAAACGATGATGAATTAGATAATGTTTCCGGTGGATATGTATTCAACCAAGCAAATTATCCTGATAGTCCAACTTCTTCTATGGATAGACAAAATCCCTATTGGGAAGTAATAGACGATGAAACTGGATATCCTATTTATAAAACCAAAACCAAAGAAGAAGCTCAAAAAGCCGCTAGAGAGTCAGGCTTGGATGACATGGAAGTTGAAATGGGGCACTTAAATTGGCTTAGGTCAGTAGGGTACTTTCCTGGCCAAATTAAGAAAAAGAAGAAGAAAAAGAAATAACGAAATCATTGTTAGCTAACAAAATTGTAAAATATCATGTAAAAAGATCATTCAAGTGATCTTTTTTGAATTTAGCATCCAATTAAATATATCATGGGGCTATATGCTCTCCTTTTTTGTTTACTTTATAATAAACGAAAGAGCTGCCAGTGGCAGGTCTTGAGTTAGTGGGCATTTCCCCTCTGCTTGCGGCGTTGGGTCTTCCGGAGTGATATGATAATATTACGAGGAAGAGCGATGCCAGAAAACAATAGGGAATCAACGTACGTGGCCTTGAGCCACAATGTAAGCAATCTTGTCTATCATTTCGTATGTCCGGCAAAGTATCGTCGCTCAGTGTTTTCTGATAATGTGGAAGAACATCTCAAGGAATATCTGCCTGGAGATAGAGTACAGATTTGATTACATTAAATTCCTGGAGATAGGGGCAGGCAAGAATCATGTGCACTTTCTGATTCAAAGCACGCCAAACCATTCACCTTCTGAAATCATCAGGAAGATCAAAAGCATAACAGGAAGGCAGATATTCCTTGAATGTCCTGAAGTTAAGAAATGGCTTTGGGGAGGACAGTTCTCTAGCGACGGATACTTTGTCGCAACAGTAGGTAAGAACACAAACGAAGAAGTAATAGCTAACTATGTAAAGAATCAGGGGCAAGATTGCAAGAGTATAAGCAGTTGTACCTGTTCAAATAGACCATTCTGGCATCGCTGATTCAGGAGGAAGAAAATGAAAGTTGACAAGATTATCAGAAACGCAAAAATTTTTACTTCGGACAAGAAAAATCTTCTAGCAAGTGCACTTGCTGTGAAGGATGGAAAATTCGTCTATGTTGGTGATGAGAATGGTCTTTCAAAATATGAGGGAGAGACACAGGATCTAAACGGAAAATTCATCATGCCCGGGATTATTGACAGCCACGTTCATGTGACCATGGGTGCAGGATATGATCTGGTTGGTGACTTTGGAAAGCTCATTCCCTGTGACAGTAAACAGGAAGTCTTGGACTATATCAAGGACGACATTAAAAAGAATCCAGGATTGGATCGCTATCGTTATAGACTGCACAAAAAATCTCTGGGGGATGAAGATCTGACAAAAGAAGATCTTGATGCGATATGTCCTGATGGAGAGCTTCAGATTCAGGAAACCCAAATGCACAGCATTTGGGTAAATTCCAATATTTTGAAAAAACACGGCATCACCGATGAAATCAAAGACCCAGTTCCAGGTTTAAGCTTTTATGTACGTAAGGACGGACATGTGACTGGAGAAATGTCTGAAGGTGCTACAGAATTACCTGTCATATTAGATTGTGCTATAAACAAATCAGATAGTGAAATTGATGCGGCAATTAAACGCTGGATTGATTTCTGTCTTGATGTTGGTGTAACAGCTGTATTTGATGCGGGTATTCCAGGCTATCCTGAATTTCATGAGTATGTCTATTCCCGTCTTTTAGAATTGGATAAGCAAGGCAAGCTTCCGATCTATGTCGATGGCTGCTATGTAATATCTGCAGCCTGGGAAGTAGAGAAAGGCTTAAGGGAACTTAAACGCATGCAAAGGGAATACAACTCGGAACATTTAAGAGTTCATACTCTGAAACTTTTTATGGATGGCACATTGAAGCTTCACTCTGGAGCTATGGTTACCCCATATGATGATACTGGTGATATGGGCTGTACTGCCATGAATCTGCAAGAGACAGTGGATCTGCTTAAAGTATTAAATAAAGAAGGATTTGATTTCCATGTACATACAGTAGGTGAGGCTTCTTCCCGTTTGGTCTTAGATGCAGTGGAACAGGTCAGAAAAGAGTTGGGTGATGATTTCCATGTCAGAGTTGTCAGTGCCCATCTGCAGATCCAGGACAGCGCAGATTTAAATCGTTTTGCGCCTTTAGGAGTAATTGCGAATTGCACCCCATGGTGGCACTGTGACGATGTTGAGATATATAAGAAACTATTTGGTGAACAGCGTGGAAAGAAATGCTATCGTTGTAAATCGGTATGGGATTCCGGCGCTTTGGTTTCCTGGTCCAGCGATAATATAGTATATGCGGATTTTGAATGCTGGAACCCTTATCTCGGTATGGAAGCCGGAATGACCCGCCGTATTACCAAAAAGTCAAAGTTTACAGATCCTAAGGTTTTCCCTTATGTTTTCCCTCCGGAAGATGAATTAATGACGATCGAAGAAATGCTGCTGGGATATACGATCAACGGAGCAAAACAATTAGGCATCGAAAAGACAAAGGGTTCAATCGAAGTCGGCAAGGATGCGGACTTCCTGGTATTCGACAACGACCTGCTTACAGCGGAGCATGAAGGATTCAGCAACAACTTACCAGAGGAAATATATTTTTCCGGAAAGAAGATGGATCGTTGAATCAGGATTAAGAGTAAAATGTATTAACAGAAAGTGCTCATTCAATGTGAAAAATGAGCACTTTTTATATGGCCTACGCTACATTGGGTTACATAGAAAGCCAAAATCTCACGCCGGTTAAAATCTTCCATTAGAATGAAAAACCAAGACAACACTAAACCTAGTTCGTCGAGATGTTTATAAAGGTATAAATAAGCGAACACATTTCGCTCTGACAAAGGATTCTGTTTTATAATTCGAAGCCTTTTTATTACAATGAAGTCAGAAAAATAAATCGAAGTTTTCAGATGCTGTCGCGGAAATCATTGGAATAGCCGTATCTGTTGATGCTCGCCGTAAGGGAATCGGAAAACAACTGATCCGGCGTGTAATGGAATTGGATGATCTGGAATGCGTCAAAGCCCA
>JAEEGG010023383.1_pt1 | contig 12073 bp, 9 predicted proteins | sample 9134161 | NCBI WGS metagenome assembly JAEEGG01 (sample SAMN16246543, study PRJNA631951) | gut metagenome | biome: gut microbiome; feature: rumen; material: CR-attached | host: Bos | place: Iran: Karaj | collected 2018-10 | reverse complement strand
CATGCTCGCTCAAGGGCCCTGCGGGTGTTCACGACCTGTATCTGTATTTCAGGGGCAAGGCTCCGGAGGGGCCTGCACGGCCGGCAGGCGGAAGGATGATGGCCAGACGTGAACTTCCGAAGAATCTCCTTGCTATTGATTGGTGGAGAATTAAATAAGAGGGAGGTGTGAGGCGGTTTCGCTGAACAAGTTTCCGGCATTTTTACTGCGGCCCGTTGCTTTGAATACTCTTAAGCGGCGGGCCGCTGTTGTCTTCGTGCCCTTAACGGGGATCACGTGCAAAAATATGTGTTGCTGCTTGTTTTGCGGAACACTCTACCGTAGGCAGTTGCCCTCCAACTTTGATTCGGCTCGATACCGCTGCCGCTAGGGCCGAAAATGATTGGAGAAGGCCCTGGCATTTATCGATAATTCTCTTATCTTTGCGGTGGTTGTCACACAGCCAAACATGGGGCTGCGTCAATTGTCAATAGTGGGTGACCAAGCGTCTTGTCCGAATATCGTAAGTTATTGACATTCAATCAAGTATAGTCCAGTTCATCGGGAAGTGAGTCCGGACAGATATCTTTCGTATGGAAATAATCGGGCATATCTTTAAATTTAGTTTTTTACGACCAAGAGAAAATATACTGGAATATCCAAGACAAAAAGAATGACAACCTATCGAATATGAAAATAAAAAGTTTATATTTGTGTTCGGGGTGCGTCGCACTTCAAAGTATAATTCACGACTCAAACTTTATTAATATGAAGAAATGTTTTTTGCTTTTCCTGTTGGGTGCGGTCTGTTTGGTAAACGGCAATGCTCAGAATGATGTAGAAAGTACTGGAATTGAAATTGTAACCAAGTTGGATAAGCCCTCAATCCCATTCAATGAGGATGATTTGTGCGGGTATCTGCTGGTCTATTTCAAGGATCAGGACCAGTCTGCCTATATGGCAATAAGCAACGACGGTTATACCTTTACAGACATTAATAATGGAAAGCCTGTGTTCTTAGGCTATGAACTGGCCGAACAGAAGGGTGTACGCGATCCCCACATAACTCGAGGGCCGGATGGCGCTTTTTATCTGGCCATGACTGATCTGCACATATTCGGTCAGCGAGCCGGTTACCGAGATACAGAATTTGAGCGTCCGGCCGAGAAATACGGATGGGGTAACAACCGCGCTCTTGTCCTTATGAAATCATACGACCTCATACATTGGACTCATTCAGATTTCCGTGTTGACAAAGCCTTTCCGGAACTTGGAGATATTGACTGCTCATGGGCACCGGAGACGGTATATGACCCGGTGGAAAAGAAAATGATGATTTACTTTACCATCAGGTACAACAACAGGGAATGCCATCTCTATTACTCATATCCCAACGATGATTTTACAAAGCTGGAGACAACTCCTGTAAGAATAACTGACATAGGTGGACTTGACGGAGATATCACAAAGGTAGGAGACAAATACCATCTGTTCTATGTCTCTGGAGCCAAGGTGCTCCATTCAGTTTCAGACAGGATAAACTCAGGTTATCCTATAGAAACAGGACGCATTGATCCCGAGAAGGTTTCGACCGAGGCTCCGAATGTCTTCAAGCGGCTTGGCACCGACAAGTATGTGCTTATGTACGATGTCTATGGTGCCCGTCCAAGCAATATGGGATTCAGCGAGACAACAGATTTTGTGAACTATGAAAATCTGGGTCACTTTAACGAGGGCGTTATGAAGACTACAAATTTCACCAGTCCAAAGCACGGAGCCGTCACATACCTTACAAAGAAAGAGTTGGAGTCAATCAAACAGCATTGGAACATAGAGCCACTTTCCAAATAGTATGTAGAACACTTGCAACTATTTGAAAATTAATCTATTCGCTTTAATATTTGGCACACGAAGGCTAGTTTTTCCGGCACTCGTGTGCATATTTTTTCCCGGAGAAATCAGCAAAACCTCGATAAAGATAAAAGAACTATCAGCGAACACATCAGCAATATCTCCCCGATTCAAGTGAACAGTGCAACAAGGGTGTAAGATTGTGAAGGCGCGGCGTGCGAGGGCGGAAGTTATCCTCGGCAGAGCGAGGAGAGCCACTTCCCCGAGCTCCCCGCAGCTCTGACGGGAGATAACTTCCGCAGGGTCGGAAACGAAAAAAGAGCCTGCGTTGCCGCAGACTCCCGGTTCAAGGCCGTATCTTTGCAGTCAATTTACCACAAAAGATTGCATGAAGTACAGTCACTTGAGTCCGGAGCAAAGATACACAATAAGTGTATTGCTACAAAGGGATGAGCCTATGTCCCCGGCAGAAATTGCAAGAACGATAGGCGTGCACAGGACTACGGTGAGCCGTGAACTGAAGAGAAACAGCGACGGTCGCGGCCATCACAAATACAATCACGACCTTGCGCAGCGCAAGGCGGAGGGGAGAATGAAGAACCGTCAGCACGCTTGCAAGTTCACTGATGAGATGAAGCGGGAGGCCAGACGCTACCTTATATATATGCAGTACAGCCCCGAGCAGATAGCCGGAAGATGTAGGCAGCAAGGCAGGGAGATGGTCTCATACGAGACACTGTACAAATGGATATGGTACGAGAAAAGGCACGGCAACAAGGAGCTGGCGGAGTGTCTCAGGAACCAGGGGCGCAAATATGCGAAGAGAGGGGCTGCGAACAGGTCCGGAGGCATAATCAAAGACCGTATAGGCATTGAAGAAAGGCCTCAGATAGTGAATGAGAAGAGCCGCTTCGGCGACTTTGAGATAGATACAATGATAGGCAAGAACCATAAGGGAGCCATCATGACAACAAACGACAGATGCACACACATCGTGCTGATCCGCAGGCTTGAAGGGAAAGAAGCCATCCCTCTTGCCGAAGCCGCAGTAGAGGCCCTGTCGCCATACAAACAAATGTTACACACTATAACGGCTGACAACGGAAAAGAGTTCGCAAGACACAAGGAGATTGCTCAGAAACTGAGAGTCCAGTTCTACTTTGCAAGACCGTACCACTCCTGGGAAAGAGGTGCAAACGAAAACACCAACGGCCTGATACGCCAATACATCCCCAAAGGTACGGACTTCAGCACACTGACAGATGAGTTCATTGCCGAGGTCGAATGGAAGCTGAATAATCGACCGAGAAAAACACTCGGATACCTGACACCGCTGGAGTATTTCAAAAAAATGTTTAACTTTACATCCGATAGTGCTGTTGCACTGTCAAATTAAATTCGGCTAATCAATATCCTTAAACTTATGAAAACTTTTAAGCAATTACTGACTTTGGCAGCTATGCTGCCCGTTCTGGCATCGGCCCAGAACCCTATTATCAGCACCGTCTTTACCCCTGATCCGGCACCGTTCGTGTACGGAGACAAGGTGTATCTTTTTACTGATCACGATGAGGACGGCCGCAACCGTGACTTCAACATGAAGGACTGGATGGTGTTCAGCACCGAGGATATGGTGAACTGGACCTATCTGGGCACCCAAGTATCAACCGCCACATTCAAGTGGGCCCGTCAGGGACAGCGCGCATGGGCCTGCCAGGCTGTAGAGCACAACGGCAAGTGGTACTGGTACGTATGCTGCAACAAGGCTACCGGCGGTGACGCACTGGCTGTTGCCGTGGCCGATGACCCCCAGGGACCCTGGACCGATGCCATCGGTGGCCCGCTGGCCGAGGGATTCGGATTCATCGACCCAACAGTATTCATTGATGATGACGGTAAGGCTTATCTGTTCTGGGGCAACAAAGGCCTCTGGTACGGCGAGTTGAATGATGATATGGTATCGTTCAAGAACGGCTGGCAGGAGGTTCCCGGCTATCATGATCCCGAGTGCTTTGGCGAGCTGCAGTCCAAGATGAACTGGGCCAAGGGACAGAACGAGATGATGACCCAGTATGAGGAGGGTCCGTGGGTGATGAAACGTAACGGAACATACTACATATCTTACCCCGCAGGCGGCGTGCCCGAGCATATGGCATACTCGACCGCTCCCACCATCAACGGCCCCTGGACATATCGCGGCCGCATAATGGATGAGGCGGAGAACAGCTTTACCATACACGGCGGCAACATCACATTCAAGGGTCGTGACTTTATGTTCTACCACAACGGCGGACTGCCCGGTGGCGGCGGTTATAACCGTAGCGCCTGCGTGGAGGAGTTCAAGTGGAACGAAGACGGCACATTCCCGTTCATGAAGTTTACCAAAGAGGGTGTTGTGACTCCGGTCAAGAACCTGGATCCGTACACTCGCGTTGAGGCTGAGACTCAGGCCGAATCACGCGGACTCAAGGTAGACCGCCGTGCAGGCCGTGACCATTTTGTTACCGATATAGATGACGGCGACTGGATTCGCGTACGCTCGGTTGACTTCAAGGACTGCGGCCAGAAGGCTGTAGTGGTTGTGGTAGGCGAGCAGAAAGGCAAGGGAACCATTGAGTTCTATACCGACAACATGGAGGGAGAGCCGTTCTGCAAAGTGCCCGTAAATACAGACAATGCCGGATTCCGCACCGCAGCGTTCACATATCTGATTGATACCGATGTACAGGGCGTACATGACGTATATCTTAAGTTCAGTTGTGAGACGGAGAAACCGTTCACCCTTGACTGGTGGCAGTTCAACGCACACGCCAACATGCCTCTGGTCCAGACCCGCTTTACGGCCGATCCCGCTCCCGTGGTCATTGACGGAAAGGTATATCTCTACACCACTCATGACAATGACGGAGCCCGTGGCTTCCAGATGTTTGACTGGCTGCTGTACGTTTCGGACGATATGGTTAACTGGCAGGATTACGGTCCGGTTGCATCACTTGACGATTTCAAGTATTATGACGGCAACAACGGAGCCTGGGCTGAGCAGGTGGTTGAGGCAAACGGAGCTTATTACATGTACTGCCCCATACACGGCCACGGTATAGGAGTGCTTATGTCGGATACTCCTTATGGACCGTTCCATGATCCTCTGGGTGAGCCGCTCGTATGGCAGAAGGAGCACTGGGATGACATAGACCCCACTGTTCTGATTGACGATGACGGTCAGGCGTACATGTACTGGGGTAACCCCAACTTATACTCAGTCAAACTTGGCAAGGATATGATTTCACTTGACGGACCTATCGTAAAGCATCCCAAGATTGAGGATTATCAGGAGGGCCCGTGGATTTGGAAACATGACGGTCACTACTATCTGGCTTTTGCATCAACCTGCTGCCCCGAGGGTATCGGCTATGCCATGAGTGACGGTCCCGAGGGTCCCTGGGAGTACAAGGGTCACATCATGGACCACACCGTGCGCACCCGCGGCAACCATCCCGGAATCATCGAATTCAATGGCAAGAGTTATGTTTTCGGCCTTAATTATGACATAATGCATCTTAAGACCTTTGCTCATGCCGAGCAGCGTTCAGTATCGGTAGCCGAGATGCATTATAATGAGGACGGCACAATTCAGGAGGTTCCCTATTTCCTGGACAATGTGGTTGAACAGGTCAAGAACTTTGATCCCTACCGTAAGGTCAAGGAGGAGTATCTGCGCCGTGTAGAGGCAGAGACCATGGCATGGGGATACGGACTCAAGACCTCTTATGAGGATTCAGAGAATGATTATGACGAGACAATAGGATATCTGCCCAGGAACATGTACGTTCATGACATTGACGACGGCGAGTATATTCTGGTGCGCGGTGTGGACTTTGGCCGTAAGGGTGCCAAGAAGATGTTGGCTGCTATAGGTTCGGACGGTTATGGCTGCATGGAGGTTCGTCTGGATGCACCTGACGGTCCAATGAAGGCTCTGATTGCGGTAACTCCCACAGGCGGAAAGACGGTATTCAAGACCTATACGGCCAAATTCAAAAAACGCATCCGCGGTGTCCATGACCTCTATTTCGTATTTACGGGAGCAGGCAAGGATCTGTTCACATTTGACTGGTGGAGGATGAAGTAATTTGGCTTTTTAGTACCTTTGCGGCCGGATTTATACCAAGTAGATGATGAATAGAATTATTACGTTTGCATTACTCGCTGTATTTCTGGCCGTACCTGCCAAATCTTCAAATTATACCTTCGATGTAAAACTGCCTGTTGCTCCTATAGATACTGATAACCCGGGACTGAATAAGAGCGGAGCTATAGTACTCGGTACCGAGGCTGCGCTCATAACAGGTATCATGACATCGCTTTACGTGTCATGGTATTCGGGCTCCCAAACCGGAGGATTCCACTTCTATAATGACAATAAGGAGTGGCTGCAGATGGACAAGGCGGGTCATGCCAACTCCTGCTACAACTTTGCCAACATAGGCTATGAGGCTCTAGCCATGGCGGGAATTGATGAAAAACATGCCATACTGTACGGTGCGCCCTTGGGTATTACCGTCATGACCCTTGTCGAGGTATTTGACGCCATGTCAAGCAGCTGGGGTTTCTCATGGGGCGATATGGGTGCCAATATTCTGGGAACAGGACTTTTTATGGGCCAGCAGGCCTTGTGGCATGAGCAGCGAATAGCACTCAAGTACTCCTATCATAATTCAGGACTCTCCAAATACAATGTCAGCAACCCTGCCACTATGGAAAGGGATTACATAATGGGTAAGGACTGGCTGGACCGCCTCTATGAGGATTACAGCGGTATCACCATCTGGGCGGCCTGTGATGTCAAGTCACTTTTCATGAAGGAAACAAGCCGATATCCCTCATGGCTGGGCTGGGCCATCGGTTACAGCGCCGAGGGCATGACCGGCGAATACAACAACTTTCAGCCTGCAGGCAAGGCCGGATTGGACGGTAACTGGGGCCGTGGCTGGGAGTATGATCCTGCAAACGCCCCCGGTCAGCTCAAATACCTGCCCAATGACGCCCGTCAGCGCAGGTTATTCCTTGCGCCTGACATAGACATCTCCCGCATTCCCTGCCGCAACAAAACCCTGAAACATGTCTTGAGGGTACTAAGCGCCATCAAGATTCCCACACCTACACTCGAGTATCGTCCGGGACAGAACAGGTTTGCCTGGCATTGGTTCTATTTTTAACTTTGCAGTATGAGTCACAATCCTTTGTTACCGTTTTTGGTTGAGGGTCGGATAGAGGCCGGGTGTGATGAGGCCGGCCGCGGATGTCTGGCAGGCCCCGTTTATGCCGCTGCAGTGATTCTGCCGCCTGATTTCAGCAATGAACTGCTGAATGACTCCAAGCAACTTACCGAGAAACAGCGTTATGCTTTAAGGCCGATAATTGAGAAGGAGGCGTTGGCATGGGCTGTAGGTATTGTTGACAATGTTGAGATTGACAAGATAAATATACTCAAGGCTTCGTTTACGGCCATGCATCGGGCCATTGACCAGCTTAAGGTACGTCCCGAGCACCTGCTTATAGACGGAAACCGATTCATCCCTTACCCGAGAATACCGCACACCACTATCGTGAAAGGTGACGGCAAGATGATGTCCATTGCGGCCGCATCGGTCCTGGCCAAGACCTATAGGGATGATTTCATGGACAAGATAGCTTTGGAGTATCCCCAGTATGACTGGCTGGAGAACAAGGGTTATCCTACAAAGAAACATAGGGACGCCATTAAGCAATATGGAACCACTCCCTATCACCGTATGTCATTCAACCTTTTGGGTGACGGGCAGCTCTCATTTGATTTTTAACACTGATATGAATAGAAGGACTGTTTTACTGTTGTTGCTGACATCTTTTGCGTCTTGTACGGCGTGGGATGATTTCTTTAATAAGGATAAAATGAATGCCGATCCGGACTCATACGTGGACGGGAACGGCCAGTTGTACAACATGGGTTTTGACCTCTGGTGTTATGAGGACGGTGATGCGGTGTTCTATGATTCACTTGCCACCGATGACCAGAAAAAGGTATGGGGATCGGCCAATTCAAGTACGGCATCATTCGGAAAACCTACATGCGTTCCGGACAGCGTGATGGTGGCAGTTGAGGGGCCGGGCAAGTATGCCGTCAAACTCAAGACGCAGCAAATAAACGCCCTGTTCGTAAAGAAACTGGCAGCCGGAAGCATCTTTACCGGCAGTATGGGCAATATCAATCTCACCAAACTTACAGCTACGCTCAAGTGGGGCATTCCGTTCACTCTCAGACCCAAGGCTCTGGAGGGATATGCCTGCTATATGCCCAAGACAATCAATGTAGCCAATGATCCGTATAAGGATAAGAAGGGGACCCTTGACAACGGTCATGTGGCCGTGTATCTGACCGATTGGGACAAGCAGTTTACGGTCGATCCTGGCAAAGGCCGGTTTGTGGACCCCGAGGACGAACATATCATCGGTTATGGCATCATAACCTTTGACAGTATCATGAACGGATATGAAAAGTTTACCATCCCAATTGAGTATTACAATGACCGTACTCCCAGGTACGTGGTGGTAGTGGGCTCTTCAAGTTCATTCGGAGACTATTTTACGGGCGGCGAGGGTAGCACCCTCTGGCTGGATGAGTTTAGGTTTGTTTATTAAAACGACGCAAAGGGGTCGTTTCGTTTTGCGTCATTTTTTTATTTTTGCAAAAAAGTCAATTAACTGACCATGCTTAAGAAATGTAGAATTATTCTGGCGGCGCTGTTCCTGATAGGGATAACCCTGCTGTTTCTGGGCGTAGGGCACAACTGCTGGGGCTGGATGGCAAAACTCCAGTTTCTGCCTTCCCTGCTTGCCCTTAACCTTACAGTTATTATAGGTGTAGTCCTGCTCACCCTGCTTTTGGGTCGCATCTATTGCTCGGTAATCTGTCCGATGGGCGTGTTCCAGGACCTGATTATCTGGATTCATCGCAAAACGAGCAAACTTTTCACAAAGAAAAGCCTCAAGTTCAAGTACGTGGGTGAGCATAAATGGGTGCGTTACGGTGTGCTGGTACTTTCAATAGTATCAATCATTGCAAGCGGCCAGATGCTCATTGCCCTGATTGCTCCGTACAGCGCATACGGCCGAATGGTCCGTTCCGTTGCCGCCATGGGGTCCGATACAATGACGCCCGCGCTTATCATAACCGGACTTCTGACGCTGGTAATCATCTGCATCTGCGCCTGGATGTGGGGCAGGGAGTACTGCAACACCGTCTGCCCGGTGGGAACCACGCTCAGTCTTCTGAGCAGGTTCTCATTATTCCGTCCGGTTATAGATGAGAGCAAGTGCATAAACTGCGGCAAGTGCGCCCGCCAGTGCAAGGCGGGTTGTATAGATACCAAAAACCACAGGATAGACTACAGCCGTTGCGTGGATTGCTTTGACTGCATTGAGACCTGCGCAGAGGATGCGCTCAAATTCAAATACGTATGCAACCGTAAACCCGTCAAGGCCGATGCCCCCGCAGATGAGGGCCGACGCGCATTCCTGGTAACCGCAGCCGTAGTGGCTGCAGGTGCTGCCGCAAACGCCCAGGACCATATGCACGGCGGACTGGCCGAGGTGATTGACAAGAAATCACCCGACCGCTCGGAGCGTCTGGTTCCGCCCGGAGCAGGCAGCGTAAAGAACTTCTACGACCACTGCACCGGCTGCCAGCTCTGCGTGAGTGCCTGCAAGAATAAGGTACTGCGCCCGTCATCGGACCTGGAGCATTTCATGCAGCCGGTCATGCAGTATGACAAGGGTTACTGCCGTCCGGAATGCAACGCCTGCAGCCAGGTATGCCCGGCAGGAGCCATCAAGCCGGTAAGCGTGGAGCAGAAACTGGCCGTACGCATAGGTGTGGCTCATGTAAATCTGGACCTCTGCCTGCCTGCAACCGGTAAGGATAGTTGCGGCAACTGCGCATATCACTGCCCGTCGGGCGCCATAAGGATGGTACGTCAGCCGGGATCACGTATGCAGATACCTACCGTATCCGAGGATCGCTGCATAGGCTGCGGTGCATGTGAGAACCTTTGCCCCTCACGCCCCATCAGCGCCATCACCGTTAACGGATTATCTATTCACCACAATGCCTGATTACTATGGACAGAAGAGATTTCATCAAATATATGGGCGCGGGAGCAGCCGCATTGGCACTTGATTCCTGCACCCCCAAGGCCGCCAAGAATCCCGGCAAGACCGGAACGTCAAACAAGGACCTGCACGGAGAGATGCTGCAGCACTATCCCGGCATAGGTGTGCTGGGTTACGGATGCATGCGCTGGCCGCAGAAACGTAACGAGCAGGGTAGGCAGGTTATTGACCAGGAAGAGGTTAACCGCCTGGTTGACTTTGCATTGGAGCATGGTGTGAACTATTTTGACACATCGCCCGTATATCTGGGTGGTGACAGCGAGCGCGCCACAGCCGAGGCCCTTAACCGTCATCCGCGTGACAAGTGGATACTTGCCACCAAGCTGTCTGTATTCGGCAACTCAACATTTGAAGGTTGCAAGACCATGTATCAGAACTCTCTTGAGATATTCAAGACAGACCACATAGACTACTATCTGCTGCACTCCATCCAGGACGGCAATGATTTCCGCAACCGTTTTGAGAACACCGGAATAATGGAGTTTCTGGTTGCAGAACGTGAGGCAGGACATATACGTAAACTTGGATTCTCATTCCACGGACACAAGGACGGATTTGACCAGATGATGGAACTGCACGACAAGTATCACTGGGATTTTGTGCAGATCCAGATGAACTACGTGGATTGGGAGCACCCCAACGGCCGAAACACCCGTGCCGATTACCTTTATGCCGAACTCGATAAGCGTGAGATTCCCATCGTGATTATGGAGCCTCTGCGCGGCGGAGCTCTATCGGACGTACCGGCACAGATCGCCGACCAACTCAAGGAGCGTGAGCCCGAGCGCTCAATAGCATCATGGGCGTTCCGATACGTGGGCAGTTTCCCGCGTGTGCTGTGCGCTCTGAGCGGAATGACCTACATGGAGCATTTGCAGGACAATCTGGAGACCTATCTGGATTTCCAGCCGCTGGATGATGAGGAAAAGAAGTTCCTGCTTGATGTTGCCACCCAGATGGAGGACTACCCGCTGGTAAAGTGCACCGCCTGCAACTACTGTATGCCTTGCCCCTACGGCATCAACATACCCGGCATATTCAAGTTCTACAATGACAACATCACCGCCGGCACATACGTAAAGAGCAAGGAGCAGGAGGGTTACGCCCGAGCCCGCCGCAAGTATCTGCTGGCCTACAATGAGGCTATCCCCACAGTCCGTCAGGCCGATCACTGCATCGCTTGCCGCCGCTGCGAGCGCGAATGTCCGCAGAACATTCGTATCCCGGATGAGTTACGCCGAATAGACCGCTACATAGAGAGCTTGAAGCGCGAAACAATAGAGTGATACCGACAATAGAATACGTTCAGCAAAGGTTCAGGGAGTTTAACGTCACGATGTTTGACGGCAGACTCCCTGAACCTCCTATATCCATTACCAACGCCAAGACCTATCTGGGTGTGTGCGCTTTCCGCAAGCACCGCAAGTGGCACGGACGGCTGGAGTATTCGGACTTCAGGATACGCATAAGCCGGCGGTTTGATCTACCTCAGGAGGAGATTGACGACACCATAATCCATGAGATGATCCACTACTGGATAGGCCTGTTCAGTCCCGCCGATATGCCCGGCCACAGCCCGCTGTTCCGTAAGATGATGGCCGATATCAATGAACGTTTTGGCCGACACATCAGCGTGTCACACCGACTGAGTGCGGAGCAGCAGGAGCAGGCAATCGATAATCGGCCCAAGAAACATATCGTAGCCAGGGTGGTGCTTAAAGACGGCCGCACCGGCATCAAGGTAATCCCCTGCATGGAACGCCATATACGCCGTTACCGTCGCGGCATGATGGCAAGCGGCAAAGTCAGTTCAATAGAGTTCTTCCAAACCACCGATCCCTTCTTTAATCGCTTTCCCAGTTCATCGGCCTTTACCGTCTACTTTCCGGACCCCGATGTCCTGGCTCTGCATCTCCCTGATTCCTCCAGAGAATAGTTTACTCGGTATCGGTGAAGAGTTTGTCCAGTTCAAAGTTGAAACAACCGTAGTTGACTGCCATGAATCTGGGTGGCTCTTTCTTGAGTTGTTGGGTGA
>JAEEGG010023375.1_pt1 | contig 12076 bp, 10 predicted proteins | sample 9134161 | NCBI WGS metagenome assembly JAEEGG01 (sample SAMN16246543, study PRJNA631951) | gut metagenome | biome: gut microbiome; feature: rumen; material: CR-attached | host: Bos | place: Iran: Karaj | collected 2018-10 | reverse complement strand
CCAGTTATGAAGGTATGCCTGGACGACTGAAGGATGTGCTTGATGCGCTGGAAGGGCGAAAAAGCAAAGCGCCTGAAGAGTCAGAGCCCTCAGAGCAAGCTGCTCTGCCAGAAAAGATGCCCGAGATGCCTGCGGAAAAGAAACTGCCGAAACTGATTAGACTTTTGACGCGCAATACCCCCAACCAATACAAAGCGGCAGTAGCGCATGCGGTGTTCCCACCGCTTGGTACGCATCTTAAAGAGGTGAGTTTCGAGTACACTGATTACGTGCCTCACGAGGCCACTCTGATGAACTGCTTGATGGCGCATACAGGTGCTGGTAAAGGCTGTATAGACGAGCCGATAAAGCACATAATGGCGGACATCAAGGAGCGCGATAAGGAGAATACCCGACGCGAGGAAGCGTGGAAGCGCGACTGCCAGAAGAAGGGTGCTAACAAGGATAAGCAGGTTCGCCCCGAGGGACTTGTGATACAGGAGATTGATCCTGATATGACAAAGCCTGCGCTTGTGACGCGTATGGATGAAGCCGAAGGGCACTTTGTCTACGTGAAACTGAACGAGATTGACCTATTTGAGCAGCTAAAGGGCCAGACTGGCAAGCAGCACTTCCAACTGATGTGTCTGGCGTTTGACCCAGGAGCAGAGTTCGGACAGACTCGTGTAGGAACGCAGAGCGTAACGGCAAGACCTAAGTGTCGATTCAACTGGAACGCGTGTACTACCATCCAGAAAGGACGCCGCTTCTTTAATAAGGTGCTGACCGACGGACCAATCAGTCGAATCAACTTCTGTACCATCCCCGAGATGGAAATAGGTGCCGAGCAGCCTATCTACGGCAAATACGACGAGAAGTTTGACGAGGAACTTAAGCCCTACATCGATAATCTGGTAGCCGCTCGCGGTCGTGTGGACTGCCCTCAGGCATTCAAGTTGGCCAAGAAACTGCAGGAGGAATGCGCCGAATTCGCCCGGTTGAGTCAGGACGAAACCTATTGGAATCTGTCGCACCGCGCTATAGTTATCGCATGGCTTAAAGCCTGCGTGCTCTACGTGGCCAACGGCAATCAATGGGAAAAGACGATCGAGGACTTTGTCCGTTGGAGTCTGCAGTACGACCTTTGGTGCAAGATGCAGTTCTTTGGTGCTGACATCGAGGCTGCAAATCGCGGATGCGAGCGTGTTGGTACACGTGGCCCACAAAACATGCTGGAGCTGTTGCCAAATGAGTTTACTATCGATGATGCTAAACGCGTAAGAAGACAGCAAGGCAAGGATAATAGTGGTAATCGTTGTATCCTCATGATTAGAACTTGGGTGAACCGAGGGTATGTGATACAGAATACAGAATACAGTTTTATTAAAAGCAGTAAATACAAGAAACATTAAGTTATGAGTTTACCAAGAGGAATTAGGAATAATAATCCGTTGAACATCCGCCGGAGCCGGGTTAAGTGGCAGGGGATTAAGGCGCAGGTAAGTGATGCGCAGTTTTGTGAGTTTGAATCGCTGGAGTGGGGGTGGAGAGCGGCCTTCCGGTTGCTCACGCGCACGTACTATCATGAGTATAGACTCTACACCATCAGGGCGATAGTGAGTCGGTGGGCGCCGGCATGCGAGAACAATACCCGTGCGTATATCGATAATGTGGCGAGGTTGACGGGGATCGGCCCCGATGACCCGATCGGCATACCGAGCGATAAGCCTGGGCGATGGATTGCCGTAGGGCTTGCCATGGCGATACAGGAAAATGGCAATGCATCGATAGATTATTTTGCCATGCTAAGGGGCTGGGATTTAGCAAGGGGGAGTTTATAACTTCCCCTTTTTTGCCCCAAAATAGAAAAAAGTAAGCAAAATAGAAAAATTTCTGGCATTTTATTTGGTGGTTTCGGGGGAAAAGTGTACTTTTGCAGCCGAAATTAAATAAAAACGAGAATTATGTCAAAGATGAATGTTTGGTTTTACGGTTATTACTTTTACTTTGCAGAGAACTGTGAAGCGGGAAGTTGCGTATAATATTTCAACTTATGACACTAGGAATAAAAAAACAAGGTCCCGCTTCACAACAGAGTGATAGCGGGACTTGCTTTTTTAGAATAGAAAAATAAAAAAATAAAAGAATAAAAATAGAAATAGAATAATGAAAAGAATAGCAATACAAGGACTGATAGGGTCTTTCCACGATATCGCGGCACACCTTTACTTCGAGAGCGAACAGATACAGCTGATATGCTGCGGCACCTTCGAACAGGTGTTCGACGAGATGCGTAAGGACCCCACCGCCATCGGCATGCTGGCCATCGAGAATACCATCGCTGGCTCGCTGCTGCACAACTACGAGCTGCTGCGCGACAGCGGCACAACGGTGGTGGGCGAGCACAAGCTGCACATCACTCACTGCATCTGTTGCCTGCCGGAGGACGACTGGGACACCATCACCGAGGTGCACTCGCACCCAGTGGCGCTGATGCAGTGTCGCAACTTCCTGGCTCAGCACCCACAGCTTAAGAATGTGGAGGCGGAAGACACGGCCGGATCTGCAAAGATGATAGCCGAGGGAATGAAGCGCGGATGCGCTGCCATCTGCCACGCCGAGGCCGCTCGACTGTACGGACTGAAGGTGCTGGAGGATCACATCGAGGACAACAAGCACAACTTCACCCGATTCCTGGTGGTATCGAATCCGAACAAGGCCGACATGCTGCGCCCCATCACCGAGGTAAACAAGAGCAGCATAGTGTTCTCGCTGCCTCATGAGCAGGGCTCGCTGGCACACGTATTGGCTATCCTGTCGTTCTATCACATCAACCTGACCAAGATACAGAGCCTGCCCATCATCGGACACGAGTGGGAATATCTGTTCTACGTGGACGTGATGTATGATGACTTGACGCGATATCGACAGGCGGTTGACGCGATAATACCGCTGACCAAGGCGCTGAAGATTCTTGGAGAGTATAAGGATGGGAAGCAAACGAATTGATATTAAACATTAAACATTAAACATTAAAGATTAAACATTAAACATTGAAATGATACAACCAGCAGATAGATTGAGTTTAGTACAGGAGTACTACTTCAGCCGTAAACTGAAGGAGGTGGCACAGATGAATGCCGAGGGTAAGGATATTATCAGCCTGGCCATAGGCAGTCCCGACATGCCGCCATCGGAGCAGACAATAGAGAAACTGTGCGAGGTGGCACGACAGCCGAATGCACACGGATATCAGCCTACACAGGGCACACCCGAGTTGCGCGAGGCAATGACCGAGTTCTACAAGCGTTGGTACGATGTGGACCTGGACGCTAAGAGCGAGGTGCTACCGCTGATAGGATCGAAAGAGGGTATACTGCACGTGACGCTGGCATTTGTAAACCCCGGCGACGAGGTGCTGGTGCCAAATCCGGGTTACCCCACATACACATCGCTGAGCAAGATTCTGGGCGCAAAGATAGTGAACTACAATCTGCGCGAGGACAACGGTTGGCAGCCCGATTTCGACGAGTTGGAGAAGATGGACCTGAGTCGTGTAAAACTGATGTGGACCAACTATCCCAACATGCCTACAGGCGGAAGAGCTCAGCGCCAGACATACGAGCGACTGGTGAAGTTTGCACAGGATCACGACATCGTGGTGGTGAACGACAATCCGTACTCGTTCATACTGAGCGAGGAGCACCTGAGCATACTGCAGGTGCCCGGTGCCAAGGAGTGCTGCATAGAGTTCAACTCGATGTCGAAGAGTCATAACATGCCGGGCTGGCGTGTGGGTCTGTGTGCATCAAACGCGCAGTTCATCCAGTGGATACTGAAGGTGCAGTCTAACATCGAGAGCGGTACATTCCGCGGCATACAGTTGGCTGCAGCCGAGGCTTACAAGAACGACGAGGCATGGCATCGCGAGTACAACATAGAGACCTACGCACGCCGCCGCCAGTGGGCCGAGAAGATAATGGACATGCTGGGTTGCACCTACGACAAAAGTCAGGTGGGAATGTTCCTCTGGGGCAAGATACCTGCCGACATCAAGAACGTGGAGGATCTGACGGAGCGAGTGCTGCACGAGGCACGAGTGTTCATCACCCCGGGATTCATCTTCGGCAGCAACGGCGAGCGCTATATCCGCATATCGCTCTGTGCTAAGGAGGAAAAGATACAGCAGGCGCTCGAACGCATCGAGAAAATTATTAGATAAAAAGAACAAAAGAAACATAAGGTTTTAATTTAGATAAAAAGAACAGAAGGACATAAGATTAAGAAAATAAATATGTACTTATGTTCTTATTATCAAAAATTATTATCAAAAAGAATTAGGATTATGGAATTGGAATTATCACCATTGAATTTACCTAGTGACAACGAACGTCCCTTTGTGATAGCAGGCCCTTGCAGTGCTGAGACAGAGGAACAAGTGATGACTACCGCTAAGCAACTGGCTATGAAGGGTTGCCACAACTTCCGTGCAGGAGTGTGGAAGCCACGCACCAAGCCAGGTGGTTTTGAGGGTCACGGCGAGCCCGCTCTGGTATGGTTGGAGCAGGTGAAGAAGGAGACCAAGATGCTGGTGTCGACCGAGGTGGCCACGCCTGAGCACGTGGAGCTCTGCCTGAAGCACGGCGTGGACATACTGTGGATTGGTGCACGCACATCGGCCAACCCATTTGCCATGCAGGCTATCGCCGACTCGCTGAAGGGTGTCGACATACCCGTATTTGTGAAGAACCCCGTGAACCCCGACCTGGAGCTGTGGATCGGTGCGCTGGAGCGTATCAACCAGGCTGGAGTGAAGCGTCTGGGTGCTATCCACCGCGGTTTCTCTAGCTACGAGCAGAAGATATATCGCAACGCACCGATGTGGCAGATACCTATCGAACTGCGTCGCCGCATACCTGAGTTGCCTATCATCAGCGACCCAAGTCACATCGGCGGTCGTCGCGAACTGGTGGCTCCGCTGTGTCAGCAGGCTATGGACCTGGGCTTCGACGGACTTATCGTGGAGAGCCACTGCGATCCCGACAAGGCATGGAGCGACGCCAAGCAGCAGGTAACTCCCGACGTGCTCGACTACATACTGAGTCTGCTGGTGATCCGCGACGAGAACACCACTACCGAGGGTATCACACAGTTGCGTAAGCAGATAGACGAGCTCGACAATCAGCTGATGGAGCTGCTGGCTAAGCGTATGCGCGTGTGTCGCGAGATTGGTCAGTATAAGAAGGAGCACAACATGACTGTGCTGCAGGCCAACCGCTACAACGAGATTCTGAACAAGCGTGGTGCCCAGGGTTCGCTCTGTGGCATGGACCCAGAGTTCGTAGCGCACGTGTTCGAGAACATTCACGAAGAGAGTGTTAGACAGCAGATTGAGATTATTAACAAGTAGGAGAGAGATCTCTCGACTGCGCTCGAGATGACAAAAGGAATATGAAGATATTAGTAATGGGTGCAGGTAAGATGGGATCGTTCTTCATCGACCTGCTGAGTTTTGACAATGAGGTGGCGGTGTTTGAGAAAGACGCCAAACGCATGAGGTTTACATACAACTGTCAGCGTTTTACCACCTACGAGGAGATAAAGGAGTTTAAGCCCGAACTGCTGATAAACGCAGTGACGCTGAAATATACCATACCCGTGTTTAAAGAGGTGATACCTTACCTGCCCAAGGAGTGTATCATCAGCGATATTGCATCGGTAAAGACCGACCTGAAGGATTTCTACGAGCAGACGGGCATGCGCTATGTGTCGACTCACCCGATGTTTGGTCCGACATTTGCCAACCTGCAACAGCTTTCGGAGGAGAACGCTATCATCATAAGCGAGGGCGACACACTGGGCCGCTGCTTCTTTAAGGATCTGTACAGCAAACTGGGACTGAACATCTACGAGTACACATTCGAGGAGCACGATAAGACGGTGGCATACTCGCTTTCGATACCTTTCGTGTCGACATTCGTGTTTGCTGCCGTGATGAAGCATCAGGATGCGCCTGGTACCACGTTTAAGCGCCACATGCGTATAGCCAAGGGTGTGCTGAACGAGGATGACTACCTGCTTCAGGAGATACTGTTCAACCCCTACACGCACGACCAGGTGACGCAGATACGCACTGAGCTGAAGGAACTGCTTGAGATAATCGACAACAAGGATGCCGCCGGCATGAAGGGATATCTCACCAAAATCCGCAATAACGTAAAGCGCGATATAGAGATTAAGAGGTAATATAAGGCCTACGGATCTTAATATTTTGGCCTACGGATTGTACGGATTAATCGGATTAATTGTCATCTCGAGCGTAGTCGAGAGATCTCTCCATGCGCTGCGCTTAGTCGAGAAATCTCTCCATGCGCTGCGCTTAGTCGAGATGACATATTGTGAAAAAATCTGTATAATCCGTATAATCCGTAGGGAAAAAACAAAAATAATCCGTAGGCAAAAAACTTAGAACTGCCAGCGGCTGGGTAATTGGCGATCGGGCCAGAGATGCTTGGCGTACTGGTAGTGATAGAGTTCGAAGAGACGAGTGAACCTCGTCAGGCGATCAACAAAATCAGAATAATCTTTCTTTTCGGGCATTGTCCAAAGCACTTCGGCTAGAGCCGACATGCGGGGCAATGCCTGATATTCTACCATACCCTCGGTAAAGATATATTCGGTCCAGATGTTGGCCTGTCCGCCAAGGATATGACGGCGGGCGTCGGCAGGAATGCTGTCGGGAGCGGGATCGAGCGAGTAGACCTTCTCTACTGGAATAAAACCGCTGCAACGGCTGGGCTCGTGCTCGGGCTCCTCGCTCTGCTGGTAGTCGAAGTAGACGTGCGACGTAGGAGTCATCACCACATCGTGACCAGTGCGTGCGGCCTGAGCACCAGGCGCGGTGCCTCGCCACGACATAATCATTGCGTCGGCAGGAGCGCCGTCGAGAATCTCGTCCCAACCCAGCACACGGCGATGGTGGGCGGTGATGAAGTCGAACACACGACGGGTGAAGTAGCCCTGATAGGTGGTGCCGGTGAGGTTGAGTGCATTACACTTGGGGCAGGCCTTCCACTTCTCGGTAGGAGCCTCGTCGCCACCGATATGGATGACTTCCGACGGGAAAATGTCCATAATCTCTGAGAGCACACCTTCTACAAAATCGTAAACCTTAGGATTGCCCACGCAGAGCACGTCTTTGTAAACGCCCCAATAGTGGCCCACCTGATAAGGACCGCCGGTGCAACCCAGTTCGGGATAGCAGGCTAGGGCAGCCAACATATGGCCGGGCATATCAATCTCGGGCACAACGGTGATGTGGCGTTCGGCAGCGTACTTTACTATCTCGCGGGCCTGCTGCTGGGTGTAGAATCCTCCGTGAGGAATGCCATCATCGAGGTCGGAATTGGTGCCCAGTGTGGTACCCGAACGCATAGAACCGATGGTGGTGAGTTCGGGGAACCGTTTAATCTCGATTCGCCAACCCTGATCGTCGGTCAGGTGCCAGTGGAAGGTGTTCATATTGTGCATGGCCAGCAGGTCGATGTACTTCTTTACGAAGTCGACCGAGAAGAAGTGGCGCGAACAGTCGAGATGCATGCCTCGCCAGGAGAATCGGGGAGTGTCGGTGATAGTGGCGGCAGCAAACTCGGTGCCTGTAGCGGCAGCCTTACGCATGGTCTGAATGCCATAGAACACACCGGCAGCAGAACCGCCCTCGATGCGAATGCCCTTAGCGCTGACAGTAAGGGTGTACTGCTCCTTTTTAGCATCTTGCTTGCCAAGAGCCAGTTCGATGTAGCGCTGTTTCTTTTCGCGCTTATCGGTGATCGACATTTGCAGACCGGCTACCTCGCGAAGGTATTGCTGCAGGAACTCGGCCTCGCGCTGCAATCCCGGTGCTGCCAGTATCTGCACATCGCCGTCGAGCTGGAACGCAACCCCCTTGGCCAAAACAATACTCTGCGGCATCGGCACAACATTATAGTCGGCCGGCGCAGCACACACGGGGCCGCAAAGTGCCAAAGCCACCAGCACCCCAGAAAGATAGTTTACGGTTTTCATTACTTCAATTATTTAATTATACCCCTCTGTCATCTCGATCCCTTACCCTTTTGTCATGTCGAGCGTAGTCGAGACATCTCCTAAAGGAGATCGTGAGATCTCTCCATGCGCTACGCTTAGTCGAGATGACATTGGATGGGGCTGTGGATGACATGGGGAGGGGGATGATTTTAGAATTTATATTCAACGAATGCTTCCATGGCCTCGTAGCAGGCTAGACCGAGATTGTCATATCGCTTTGCAGTTTCGCGGTTGCGGTCCTCGGCGCGCTGCCAGAACAGTCGCTCGTCGTTGCCCAGGAACGGGGCACTCTCCATCTGACTCTGGTGGCGCAGGATAGCGTTTCGCTTCTCGCGCAACTCCTCAGGACTCATAGGCACACACATCTCGATGTCGGCCACATCCCATTCTGCCCAGGCACCACGATACATCCACACACGACAATCCTTGAGCCACTCGGCACCGGCGGTCTTCTTGGTCTCGTCGATGGCAGCCAGCACAGCGTCGGTACACTTGCGGTGAGTGCCGTGTGGGTCGGCCAGGTCGGCAGCCACATATATCTGGTGCGGCTGAATCTCGTTAATCAGATCGATGATAGGTGTGACGTCGGCCTCGGTCATAGGCAGCTTCTCAATCTTACCACTCTCGTAGAACGGCAGGTCGAGGAAGTGGACGTGCTTGCTGTCGATACCGTTGTATTCGCAAGCCAGACGGGCCTCGCCGCGACGGATCAGACCCTTGAGTCGCAGTATCTGCTGGTTGTCAAGGTCGCCCTCTTTCTTATTCTTGATAAACGCCTTGACAGCCTGGTAAGAGTGCTTGATGACCTCGTCGCTGCCGTTAGCAAAGATGGTGTTGAAACCGTTGATAAAATGCATGAATCGGTGTACTTCCTCGTCGCCAACGGCGATATTGCCCGATGTCTCGTAAGCAACATGCACATCGTGGTGCTGCTGCATGAGTCGGCGGATGGTGCCACCCATAGAGATGACGTCGTCGTCGGGGTGGGGCGAGAACACGATGACTCGCTTGGGATATGGGGTAGCGCGCTCGGGTCGGGTGCTATCGTCGACGTTGGGTTTGCCACCAGGCCATCCAGTGATGGTGTGCTGCAGCTCATTGAAAACCTCGATGTTTACCAGTCCGGCCTGACCGTCGAACTGCTCGACCAGGTGGCCCAGTCCGTTGTCCACATAGTCCTTGGTAGAGAGTTTGAGCAATGGTTTCTGTACCTTGTTACATAGATCGATGACCTGTCGACGAAGCTCGTGATCGGGCATCTTGATGTCGTTAGTAAGATTTAAATTCATGATGTTATAATGTAGTAAAGTATAAATTCTGAGTGCGAAGATACACAATATTTGCGAAATAAATGCGGAATTTGGGAAGATTAACAATAAAAATGCGTAATTTTGCACCCATGAAACAACCTGCAATACAGAAACCAGAGGGATTGAGCGAGGTGCTGCTGCACGCTTGCTGTGCTCCGTGTTCGAGCGCCATCGTGGAGTGGATGCTGGCCAACGGGGTTAGACCTGTGATTTATTATTTTAATCCAAATATCTATCCGTCAGAGGAATACGAGATCCGCAAGAACGAGAGTAAGCGCCACGCTGAGAGCCTGGGACTGCGATGGATTGACGGCGACTACAACCACGAGGAGTGGCGCAAGGGTGTGTGCGGTCTGGAGGGTGAGCCTGAGCGCGGCCGCCGCTGCGAACAGTGTTTCAAGTTTCGAATGATAGCTGCTGCCAGGAAAGCGCAGGAGCTGAACATCCCGTATTTCACCACCACGCTGGCATCGAGCCGCTGGAAGAGTCTGGACCAGATAAACCAAGCCGGCCTCATCGCCGAACAGGCGGTGGAAGGAGTAAAATTCTGGGCCCAGAACTGGCGTAAAGGCGGGCTGTATGAGCGCCGCAATCAGCTGCTGAAAGAGTACCGATTCTACAATCAGCAATACTGTGGTTGCGAGTTCAGTATGCGAGATAAATCAACAGAATCGACAGAAAAATGAAAATCGGGGGCTAAAAGTTTGCTAGTATCATTATTTTTATGTAACTTTGCGCCCTAAAATATATAAGTATTATGTTTGAGAATTTAAGTGATAGACTAGAACGCTCGTTTAAGATACTGAAGGGTGAGGGAAAAATCACCGAGATAAACGTAGCTGAAACGCTGAAAGATGTACGTCGTGCCCTGTTGGACGCCGACGTAAACTATAAGGTAGCAAAGAACTTTACCGACACCGTAAAGCAGAAGGCGCTGGGTATGAACGTGCTGACAGCCGTTAAGCCGAGTCAGCTGATGGTGAAGATAGTTCACGACGAACTGGCCGAGCTGATGGGCGGTAAGGCTGCCGAACTGAAGATTGAGGGTCGCGCCGGTGCTCCTGCCATCATCCTGATGTCGGGTCTGCAGGGTTCGGGTAAGACCACATTCAGCGGTAAGCTGGCCAAGATGCTTAAGGAGCGCCAGCACCGTAAGCCACTGCTGGTGGCCTGCGACGTGTATCGTCCTGCCGCTATACAGCAGTTGCACGTAGTGGGCGAGAGCGTAGGAGTGCCCGTGTACTCTGAGCCCGACAACAAGAACGTAGTAGAGATAGCCAACCACGCACTGCAGGAGGCCAAGGCTAAGGCCAACGACGTGGTGATCATAGATACCGCCGGTCGACTGGCAGTGGACGAGGAGATGATGAATGAGATCGAGACTCTGAAGAATGCCATCCATCCTAACGAGACACTGTTTGTGGTCGACTCGATGACCGGTCAAGACGCTGTAAACACCGCTAAGGAGTTTAACGACCGACTAGACTTTGACGGAGTGGTACTGACTAAGCTCGATGGTGACACCCGTGGTGGTGCTGCACTGAGTATCCGCACCGTGGTGACCAAGCCAATCAAATTTGTAGGTACGGGCGAGAAGATGGAGGCTATCGACGTGTTCTACCCAGAGCGTATGGCCGACCGAATCCTCGGTATGGGTGATATCGTATCGCTGGTGGAGCGCGCACAGCAGCAGTTTGACGAGGAAGAAGCCAGGAAGCTGGAGAAGAAGATACGCAAGAACAAGTTTGACTTCGACGACTTTATGGGGCAGATACAGCAGATAAAGAAGATGGGTAACATCAAGGATCTGGCTGCAATGATACCTGGAGTGGGCAAGGCAATCAAGGATATCGACATAGATGACGACGCTTTCAAGGGTATCGAGGCAATCATCAACTCGATGACACCTAAGGAGCGAGCCAATCCCGACATCATCAACCAGAGTCGCAGACTGCGTATCGCCAAGGGTTCGGGATCGAAACTGGAGGATGTGAACCGCCTGATGAAACAGTTTGACCAGACCCGCAAGGTGATGAAGATGATGACAGGCATGAACTCGTCGAAGATGGCTCAGATGGCCGCAGCAATGAAGATGCGAGGAGGCATGCCGAAGTTCTAGAGACTGAAATAAAACAATAAAGATACCTAAATTTATTATTACTATGGCATTTGGACAATGGATCAGCAACCTGGTAGGAGTCTTCGAAGAAGGACCTATGAAGGATTTGACAGAAGAGGTGGCTAAGGCCTCGAAGTCGAAGAAATCAGCCGAAGAGGTGATAATCACTGACGAGTTCCGTCAGACGTTTAGCATCGATTCGCCCGTTCGCGAGAATCTGAAAAACAGTTTTCTGTTCTCGATGTTGCTCATGGCTTCACACATCGTACTGGCCGACGGCAAGGCAGAGCCCGAGGAGTACCAGTTCCTGGGCCAGTTTCTGCGTATCAACTTCGGCAAGGAAGCTGAGTATGAGGGAATGGAAGTGGTGAAGAAAATCATTGCCAAACGTGCCGAGATGGAAGCCCGTAAACCTATGGCCTTCCTGCAGATGATAGGCGATTGTGGCAGTCAGATAGCACAGTCGCTTAGCGAAGATTTGCGATACCAGATGCTTAGTATGCTGGCGCTTATCGTGAAGAGCGACGCCAACGTGACAGATACCGAGGTAGAGGCACTCAAGGAGGTGGCCATCTACATCGGG
>JAEEGG010023367.1_pt1 | contig 12080 bp, 8 predicted proteins | sample 9134161 | NCBI WGS metagenome assembly JAEEGG01 (sample SAMN16246543, study PRJNA631951) | gut metagenome | biome: gut microbiome; feature: rumen; material: CR-attached | host: Bos | place: Iran: Karaj | collected 2018-10 | reverse complement strand
AATATCTAGATTTTATGGATTAGTTATAAAAATGTATTTTGGTGACACTGAGCATAATCCTCCTCATTTTCATGTTGTATATGGCGAGTATTCTGGAGTATTTGACATCAACTCATTAAAAATGACAGAGGGGGATTTGCCATCAAAAGCACAGGGATTAATTTTGGAATGGGCAAAACAGCATCAAGCTGAGTTATTGAAGATTTGGAATACTCAGAAATTTGAGAATATACCGCCATTGGTATAAAAAGCTTTAGGAGGAGATTATGTTTCATAAGATTATGTCAGTTAAACCTGTTGAAAACTTTTTTCTCCTTGTGAAATTTCAAAACGGAGAATGTAAAAAATATAATGTTTCACAACTATTTGAGAAATGGGAGTCGTTCAAGACTCTTCAAAGCGTAAAAGGTTTGTTTGAACAAGTAAAAGTTGATACCGGTGGATACGGTATCAGTTGGAATGATGATATAGATTTAGCGTCAGAAGAATTGTACTATAACGGAGTCTAGGTTTAGGGTTATAAACTCTGCGCAAGGGGGTGTAGCGGCGCGAAGCGTTCGCGTAGCGAATGAAGGCGAAGCCGGAACCGCGAAACACCCGACCGGCCGCGACAGCGGACGGGTGCGCCCGTATAAAATCCTTACAAAAATTCCGCGCGACTACCATATAATCCGGCTGTTTTTTCGACCATTTTCAGTCAAAACTAGTTGACATTAGTTTTATATCAAACTATAATCGCATTCATGAAACAGTTTGATATAAAACGATTTTTAACTTTAGCCTGTGCGTGCGCCGTTATGCTCGTCTGCGCGCTCGGCATCACATCATGTAAAACAGAAAAAGCTACTGTAGAATCAATAGCCGTATTCGTTCCGGGCGTCGTCTCTGGCAGCCCGGTTTACGAAATGCTCGTAAGCGGCGCGGAAAAAGCCGTTGCCGACTTTAACGCCAAAAATCACGCGGATGGCAAGAACGCCGTCAAATGCACGATTATCGAGGCAGGCACGAATCAGTCAGAATGGAGCGGAAAACTCACCGCGCTCGCGTCATCCGGCGAATACACTATGATTCTTTCGTCAAATCCGTCGCTCCCGGACCTTGTCGCACCGCTTACAACCCAGTTCCCGGACGTAAAGTTCATCCTTATGGACGCGTTCCTGGAGGGCAACTCTTCGGTAGCGACAGTGCGCTACAATCAGCGCGAGCAGGCCTTTATGGCAGGCTACGCGGCGGCGACAGTCTCTGCATCCGGCATGGAATACGCCAATGCGGCGCACAAAATCGCGCTTGTGGCAGCGCAGGAATATCCCGTCATGAACGACATAATCTTTCCGTCTTACATAGAAGGCGCAAGAGCCGCTGTTCCCGACACAGAAGTTGAGTTTGTCGTAGTGGGCAACTGGTACGACGCGTCAAAAGGCATGGAGCTTGCCGATGCACTTTATGCTTCTGGAACGGACGTAATTCTGCCGATTGCTGGCGGTGCTTCTCAGGGAGTTATCGCTTCCGCTCAGAAAGCAGGATTTTATATCGCTTGGTTCGACGACAACGGCTATTCCAAGGCACCGGGATACGTTATTTCAAGCACGACGATGGCTCAGGACAAAATGTCGTACGAAATGACGACGAAGTATCTTGAAAAGACGGTGAAATACGGAACGGCAGAAACTGTCGGCATTAAAAAAGGTTACATTGCATTCGTGGAGGATGACCCTGTTTATATTTCCTCCGTGCCGGACGATGTCCGCGCGACGATTGCTAAAGAATACGCACTGATTAAAAACGGAGATCTTCTCCTTCCTTCTCCGTAAGTTTAGTTAGGGCGTAGATATTGCGGTTTTCCGGGCTTGCGGGGCCCGCTAACGCTTGGTCTGGCAGAGTTTTGCGTCGCAAATCTGCCAGACCGGCTTCGCCGCCCCTCCACCCCGGCGCGTACCGAATCGTAATTAAAAGCCGGCGTGGGTTTTTGTGCCTGCCCGGCATTTACGCTTATACGTAGCGGCCTTGTAAGCCGCGCATTTTATTCTTTTATGGCGATACTTTCCGCATATAAAATTTCAAAAAACTATCCTCGAAAAAAAGTCCTCGATGAAGTTTCTTTTTCATTCGAGGGCGGTCGTATTTATGCGCTCTTGGGCGAAAACGGGGCAGGAAAATCAACGCTCGCGTCGGTACTTACAGGCAGCCTGCGTCCTGACGGCGGAAAGCTGCTCCTTGACGGGGCAGAAATAAACCGCTCCCCGGCTGAAGTGTGCCGTATCGCCGCCGTAAGCCAGATTCCGGAGCTTGTGGAAAGCGTTTCTGTGCTTGATAACTGCATCCTTGGCGCGGAGCCCGCAGGTCATTCCGGCATTATAAGGCGAGGTGCGGCGCGAAAAGAGCTTGAAACTCTGTGCCGCCAATGGAATACCGGTGAAATTCTAAACAAAAAAACATATACGCTTACGGCGCAGGAGCGTTTTTATGCAGCGTTCCTTTCCGCGCTTTACAGAAACCCCGATTTTCTTATTCTTGACGAGCCTTCCGCGACGCTTTCGGGCAAAGAGCGAGCCTTGCTTTTTGAAAGCCTTTCGGCAGCGGCGCGCGACGGACTTTGTGTCATTTTTATAACGCATGACATAAAAGAAGCCGTCCGCTATTCCGACGCGGTTTATGTCCTGCGCGACGGAATAGTTTCCGCGCGGTATGAGGCGGATGAACTTAAAAAAGCTGACGCAGAAAGTTGCGTCAAAAAAATATACGGCGCAATGTTTGGAGAATCCGTTCCCGGTGCGACTTGTGAGGTTGTGGCATCTGCCGCGCCCGGTGCGGCTGACGGCAATATCGCGTATGGTGCCGAAATTCTCCGGTTTGACGGCGTTTCCGCCGCTCCGTACAGAAAAGCTTCCCTTTACGACGTGTCGTTTATTGTACAGAGAGGAGCCGTAACTTGCATTACAGGACAAAAAGAAGCGGGGCTTGAAACGCTGGAAGATATCGTCACCGGCATGAACGAATACCCTGTTTCTGGCGAAATCCGCTTGATGGGCGCGCCGTGCAAACGCCTTACGCCGTCGATGCTTCGTGAAAGCGGAGCGGGCATTGTACCGTCCGATAAAACGCACAGGGCTTCGTCGCCGCTTCTTTCCGTCCGCGACATTTTGACCGCCCGCTACGGAAAAGAAACGAGCATAATTGACGCTTCTGGTGTCGATATCCTGCCGGATGAACCTGTTACGAACCTTTCCGGCGGAATGCTCCAGAGCCTTGTTATAGAACGCGAGCTGTACGCGGAACAAGACGAAGTGCGGGAAGCTGCTGTTAGCGGACGACAGTCCCGTGGCGAGCAACAGGTTCCGCATTTGCAGACGGTTCGGCGCGGGCAACAGGTTCCGCGCGGGCGGGAAAAAGCGCATTTGCTCATTTTTGCGAATCCTGTTTACGGACTGGACAGGCGGCGCACATCCGCAATTTTACAGCGGATAAAGTCAGAGGCGCAAAAAGGCGCGGCTGTATTGGTTCTTTCCACGGAAGGCTCTGAAGTTGAAAAAATCGCTGATATAAAATACAAGCTTGTTTCCGGAGTGCTTAAAAAAGCCGAGGCTGCCGCACAAAACAGTACACAAAGCAGCCCACAAAACGCCGCACAAGGCAGCACTAAAAACAACGCGCAGAACGCCACGTTTGGTGGCGCGTATGATTCGGCGAGCGCGAAAAGCCCGAAAAAAGAAACAACCGCGTCCGGCGCACCGGAACGGACACGCATAAAGGAGCGGTTCGCCGCCAAAAAACGCGCCTTTAACCTTCATCCGCTTTACGCGCTCGTTTCTGGCTTTGTGGCGGCAGCCGTCCTTATCCTTATTATGGCGAAAAATCCGTGGCAGACGCTTCTTTCGTTTTTCGCCGCGCCTGTTTCTTCCGCTTTTTTTGCGGGGAACTGGCTCAACACAGCGACTTTGCTTTTGGCGGCGGCGGTCGGTGCGTATTGTTCAATAACGGCTGGCTCAATAAACCTTGGCGGCGAAGGTCAAGTTTATGCGGGCGGATTCGTCGCAGCTTTGGCTCTGGGATATTTGCCGGAGCTTCCTGCCGTTGCCGCCGTACTTGTCCTTATAATTGTTGCGGGTTTATCCGCCGCCGCCGGAGCCGCAATGATGGCTGTTCCGGCTGTTCTAAAGACACGCAGGAATATCGAAGTTCTTTTGTCATCATTTTTGCTTTCTGGCGCGGTTATTCCGTGCATCGACAGCGCGATAACGAATGTTTTCCGTGCCAAAAGCGGTAACTTGCTTGCAACTCCGTTCCTTAACGAATGTTTCCGGCTGCCGCACATTCTTAAGCCGTCCTCGCTTAATATCTCAGTTTTTGCGGTGCTTGCTGTGGCAGCCTTTCTTCTTTATATCCTTGTTAAAACAAAAAAGGGCAGGGTATTCCGCATTGCGGGAACAGCCCCGGCATTCGCAAAACTGAGCGGCTTTAACGTTCACCGGAACTTTACTTGCGGCATGCTTCTTTCCGGCTCTCTCCACGGATTGTGCGGCTTTCTTGCAGTTACGGGTACGCATTTTACGTGCCATTCCGGGTTTTACTCCGGCTTCGGCTGGAATGCACTCACAGCTGCCCTTATCGCGGGTAAAAATCCGCTAATGCTTATTCCATCTGTGCTCGTGCTTTCGTTTATCTACACAGGTTGCGAAAAAACAGTCCTGACGGGCAGCATGAATCCCGACATGACGTTTATAATTCAGGCTGTTATCCTGCTTTTTGTAACGGTAAGGCGCAGTTCAAATTCCGGTAGCGGAGGCAACAAATGAAAATAATCCTCAATATCCTTGTTTCATCCGTTCCTCTTTTGCTCGCCTCAGCCGGAGCCTTGGTCAGCGAATATGCGGGCGTGCTCGCGGTTTTTATTGACGGCATGATAAACCTTTCGGCGTTCCTTACGTTTTTGTTTGCATACTGGACAGAAAGTGTAGCCGCCGCGTGCCTGCTCGCCGCTCTTTGCGCGGTCGTAGTGGCTTTGCTTGCTTCGTATTACACTGAAAAAACAAAAGCGAATCCTTTTGTAACTGGCATTGTGCTTAACCTTTTTTCGTCAGGATTCACGTCAGTGTGTTCTTCGCTCGTGTTCCGCACGAAAGGTGTTTTGTCACCCGCGATTCTTGCAAGCAGTTTTTCGTTCAAAGAAGGGCTTTTTCCTTCGCTTACGAACGAAACGTCGCTGTTCGTCCTTTTTATACCGGCTTTTGTTTGTGTGCTTGTATTGTATCCTGTCGTGCGGTACACGAAATGGGGATTGCGTCTTGTCGTTGCGGGCGCCGCGCCTGACATCCTTAAAAAGAAAGGTGTAGAGCCCGCTTTTTACAGGTGCTCTTCTTGGCTTGTAGCGGCATTTTTCGCATCGGTTGCGGGTTCCGTTCTTACGCTTCGCTTGTCGTCTTTCGTGCCGAATATCAGTTCCGGGCGCGGCTGGATTGCGCTGGCGGCAGTTTTTCTTGGCAGACGGAACGTGTTTGGAGTGATCGCGTCATCGCTATTGTTCACTGCTGCCGGGTACGCGGCGGACAGCATTCAGACTGCGGCTGGCTTTTCGTTTATCCCGCCGTCGGTGCTTCCGGCGCTTCCGTACATAGCGGCAACAGTCGTGTTCTTTTTTGGTAAAACGTCGTCTAGGTCAAAAATCAGGAAATAATATCCGCAGTTTTTACGGTATCGCTATCGCTGGCACCCTGTGTGCGATAGCCAGTTTGCGCGAGCAAACATCTAAAATACTTTTCCTATAGCTACCGGAGCGTAGCGACGGAAAGTAGGTTCCTCGTTACACTCGTCAATACTTTCCACACAGGGAACCTGCCAGCTACGCGATCCCGTAAAGATTTACCCTCTATTATGCTGCCTTTTTACCAGTCATACCCAAAAAGAACAGGAAAACCTAAGAGTTAAAATAGGCTAAAAGATCGTCGTCGTTTTCGGGTTCAGCGTCGAATGATTTTTTCGGTTCTTCCGATTCTCCAGCAACGTTAAATGTGTCGATGTTCATAAATGCCGGGTTTTGTTCAAGTATGTCGGCGCTGGCTATGTCAGTGCCGGCTATATCAGCGCCAACTGCATCCGGGCTTGCGGATGGCTCGTTTCCTTCAATACCGCTTTCCGCCGGAGCTTCTGTGGTGCTGTTGCCGCCTTCTGCGCTCGCCGAAATTTCAGCTACATCACTTTCTATGTCATTAAGCGCATCCGACGTTCTGAACGCGGAAAGCTTTGTGGAAAGACTTTTCATGTTGTTATTCGATTCTGCACTGAATTCGCTGACTTGAAGCATCTTTTCTACAATGTCGCTCGCGCCGGTGCGTATCTCGTTAACGCCGGTCTTTGACTCTGAGAAAATGCCGTGCATTTGAGCCATCGCCTCAGAAACAGCCATTTGCTGCGAATTGAGCTGATCGCACTGTCCGCTTATCTTAGATGCTGTCTCTGCAACAGATTGCGTTCTCTTTTCTACTTCGTTAATCTTTTGGTCTACGGCTCGCAGGTCGCCCGTAATGTCGTGGAGCGAATTGCTCATATCCTGCGCCTGCTCGCTTACGCGCGCGAACGCTTCTGCCGCAAGGCTGCTCGCCTTATCTGCTTCCTTTACCTTGCTCACTATCGCGTTTATTGATGAAGAAATGCGGTGCGAGTTATCCGCTGTGGATTCCGCAAGCCGCCTGATTTCTTCGGCGACAACGGCGAATCCTTTTCCGGCTTCGCCCGCGTGAGCACTTTCTATGGCGGCATTCATGGAAAGAATGTTCGTCTGTTCCGCCACGGTGTTTATAATCTCTATGATGTCGCCAATCTCATCGAGCTGGCCTGTAATCTCGTTAAGCATGTCGGTCGTCGCGCTTATCTTACTGTCGCCGTCAGTTACGAACTGCTGTATGCGCTCCGCGTTCTGCGATTTTTCTATAGAAGTGTCGGTTATTCCAGTAACGAGTTTTGCCATCTTCGTTATGTCGGCAGAGTTCTGCGAAATAGAGTCGTACTGCATCTGGTTGTCAACAACAAGCGCGAGCGCAATGTCAGACATTTCCATAAGTTTTTCCATGGAGCTTTTAACGGCGGCTTCAAGCGATTCGAACTGCCTGTTGAGCGATTCAATGCTCATGCGTATCTGGTGCGTTGCCGCTGCAGTCTGCGTGGCAGCTCCCTCGTATGTTTTTCCGAACTGAACGGCTATATCCGCGCCATGTTTAACTTCCTGAAGAATGCTATCAAGCGCCCCAACTGTTGCTGTAAGATCGCGCGTAAGGTCGCCAACTTCGTCCCTGTGCTTGTCCAGAAGCCTTACCCTGAAGTCCTTGTCGGAAAGCTGCTGTGACGCGTCGCGCAGCGTCTTTATGCGCTTCGTTATCCTTCCCGTCGCTCCTTTTGTGATGAAGAACGCCGTTATAGATGCCACGACGATAATTGCGAGCGTAAGATAAAGGAACTGGTAGTATATTCTCCAGCAGAATTCAGTAAGTCCATCGCACAGCTGCGAAAGCGATTTGTTGAATGTTTCGTTTATATAGATGATATTGTTCTGCGCGTTAGAAATGTAATAAATGGCATTGTCCAAGGCCGTTGTGTCGCGCATGCCTTTAAGCTGCCTTGTGCCTTCCAGAAGTCCGTATGCTTTTACCGTTATTTTTATGGATGCGTCAACGGTTTGGTCTGTCACAAGATTTTTGTACTGCTGAGAAAGTTCGTCAAAACTTGGCTGTATGTAGTTCCATGTTTTGATTACCGAAGAAACTTTTTCAGCCATTTCTTCGTCAAATTTGGCGATTATCCGAGAATTGTCCAGAGATGCGAAAAGAGAGTCTGCTTCTGTGCGCAAAGCTTCCCAGTTTGTAGAGACTTCATCGAAGGTAAACTTTCTTGCAAAAATGGCGTCGTTGTAGGAAACAAGCTTTTGGACGATAGCCTCCGCATCCTTTGCGGTGGTTTCGTAGTCGCGGAGCTTCATTATCTGCAAGAAGCTAAGAAACATGAAAGCACTTATTGCACAGGCAACAATCAGAAGAGAAATGATGATGGTCTGAAATTTAGCGTTAAGTTTCATTAAGCCCTTCCGTCCTCTCCGACACCTCTAGCATATATCATTAAATGGAAAAAAGAAACATCAAAAACGAAGATTTATTGATAAATTGCTGATTTTATAGGATGCTTCAGTTGCCCTGCGGTACCTCTTGAAGCGTTTTCAAAACTCTGCTACGCTTTCCGTATGGCAAAGTACCAGCCTTTTGGCAAAATAAATCTTGAAAAACGCTCATGGCCCGACAACGTAATTACAAAGCCGCCGATTTGGTGCTCCGTCGATCTTCGTGACGGCAACCAGGCACTTCCTGTGCCCATGTCCGTGGAGCAGAAGCTCGCTTACTTCGACTTGCTTTTAAAAATCGGGTTCAAGCAGATAGAGATAGGCTTTCCTTCCGCGAACGACACGGAGTATTCTTTTGTGCGCCGCCTTATAGACGAGAATCTTATTCCGCAGGATGTAGCCGTTCAGGTACTTTGCCAGGCGCGGAAGCCGCTCATACGGCAGACGTTCGCGGCGGTGAACGGTGCGCCGCACGTTATTTTTCATTTATATAATGCTGTTTCTGAAGTTCAGCGCAAGTTCACGTTCGGCATGTCCAAAAAGGAGCTTGTCGATTTGGCTTGCAACGGCGTGCGCCTTATAAAAGACAACCTTTATTATGTGGGTGAGAAGACAAAAATACAGCTGGAATATTCACCGGAAGATTTTTCTGCGACAGACGGAGATTTTTGTGTTGAGATTTGCCACCGCGTCTATGAGGAATGGAACCCCACCGCGGAAAACCCGCTGATATTGAACTTGCCTGCGACGGTGGAGACTGCCACCGCGAACATTTTTGCTGATCAAGTTGAGTATTTTATAACGCATTTTGAGGATGCCGCTGGGATTCATGAGCGGCTTCCTGACGGCAGGCTTTGCGGCGGAAAAGTGGTAATAAGCCTTCACAACCATAATGACAGGGGAACAGGCGTGGCCTGCGCGGAGCTGGGACTTCTTGCCGGCGCGTCCAGAATAGAAGGAACGCTTTTCGGGAACGGCGAACGAACCGGAAATCTTGATATAATTACAGTCGCAATGAACATGTACACGCAGGGAATAAACCCCGGCCTTGATTTTAGCCGCATAAACGATGTCTGCGTGCAGTTCACGAACCTTACAGGCATGGCCGTTCCCGTGCGGCAGCCATACGGCGGTGCGCTTGTTTTCACTTCTTTCTCCGGCTCCCACCAGGATGCAATTCGTAAAGCACTGGCGGCACGGGCGAAGTGCGGCGGCGATGACGAGCCGTGGCGCATTCCGTATCTGCCGATTGACCCCAAGGACGTTGGTCGCGAATACGAGGAGATTATCCGTATAAACGCACAGAGCGGCAAAAGCGGGGCAGCCTGGATACTGGAGAATCGTTTTGGCGTTATATTGCCGAAAGAAATGCAGATTATCGTTGGAAAGGCGGTCAAGCAGGCTGCCGACACGGCACAAAAAGAGCTTTTGCCGCAAGAAGTATACAAGCTGTTCGCAGAAGGCTGGCTTAACACAGCCGAGCCTCTTTCTGTGCTCGACATCGCCGAGACGCACATGGACGGCGGCGACAGCAGCGACAATGTTCTTTGCCGCACGAGTATTCTTTGGAACGGAAAGCAGTATTCTGTGGGCGGGAAGGGCAACGGTCCTGTTGCCGCCTTCTCAAAGGCTCTTGCCTTTACGCCCGTGCCGCCGTTCTCCGTCGCCGACTTCCACGAGCATTCTATAGGCTCCGGTTCAGACACGGACGCTATGGCTTACGTAAAGCTTCGATTTGAGAACGGCGACGTTCAGTGGGGAGCCGGAAGAAGTTCCAACATCGGACGCGCCGGTATAAACGCCATTGTCAGCGCAATAAACCGGCTCAGCTGTTCAAATTCATAATCTTTTGTTTTGTAATGTCTTTATCATAATATGATAGCTTTCAAAGGTGCGTAGACAACATCACTGCATTGCCACTATTGAAGCCCGCAGGGCTGAACTTGTGGCAGATGCAGGATGTTGTCTATGCACTATAAATAAAAGCATCTAAGTTAATGACATTGCTTTGTTCTTGTGTACAGAATTATACACATTTTTTTACACCCGTATAAAAAAGTGTACGTTTTTTGTTTTCGTTAGCAAAATTTTATCTTTTTTTCTTAAATTTAAGAAATTTTTTAATTTTTGTGTGTAAAATCGTGTTTTTTCAAAATAATGTGTTATAGCCCCTTAAAGACCGAAATATAACGAGTTAGCAAGAGTCGCGGATAAAAATTCGGCTTTTGTTCGAAATCTGGTAAAAATCATCATCCTTTGGAACGCCCTAAAAAAATAAGAAACAAAAAAGTTGGCACGGTTTTTGCATATATACCTATGGAAGCGACGATGTGCATAAAAATTCACACACCGCTTTCAAAGGGGTAAAAGATGGAAAAGAGTATTTACAGCAGCTACATCAAGCAGATACTTAAGTATCCGCTGATGACTTTTGAAGAAGAGGTTGAGCATTCAAAGCTCATCCAGCAGGGTGACCAGAAAGCTAAGATGCGTCTTGTTCAGGCGAACCTTAGGCTCGTGGTCAATATCGCGAAGAAATATGAGAATCCTTATGTCTCTATAATGGACCTGATCCAGGAAGGAAATATCGGTCTTATGGCAGCTGCAGGAAAGTATCATTATTCTTACAACACGCGGTTTTCAACATACGCATACGCATGGATTGCACAGTCCATAACAAGATATATCCAGACAAAGACATCGATCATCATGCTTCCGAACCGCAAGGAAGAGGCTTTGCGCAAGGTTCGCTCGGAAAAATCCAAGCTGTACCAGATTCTTGGCCGCGATCCTTCATACGAGGAAGTTGCTGAAAGCGTGAATATGTCTGTGAAAAAGGTAAAGGCAATTCTTTCTTACTCATACTCAATCGTAAGCATGAATGCTCCGAGCGACGAAGAGAACGGAATTGAGCTTTGCGACATGATTCCAGACAGTCATTTTACGCCAGAAGGCAAGATGATGAACGATATGGACAAGCAGGAAATTAAGTCGATGGTTGACGAGCTTCCTACGATTGAAAAGAACGTCATCTACAATCGCTTTAATTTCAATTGCGACAGCAAGGTTAAGACACTCCGCCAGCTCGGTGACCAGCTTGGAGTTTCTGCCGAAACTGTAAGACAGATGGAGATTCGCGCTATCCGCCGTCTCCGCACAAACTATAATAATAGTAAAGCCTGCCGCCAGGCTTAATACAAGACTTGATGCGATTTCAGGCAGTGGATTTTACCCCGCTGCTGCCTGTTTGGAGCATCACCAATAATTTTCCTCCGCTTTTAGAGGCCGTCCAACGCGAACTGGATGGCCTCTTTTTTTGTGTGATGGGGCGTTGCCTTGACCGCTACGGACAAAAAAGCTACTATACAAGCGGTTCGGTAATATGCCAAAGAAAAAACGAAAGCAGCTTTCCAACAAACAAATATTGATGATAACTCTCTGTATACTCGGAGCTGGTATGCTCATGCTCGTGGCGAGTATTTTGCTTGCGCCGTCAGCAGAGCCAGCTCCGGTGGCACAGAGCGGAAGCGCGGTCGTGGAGCAGGGCGGTACGGCACAATCCGGGTCTGGCGCGGGCAGTGCGAGTGGCGCGGGAAGTTCGGCGCAACAACCTGCAAAGCCGACACAATCAGCTCAGACTCAATCACAGGGAACAACATCGCCGAAACCCGCGGAATCTGCGACTAACACAAAGCCCGCGGAAAGTTCGACAAGCCCGGCGAATTCTGCGGCGGGCGCGAGCACATCAGGAAGCAGCGCGTCCAGCACTGGCGCGGCGGCACAAAAACCGCAGGCTTCGGCAACAGCCCAGACAAGCGCATCATCATCCACCCAATCCGCCACGGCGAGCTCGTCCGGTGCCGGCACAACTTCAAGTAACTCCGCCACAGCGACAGCCCCGGCAACTTCCACGACATCAACAAAACCCAAGTCTAACGGCGCGAAACTCGTCTTTGTCTTTGATGACGCGGGGCACAAC
>JAEEGG010023366.1_pt1 | contig 12080 bp, 15 predicted proteins | sample 9134161 | NCBI WGS metagenome assembly JAEEGG01 (sample SAMN16246543, study PRJNA631951) | gut metagenome | biome: gut microbiome; feature: rumen; material: CR-attached | host: Bos | place: Iran: Karaj | collected 2018-10 | reverse complement strand
GAAAAGGTGAAACTATTGAACTCGGCTATGCCTCGTTTACTATAAACAGGGTTGACAAAGAGGGCATCAGCATTTCGTCAAACGAGGATTTGGTGTATAACGGAGAAATCGTTCATAAATTATTTTTAAACAAATATGATGGGTGTGAGATTCATTCACAGAATGGATAAGCAACAATTAAACTTATCGAAATAGAAATTCAGTAGGAAGAAATGATTTCGGGGTAAGAGCGAGGATATAGATTATGAAGGCTTTTATAGTTTACTGTCATCCATCAGAGAACTCTTTTACAAAGAGTATGTGCGATGCGTTTGTAAAGGGTATAACTGATTCGGGGAATGAGTATATATTGTCGGATCTTTATAAGATGGATTTCAAATCGGATATGACAGAAGAGGAATACCTCAGAGATGCTAATTACAGGAATACAACGGATGTTGCGGACGATGTTCGTATGGAGCAGGAAAAGATTAATTCTGCGGATGCGATAGTATTCATTTATCCGGTGTTCTGGACGGAAGCGCCGGCAAAACTGGTTGGCTGGTTTGACAGAGTTTGGTCTTATGGATTCGCCTATGGCGAAAAGACCATGAACATACTTGATAAAGCATTAATCCTGTGCTCAGCTGGTAATCCGATTGAACGGCTTGAAGAGTTCGGGCTTCTTGACAGTATGAAAAGAGTTATGCTGGGGGACAGACTCTTTGGACGTGCCAAACAGACCGAGTTTGTGGTCTTCGATAACACATCGAGAGAAAATGAGCTTAGAAAGAAAAACTGGGATATGAACCTCCAAAAGGCTTATGAGATTGGGAAAGGTTTATTCGACTGATGGTACGGGAAGCGAGAAAAGATGAGAAGGCGGGGTATAACAGCAGCGACAAGACAGCCTTTATACAGTGGATAGGGATGGATAAATGATAGAATGGGGTGATCAAAGTGAATGAATTTAACGAATATGTACAAGAGAGTTTTTCCTCAGCCGGTGATATTGTCATAAAAGCTATGATGGGAGGGTATCTGGTATATTTTAATGGTAAGCTGATAGGTGATATTTGTGATAATGAAGTGTTTTTAAAGAGAACACCGACATCTGACAGACTTCTTGCGGATTCAGAACAGCGATATCCTTATGAAGGTTCAAAAACACTGATGCACGTATTTGACAGATTTGAGAATACGGATCTGATTGCAGAATTACTGGAAGGCATGTATGCAGAGCTGCCCGAGAAGAAAACAAAGAAAGACAAATGAGACAGATATATTTCAGTTAAAACTGACTAAGACAAATCGGGGTTTGACGAGCAGAGAATTCTGCTTAAATTCGACGGCTAGCTCATCTTCTTGACCTGACGGTCAAGAAGCATCGCGGGCTTTCAGCCCGCTCAATTCTGATTTGTTGGGTTGACTGCAAGAACATAAAATTGGAATATATTACAGGATAATGAAATATAAGAAAGTACTTGAAAAGAATTTTTAATTACATTAGTCTTTTATTTGGACGTCCGAATCTATCCTAAGAGGAGGCTTATGACCATGAACAAAGAACAACTACACAGCTACATTTCAGATAGCACAGGAAATGAGAGTAATATCTGTCAGATTTATGTGATTAAAGACGGCGAGATTGCATATGATGATTGTTGGCACGGATTTAAGACCGAAGATGCGATGAATGTCAATTCGGTGACCAAAGGTGTGATGGCATTGCTTGCAGGAATCGCATTAGACAGGGGCTGCATCAAGAGTGTGGATCAGAAGGTAATGGATTTCTTTCCGGATTATACTGTTAAGCGCGGAGAGAAAACCATATACGATGTAACAATAAAGCATCTGCTTACGATGACTGCTCCGTATAAAGGTAAGTCAGAACCTTGGAAAAAGGTATGTACTTCACAGGACTTTACGATAGCGATACTTGATTATCTTGGAGGCCGCAGCGGAATCACAGGTGAATTTAGGTATGCTACGCTTGGTATTCAGATTCTTGCAGGAATAATTGAGAGAGCAACCGGTGAGAAGTGTATAGATTTTGCCAACAGCAATCTGTTTGAACCTCTGGGGCTACCGAAGCGAATACCACACGGCGACAGCTCCAAGGAAGATCAGTTTGATTTCTTCATGAACAAGAATCCAAGGAAATATGAATGGTACAGTGACCCTCAGGGGAGCGTTACTGCGGGTTGGGGATTATGTATGTCGGCAAAAGATATGGCTGTGATCGGTGCTTTGGTATCAAATTATGGTCAGTATGATGGAACGAGGATAATCACCGAAGAATACTTGAAGGACATGATAGCACCACATCTTAAGCTTGGTGAACGATTTGGTTATATGAATTACGGATACTTGTGGTATAAGCCCTATGATGATAAAGATGTTTATGCTGCAATCGGTGATAGTGGCAATATAATCTATGTCAATATGGAAAAGAAGATATCTGTTGGTATAACCGGAACATTCAAGCCAAGAATCTTCGATAGGGTAGACTTTATAGAAAAGAAAGTGTTGCCTGTGATCGATGGGTGATTGTCAAGATTCGATTGTCATTCATGACATCAAATCGGGTTACACGAATAGATGTCCAATTTCGGATGTATGTTATACCTGAATATATTTGCCAGGATATACCGGAAAATAGTATGCAAAATATGCGATTAAAAAAATATGAAAATTAGAATTGATTCTTCCAAATGCAGCTCTGTAATTCAAGGATGGTCCCGTTTCAGTAATGGAATGGAGGATTATTGGTATTATTCTGATCAGTTTTTTGAAACCGGAAAATCTTATGGCTTGATCAGTGAGTATATGCAAGGATGTATGTATCTTTCATATTTGCTTGGAGGAAAAATCAAACCTGAAGATAATTTGGAAATCTATATAGATGACCAGAAGTCAGATATTGATAAACTTAATGATTTTGGTTGGAATATCGAACCTTATTATGAAAAATACAAAAATCTGGTTGTCAAAAAGGCTATCGAAAATGGGTTGAAAAAAGGACTCGTTTCGGAATCGTTTGAACAGATTGCTAAAGCATTTGTTCTTACGGAACCTCGATATGACAGGAAACTCAGTCAATTGAGCGGTGAAAGATGGAGGGCCTCCGCAGCAATCGGATATGTATTGGGAAAGAAGGTTTTCTATGGACCATACCGTTCAAGCGAGTACTACTCAAAAATGAATGCGTTACCGGAAATCATTAATTTCCTAAAAGAGAAGGATTGCATGGTGGTTCTTCCTGTCGGTTCTGACATATATATAAAAAGATACGTTGATCAGTGTATATATTTAGAGCCAAAGAATTATCAGTTTCAAGACGCTCTTTGCATGCGTGCTGGTTCAGAACCACGAGTACAAATCACCGGGAGAACCATTGACTGAGTATAATAAAGATTGGTCGAACAGTACTTTTTCAAGGCTGAAAAATTATATCGAGAGCAGAAATATTAGATAGGGGGATGCGTCCAAACTGCGGAAAAGCGATGGCTTGAATTTTATAAACTTTTACTGGTAAGAAAGAGAAGGTGCTGTCATGTGGCAGCACCTTCTGATTGTTTAGATTGTGATATTACGGTGTTATGATCCGTAATCTGTCTGGGCCGAGTTCAGGAGTTCTTTAAGACGGGCGATTTCCTGGTCCTTGTTCATCAACTCGAGCTTCTGCTTATCAATGGTGGGCTGGAGTTCGGATCTGGCGGTATCGTAGCCTGAACCATACCCTGAGTCATACCCCATTTCATATCCCTTTTTTATCCCGCTGTCTTCGGCAGCTGTCATGCAGTCGAGGTATCTCTGGTGAGCCTCGAATATGGTTTTTTCTTCACTCTGTATCGTTGCTTCGTACATAACCTCTGCCACCTCCTTGCCAATGGGAACAATGTAGCTATTTCCGATTCAAATATAGCATATTTATACGGAGATTTGTGGAGTATAATATATTTCGGAGCAATGAAATCGCAAATATAAGGCTAGAATATTCCGAAGCTTTTGCTGATAATGCAATAATTCAGAAGATAAGCAGATATGGACGAAGTAACACTTAATCTCTCCGGAGTAGTGGGGAAGGATGGACAGAAAATCGCATATGTACGTTTTTCCAGGGGCGATGACTTTGCAGAAGGTTATATTCCTGACTGTATTTTTACCAAGGTTCAGGGATTTACTGAAGATGAGGTCTCTATGCTCACGGATTATCTGCGGGCAAATCTGACGGAACTTAAGAAACGTGCGGCGGGGATCAACCCGCTAACTGCAATTATGGGCAGATCAGTATAGGATAGATATTTGAACAATAATGGGATGATATATATGGTTCGTAAACATATTGTTTTCTATGGCTCCGTCCAGGGTGTCGGATTTCGCTGGAGAGCAAAAAATGCAGCAGAACACTTTTCCTGTACAGGCTGGGTTAGGAATGAATGGGATGAATCTGTATCTATGGAGATTCAAGGAACAGAAGAAGCCATAGAATCTGTGATCCTGGCTATAGAAAAAGGGACTTTTGTACATATAGAGAACATGGATATGAAAGATATACCGGTAGTCGATAGTGAATACGGATTCAGAGCGGAGTAGTAAAAGTCTGGAGTTCAGTATGAAAAGTAAAAAAACTAACATTTGGACTATAGTAATATTGATATCCCTGACAATACTGATTGTCATGGGGCTTATCAGTAATGCTCTGGAGATTGGTGAGAGACTTGGCAGAGTTCATTTTTCTCTGGAGATTTTATTTTACATTTTGATCCTGGTCGTGGTTCTGGGCGGAATAGTTTATCCTGTTGTTTCAATATTTATGGCACCGATTTTTTCACTAAAGGATCTTCATAATGCCGAAGGAAAAGCTAGGCAGAAATGGTGCAAGAAGCTTGTTAAGAACCTGCTGGAAAATGTGGAGCTTACTCCTGAGGAAGAAGCGGAAGTAAAGGGATTCCTTAAGTTTGAAGATCAGACCGATGACAAACTGATCGAGTTCTTTGACAGGAAGATTGCTCCAAAGCTTAATAAAGAGATATTCGACTCGGCTAAGAAGGTTCTGATAGTAACTGCGGTGTCACAGAACTCTGTGTATGACATGCTGGGAATGGCTGCGGTGAATTTCAATCTCATTAAAAGACTTGTTGAGATATGCGGATTCAGGCCGAGTAATTTCCAGGTCTGCAGGTTATATATAAGAATCTTATCGATCACTCTTGTTGCCGGAAATCTCGAGGATATGAACATAGAAGAGTTTATCCCGGATATTACGGAAGGAGCTCTGGGAAAGACTCTCGGGATCGTCGCAGCATCTGCTACACAGGGTGTTGTCAACGCACTTACAACGCTTCGGATGGCTGCCATTTGCAAGAATTATCTGCTGAATGCAGATGTGTCTCTGACAAGAAAGGAGCTACGAAAGAAATCTTACGCGGAGGCTCTTGAGGTGTTAAGGGCAGTAGTCAAACAGGGTATGGAAGACAAGGTGAAAAAGCCTGTAAGGAGCTTTTTCGGAAGAAAAAAGGGATCACCCGAGGAAGGATGAAGCATGATATCGGATGAACAGAAGATTTATGAATTATCACAGATCTGGAAGGATGCAGAGTACAATTTTGCCTTCTGGGATAAGGTGAGTATCGATTGGGACGGGGAGTACCGCAAAGCTCTGCCCAGAGTGCTTGCAACTTCGGATATGTACGAATACTACCGGGAGCTTGCCCGTTTTATAAACCTGCTCGGCGACGGTCATACCGGTGTCGGCTTCCCGATGGAGATCATGCAAAGCACCGAGTATTATTCGATGCTTCCGGTTTATCTTGCCAAGATTGGTGATGATTATATCGTCATAAGCGTAGATGAGAAATATAAGGACGAGATCCCGATGTTCAGTGTGCTGAAGAAGTTTGACAGTGTGGATATCGGAGAATATATCAAAGAGGAAATATACCCCTACATCTGGCATGGGAACGAAGAAGCCTGCGTAAGGAACGCCCTGATCGAACTGCTGTGTGGGAAAGCGGGCAGCGAAGCGGTCCTGACACTGGAGAAGGATGGAAAGGTGTTTGATGTCTGTCTGAAGAGAACAGATCCTGCCGGGATTAAGTGGTATGCCTCAGGAATGCCAGATCCCAGGACGATTCCCGGGGAGATGATCCTTGATGAGGAGTCTGTCAAGATCAAGATAACTGAGGACGGCATTGCGGTGATCACGATACCTACATTTATGGACGATTCCGTAGCCGACAAAATATACACGAAATTTGGTGAACTGAGCCAGGCTAAGGGTTATATCATCGATGTGCGCGGGAACGGCGGCGGGAACAGCACCAATGCAGACGCAGTTGCCTCTCTGTTTATCTCAGGACAGTTTGAAAGCTGTGCCGCCGAGACTCAGATCTATGAGCCCACATATAAGGCATGGGGATTGTTCAGGGACGATTTCAGGAATGTATCTCCGGAAGATATACCTCAGATGCAATGGGATGAGGACAGCCTGAAATCTTACAGGATGTGCAGACATATATACTTCCGGAGGGAGAGCAACATAGCCGAAAACAATGCTCCTGGTAAATTGGAAGGCTCGGTCGTAGTGCTTATGAACAGCAATACCGTATCCGCCGCGGAAGATTTTGTCGATGTAATGAAGATGCACACAGATGCTGTATTTGTTGGAACCAATACTGCAGGAACATCCGGCCAGCCCTATACCGTGAATTTACCAAGTGGCGGCAGCTACCGCATCTGCACAAGACGCTGCATAGCTCAAAACGGTGAAGACATCTACAACAAAGGATTCTCCCCGGACATCAGGATCACGGTTACGCTTTCGGACTTTCTGGATGGATGTGACAAGGCTATGGAAACAGCCCTGAGTGTGACAAGGGAATGTTTTGATCTTTCGGATTGAACGGAGCATTTGAAAAAGTATAAAGCAATAGTCTATGATGCAACCGCTCAAACCCGCATGGTTGAGCGGTTTTTGAATGTGGTGTTTATAGGACAGCTCAAAGAGTATAAGTAAGATGTAGGTATGATAATTCTGCATTTATGACGGATGCATCCCGTGCATCGGTGTTCAGTGACGGGTTAAAGTGCTACAATATACATGATTGTTATATGACACACCGTGGATTGCGAAGGATATGATCATTTCAAAAATGAGAAAGAAACTATTTGATCACATAAAGAAGAAATACGGCGCCGCACCGGAATATCTGTGGAAGAGATACCCGGACTATGCGGTTTTCAGGCATGCGGATAACAATAAGTGGTTTGCCATCGTAATGGATGTGCAGCAGGGCAGGCTGGGGCTGTCAGGCGATGAGAGAGTGGATATCCTGAATGTGAAACTGTCCGATCCGATGTTCGCGGATATGCTGATACAGCGCGAGGGCTTTTTCAAGGGATACCATATCAGCAAGGGAACATGGGTTTCGATCCTCTTGGATGGAACTGTTCCCTTTGATGAAATCGCAGGTCTCCTTAATGAGAGCTATATGAATACGGCTTCATCAGCTAAGAAGCAGAAGCTCCGTGCACCTAAGGAGTGGATCATACCGTCTAATCCCGGATACTATGATGTCATCAGTGCTTTTGAGGAATCGGATGTCATTGACTGGAAGCAGGGCAGGGGGATAATCCCGGGAGATACAGTATATCTGTACGTAGGAGCCCCGGTGTCGGCAATCCTGTATAAGTGTAAAGTGCTCGAAACTGACATTCCCTGCGATTATCATGATAAGAACCTTACTATAATGTCGCTCATGAAGATAAAGCGGCAGAGAAAATATGATCCCGCGAAGTTCACATTCGATGTTCTTAAGGAAGAATACGGCATTTACGCCGTGAGGGGACCGAGGGGGATACCGGTCAGTCTCAGTAAGGCTTTGAAGAGCTGAGATTGCGGCATAATATGCCAATCGGGAGTATATCTGTAACTGTTAACTGTTTTCACAAAGTCCTTGTAATCGGTGATTTTGCGAACATGTACCGGAAGAATAGAGAGAAATAAATGATCTACAGGAAGGATTCATATGTTTCGGGGAGTATGTGTGACTGCACTACAAGGCTTTCCGTATTAGCTGCGGATGGAATAGTCGAGAATGCGGTCACCGAGCTGATGGGAGACCTGAAGATCGACGGGATCGTCGCAATAGAGAAGTATAAGGCCATGTGGCTTTTTGTGAAGAACAGCATACATTTTCTCAGAAGACCCGCCTGGAGGGAAGAGTTTGGCGTAAGAAGCTTTATTTCCTATTGCAAGGGAGCGAAGCTGGATATCGATACGGTGATCGAAAGCCCGGAAGGGGAGATCCTTCTGACCGCAAGAACAGAACTGGCGGCGATAGACCTTGAGAGCAGGAAGATCCGCAGGGTGGATACAGTTGGATGCACTGAGGATATGGTTCATCCGGGTGAGGAAGTCATCACATTCCGGCGTTTTCCGAAGTTTGAAGCCGAGTCCAATACTCAGATCACAGTACGCTCCACGGATATAGATTACTGTTTCCATACCAACAATATCCAGTATGTACGTTTTGTTCTGGATACGTATGATACGGCCTGGTTCAAGACTCATGATCCGGCGCTTGTAGAGATCCATTATTCCGGGCAGTCATTTGAAGGCGAGACTCTTGATATAGGCCGGATGCAGACAGAAGCAGGGGATCTGTTCAGCATAAAGAGGGACGGACAAGAGGTTACATCCTGTATTATAAACTGGATGGAAAAATGATAAGTATCGAAACCAGCAGGTTAGCAGATAAAATGAGCTGAATTCCTGTTACTGTTTTGGAGATATAAACGAATGATTGTTTACGACGGACTGAAAACAGATTTCCTTGCCAGTTGCGAGAAAGATTCAATAGCAATGGAGATAGAGGAGAATATTCTTTCCAAGATGGGAAAGCATACTCCTAAGGCGGAATTCCGTTCCTGGGAGAATTCTCTTAATTACATGTATAAGGTTCTGAATGATGATGCGATTCCGGCTGATGCGGGAATTGCTATAGAATTCAATATCCCGCAGACATCAAAAAGAGTGGATTTTATGATCTCCGGATATGGTCCATTGGATGATCCTGAAATGGTGATAGTTGAGCTGAAACAGTGGGATACGCTTACAGAAGTCAAGGGGACAGATGCTCTCGTTGAGACTTATGTAGGCGGCGGGAATCACAGAGTTGTGCATCCCTCATATCAGGCATGGTCATATGCCCAGCTTATCCGTGATTACAATCAGGAGGTGCAGGACAGCGATGTGAAGCTTTTCCCCTGTGCATGCCTTCACAATTATATCAGACATCAGGATGATCCCCTTGATGCGGAGCAGTACAGAGACTATCTGGACGAGGCTCCCGCATATACCAAAGGACAGCTGGATCAGCTCAGATCTTTTATCAAAAAGTCTATAGTAAAGGGAGATAAGAAAGAAGTCCTTTACATGATCGATCATGGCAGGATAAGGCCATCTAAGAGTCTTCAGGAATCAATCGGTTCAATGCTCAAAGGTAATCGTGAATTCATCATGATAGATGAACAGAAGGTTGCTTACGAGGAAATCCTCAGGTTATCCCTTCAGTGTCAGAAAGATTTTAAGAAGAGAACCGTGATAGTAAAAGGCGGTCCGGGTACAGGAAAGACGGTAATTGCGATCAATCTATTAGCTGAACTGACTAAGCGTGATCAGCTGGTGCAGTATGTTTCTAAAAACAGTGCTCCCCGTCAGGTATATCTGAAGAAGTTAAAAGGACAGATCAAAAAGAGCAGCGTAGATAATATGTTCAAGGGCTCCGGAACATATACGGAATCCGGCAATAATGTGGCCCATACGCTTCTTTGTGATGAAGCCCATCGTCTTAATGAGAAGTCCGGCATGTTCCATAACATGGGTGAGAATCAGGTTAAGGAGATCATTCACGCCGCATATTGCTCTGTTTTTTTTATTGACGAAAGTCAGAGAGTTACGATGGATGATATTGGATCTGTCGGTGAGATAGAGAAGTGGGCTCGTGAAGAAGGGGCTGAGATTCATTATCTTGAACTGGAGTCGCAGTTCAGATGCAACGGATCTGATGGTTATCTCGCTTGGCTTGATGATGTGCTGGAGATACGAAAGACTGCCAATTATGACCTTGAGGGTATTGATTACGATATCAAAGTATGTGATTCACCAAATGAGATGCGGGAGCTGGTGGTTGAGAGAAACAGGGTATCAAACAGAGCCAGAGTACTGGCAGGATACTGCTGGGAGTGGCTTAAGAAGGAACAGAACAATACCGATTATCATGATATTAAGATCGGTGACTTCGAAATGAGCTGGAATCTTGGTAATGGAGAACCATTTGCTGTAAGCGAAACTTCGATCAATGAAGCAGGGTGCATACATACTTCGCAGGGGCTTGAATTTGATTATGTCGGAGTGATCATCGGAAATGATATCAGATTCGAAAACGGTCATGTCGTTACAGACTATACGAAGAGAGCGAAGACGGATCAGTCACTAAAGGGAATCAAGAAGCTGGCGAAGGATGATCCTGCAGAGGCCCACAAGAGAGCGGATGAGATCATTAAAAATACTTACAGGACTCTCCTGACCAGAGGAATGAAAGGCTGTTATATCTACTGCACGGATCCGGGGATGTCATCATATCTGAAGAGAAGATTGGAGAATGTAAAGCATGAATCAGCAGACCATTGACAGAATAAGGAAATTCACTTCGGAACGTGACTGGGATCAATATCATTCACCTGAGAATCTCGCCAAATCTATAGTAATAGAAGCTGCGGAACTCTTAGAGTGCTTTCAGTGGAGTGACGAAGAATATGATATTCAGCATGTAAAGGAAGAACTTGCTGATGTTCTTGTTTATTGCCGTGATATGCTTGATGCCCTAAATCTTGATGAAGACGAAATTATCAATATGAAGATGGATATGAATGAGAAAAAATATCCTGTTGAAAAAGCGAAAGGTAATAATAAAAAGTATACGGAGCTGTGAGAATGATTTTATCCTTGCAAGGCTGTATGGCCGTTGGAAAAACGACAGCTATCAAATATCTCCAGAAAAACGCGCCTTATATTAATATCAGTTTTGAAGACCATACAGATGCTATTGAAGAGGTAAAAAGGCGAGGACTGGATAAGAATAATTATCAGGATTATCTGGAAATACAAAAGTTATGGCTTCATAAAGAAGTTGTGCGATATCAAAAAGCAATAGAGTTTCCCTGCAGCATTATGGATTTCGGTGCAGAAGAAATTGAGTTTTATACGATAAACTATCCAAAGAGTATCGGTGCAGACTGGGAAGTTGAAAATGCCTTGAAGACCGAGCTTGATGAAGTTAGAAAATGCCTGCCGGACAGAATTCTTTTTCTGGATGCTTCAGATGAAGTTTTACGAAGCCATAAGCAGAATGATCCAACCAGATCGCGAAACTTCTTTGAACATCACTTGCAGCACATGATGCCACTAAAAAGAGCCTGGTTTATCGGCCGCGAAAACGTAGATGTCCTTCGCGTAGATGATTTGTCTGCAGAAGAAGTCGGCCAGAAAGTAAAAGAATGGTGTGACAATTTGATGAGACAAGATGAGGTAAAGAAATGAGCAGTATCAAAATTATTAGAGGTGACATTACAAAACTGAGCTGCGATGCAATTGTAAATGCAGCAAATTCTTCTCTTCTTGGAGGCGGCGGAGTTGATGGTGCAATTCACCGTGCTGCCGGACCCGAACTTCTTGCAGAATGCCGTACACTTCACGGCTGCAAAACCGGCGAGGCTAAAATCACTAAAGGCTATAATCTTCCGTCCAGATTTGTTATTCATACGGTTGGACCAGTTTACTACGAACATTCACCTGCTGAATCAGAAACTCTTTTGACAGCCTGCTATGAGAATTCCTTAAAGCTCGCAAAGGAAAATGGGCTTAAGACAATTGCTTTTCCTTTGATTTCTGCCGGTGTGTATGGCTATCCGCAGCGTGAAGCCATAAAAGTAGCTGTTGAAACAATGAAAAAACACCAGAACGATTTCGATGAAACTACACTGATACTCTTTGGTGACCGCGAGTACGGCTTTGCAAAAGAAGATTATCCGGA
>JAEEGG010023364.1_pt1 | contig 12080 bp, 9 predicted proteins | sample 9134161 | NCBI WGS metagenome assembly JAEEGG01 (sample SAMN16246543, study PRJNA631951) | gut metagenome | biome: gut microbiome; feature: rumen; material: CR-attached | host: Bos | place: Iran: Karaj | collected 2018-10 | reverse complement strand
CAGAGGTCATCCGTTATCATCAATATAGTAAGGTACGCACGCAACCCTTCTGTCAGCACTTTGGTATTTGTGGAGGTTGCAAGTGGCAACAGCTACCTTATGAGGAACAGTTAAAGATGAAACAACAGCAGGTGTACGACCAGCTGACACGCATTGGAAAGATTGACCTTCCTGAGTTCCGTCCTATTCTGGGTTCTGTTAAGACACAGGAATACCGCAATAAGCTGGACTTCGGTTGTGCCAACAAGCGATGGCTGACCACCGAACAACTTAAAGACGAAACGTTGGTGAAGGACACGCCCGCTATCGGTTTCCACATCACGGGTGCTTTCGATAAGATTCTGCCTATTGAGAAATGCTGGTTAATGGATGACCTTCACAACCAGATTCGTAATGCCGTACGCGACTATGCCATAGAGCACAGTCTTAGTTTCTTTGATTTAAGACAACAGGTAGGTTTTCTGCGTGACGTCATTATCCGCAACTCGAATTCTGGCGAATGGATGGTTATCATCCAGTTCCATTACGATGAAACTAGTGGCGAACAGGAGGCACAGGGTTTACTGCAACACTTAGCAGACCAATTCCCACAGATAACCTCCCTACTCTATTTGGACAACCAGAAATGTAATGACACCATCGGCGATCAGGACATCAAAGTGTTCAAGGGCAAGGATTTCATCATTGAAACGATGGAAGACCTGAAATTCAAGGTGGGTCCGAAATCGTTCTATCAGACGAATACCGAACAGGCCTATCATCTCTATAGTGTAGCTCGCGAATTTGCAGGTCTTACCGGCAATGAGTTTGTTTACGACCTATATACTGGCACTGGAACTATTGCCAACTTTGTAGCCAAGAAGGCACGTCAGGTCATTGGCATTGAATATGTACCAGAAGCTATTGAGGACGCCAAGGTAAATTCACAATTGAATGGCATAGAGAACACCTTATTCTATGCAGGCGATATGAAAGACATCCTAACCGACGACTTTATCAGAGCACACGGACAACCGGACGTCATCATTACGGACCCGCCTCGTGCCGGCATGCATCCTGATGTTATCAAAACCATATTGAACGCTGCACCCAAGCGCATTGTCTATGTGTCATGCAATCCTGCCACACAGGCTCGTGATTTGCAGGCTTTGGACTGTGACTACCAAGTGGCTGAGGTGCAACCCGTGGATATGTTCCCTCACACCCCTCATGTTGAAAATGTTGTTTTACTAACCCAAAAGCATTAACGTATGAAAAAACTAATGATCCTGGCCCTCTGCGTGACGGGCTTCGCATTGACAGTCAATGCACAACAAGAAGAGAAAAAGAAGACGACCATCGAGTTACCTCAATGGGTCAAGAACATCAAGTTCAGTGGCTACGGCATACTGCAGTATCAAGCTATGGACCCTTACAAAAAAGGAAAAGACGATGACGGGAATCCTATTCTTGAAAAGAACTCTTCAAACGCTTTCAAACTTCGTCTGGCTCGTTTCATTCTAGACGGCAAGATTGGTGATTTTGATTGGCGCGCCCAGATTCAGGGAACGAACGCCACAGGACCTGGCCAGCCAACAGTACAGCTGGTAGACCTCTATGCTGAATGGCGCAGATTCCCTGAGTTTAAGATTCGTGCAGGACAGTTTAAACGCGCCTTTACCTATGAAAACCCTACTCACCCCATTACTCAGGGTTGGCGCGGCTATGCTGACGTAATCAACAAGCTCTCTGCCTTCGGAGACCGTACTGGTGAAAAGAGTTCTGGTGGACGTGATATCGGTATCCAGTTTTCCGGTGACCTCTTCCCCAATGCCAACGGACGCCGTCTGTTCCACTATCAGATAGGTATCTATAACGGTGAGGGTGTAAACGAGTCGGATAAGGACAACCGCAAGGATATCATCGGTGGCGTCTGGGTAATGCCCATCAAGGGTCTGCGCATCGGTGCCTTCGGATGGACTGGTAGCCGTGGTGACATGCTCGACCCGATAACTGGCACGAAGCGTAGTGTAGAGAAAAACCGTTATGCCATTTCTGCTGAGTACTCTCAGGACGAATATATGTTCCGTGCTGAGTATATCCACAGCCAAGGATGGGGTGCTGCCTCTCCAGGCAACAATGTACGCGAGATTGACTACAGCAAGGGCGACAAGGCCGACGGTTGGTACGTTTTCGGTATTGTGCCCATCATCAAGGGTAAATTACACGCCAAGGCCCGTTACCAAACTTATCGCAATCAAAAGGAATGGTCCACTTCCGTGAATCAGATTGAGTGCGGTTTGAACTACTACTTCACGAAGAATCTGGAAATGCACTTAGAATATTCTCGCGTGAACGACCGAAGCATAGAAATAGCTAACGAGAAGAAGCACAACTACAACTTGATTGATGCCGAACTGGCTTTCAAATTCTAGTTATTCTTACCTAACAGGTCTCGCAGGGTGAAATACAACCACTCTTGGAGACGGAAAAGCAACCAAGACGCACAGGGACGATAGCCAAATTTGGCTATCGTCTCTTTACATAATAAGGTGCGGTCTATTGTTGCCCAAATGCGATGCAACTCTGACAAACCATAACGACGTTCCTCTGCTGTCAGTTCGTGTCCATGAACATGATAGAACATATAGCAGTCTATTAATATCAACCAACGTTGATTCTCATATTTTGCCAAAATATCTTTGGATGCTCCTATCTCAATCAATTGCCGTTTCAGACTTTCGTTAGCACGCATATAGTCGAAGCGTCGCACAGAAGCACGATGGGTAACAGACGTTGAATGCATCCAGTAATAATAGATTCCTTCACAATAACGCACCTCACGAGAATGATAATAATGCAGATGGGTGGTATTATCATCACTATAGGATCGACACGTTTCATCATAAGGATATTGATGGTGAAGTGCAGCACGTATCATATAGATACCATGAATCTGCCAATGGTCTATGCTCTTATTGAAAGCCTCTACTCCAGTCAGAACCTCAAAGGTCTGTGACGGATGTGGTGTTTCAACACCATTCTGAACTATCTTCACTCGGAAGAGTACGCAATCAGTCTTTTCATGCGATTCGAACACATTGACAGCTTGTTGCAGTGCATCAACAGACAACGTATCGTCAGCATCCAAGAAACAGATATAGTCTCCTTGTGCTTTCTTTAGTCCAATATTACGAGCATGAGCCTGTCCCCCATTTTCTGCTAATGCTATCACTTTGATGCGATTGTCCCGTTGTTCCCATTCACGAAGCATCGTCAAGGAACCATCCGTAGAAGCATCATCAATACAAATCAGCTGCCAATCGGTCATGGTTTGACTTATCAGCGAACCAATACTAGCTGACAACCATTGCTGGGCATTATAGACAGCCATCAAGACAGAGACTTTAGCCATGACGCAAGAACATACGTTTAAAGTTAGAAACCAGTTTATTCCATAGCGCCACCTTATGATACAAGGTATAAAGTGTTGCTGTAAGACTAACGGCAAATATCAGCAATCCACCTATCCACCACAGCCAGTCATCAGCATACGTTGCTAATAGGAAAGCAATACCACCTAACATAATATGAAGTGCTGAATAGCCCATCACGGGTAAAGTAGGTCGATAGTGATATTTATAATATGTATAGCCGAAAACCATCAAGAAGTCGAAAATGGCACCCAATGTAATCGCAATACCCGTACCTACCAGTTCCCAATGCGTATATCCCCAGATGACTAATAGAACTACGACGACATCGTAGATGGCTTCCAGGAAAAGATAGGAAAGTGAATCGCCCTTCGCTAATGTGAGATAAGCCACAGGCAACTTGATGGCTCGCAGGTAAAGAGCCAATAGAAGTATACGCACCATGTCTACAATGGGCATAAATTGGCCTGAAAACAAAATAGGAATCACAAAAGGAATGGCAAACTGGGCAGCAACCAGCATTGGAGAAATGAGTAACAGAGATACCTCTATCTGTTTATTCACTATTTCGTTGCAACTACGCCATTGTGTATTCACTGCAGATAAACGAGGAAAGTAGTCGGTCTCCATGGCTGAGAACACCAGTCCTGCATAGGTCATCGTCAGAATATAACCTGTATTATATAAACCTACCGTTTCCAGGCCTGACACATTATTTAAATAGGTACGTATGATGAATTCCGCACCACTACCCAACACGCCAGCCAAGGTATAAGCGACACCAAGTCGAACCATTCCCATTCCTTCACCCAATATTCCTTTAGCACCCGTCAGACGCAAAGGATAAAGACTATAGGAACGATGAATAGTCAGCAAAAGCGTAGCCAATCCCATCAATACCATTACGGGCACGATACCACTCTGTCCAAAGAAATAATAAATAGGTATAGTGATCATCAAGGCAGACAAAATACTGTAAACCTGTATAACTGCCAACGATTTCAGTTGACGTGCTCCTTTCAGGATAGCAGTCTCACCTCCAGTAATAGCCAACAAAGCCACCAACGGAGAGAGTAATACAAAGTGGAGCGTATGATTGCCCCACGAAAAGGTAAAGTTGCTCAGCATAGGACCAATGACTATGCAAAGCAGCATACCAACAAGTCCCGTCAACAACGACCACGCACGAACCACCTTAATGAAGTGTGTGATGCGAGCCTCATCGCCTGCATCAAAGAGTTCTGATACATTACGTACTGCGCTGAACGAAACGCCAAGATTAGTGGATTGCGAAATAAAATTGACTGTGGTCTGAAAGAGAGATACCAGTCCCATTCCTTCTGGTCCCAAAAACAAGGCAACTATCTTGTTGCGCACAAGATTCATGAGTATGTTCAGCCCTTGTACGCCTCCGAACACACCAGTATATTTCAGCACGTGGCCGTAGCTATCGTCGCGCTCTTCTTTCATAATTACTTAAAAAGTAAACGCAAAATTACTACTTTTATTACGTATTTGCAAATAATTTCGTACTTTTGCAACATGAACTTGAAAGAAAACAAGCCATTAGTCAGTTTTATCCTGACCTATTATAATTTGCCCACACAGATGTTGTGTGAGTGCATTGAAAGCATACTGGCTCTCTCGCTTCGTCCTGATGAGCGTGAGATTATCGTTATTGACGATGGTTCGGAGGTGAGTCCCATGAATGCTCTCACACAATATGAAGATGAAATCATTTATGTCAGGCAGAAAAACCAAGGGCTAAGCGTTGCACGCAACGCTGGAATTAATATGTCAACGGCCAAATACATACAGTTTGTTGACGGTGACGACTACCTTGTGAAAAAGCCCTATGAGCATTGTCTGGACATCATACATAACGAAAAAGACATAGACATGGTAGTATTCGACTTCACCAGCAATACTGCCGACCAGACGCCATTTGATGACCTGCCAATAATGAGCGGAACAGAATATATGCGTACAAGAAACATTCATGGTACGGCTTGGGGCTATCTTTTCCGACGTATTTCTTTGAGCGAGCTACGTTTCACACCTAGTATATGGCATGAAGACGAAGAATTTACCCCCCAACTGCTTTTACGTGCCGAGCGCATTATTGTCACCAAAGCCAAGGCTTACTATTATAACAAGCGCCCAGGAACAATTACAACTCACAATGACAATGAAAGTAAACAGAAACGACTCAACGACTTTAGTGGGGTGATAGACCGCCTGTGTTACTTGGCTGATCGTGTTCCACAGAATGACCGTCTGGCTCTTCAACGTCGCATTGCCCAACTGACGATGGCTTATATCTATCAAGTCATCATCCAGCTACGTTCTCGTCAAGCACTCAATGATTGTCTGGACAGTTTGCGTAACAGAGGACTCTTTCCCCTGCCCGACCGTGACTACACACAGAAATACAAGTGGTTCCGTAAAATGACGAATTCCGCTATTGGACGAACCATTCTACTGAATTCCCTGCCATATCTCAAACCAGAAAGATAGTTATGAAGCCAACGATATCAATCATTGTCATTACCTATAATCAAGAGGAAACGATAGGTCGCACACTGGATTCTATCCTCATGCAGCAATGTCATGTACCTTATGAGATTGTCATTGGTGAAGACTGTTCTACTGATACCACTTTGGCTGTTTGTCAAAAATATGCTGACCAACACCCTGGCATCATCAGGATTCTAGCTAACAAAGAAAACAAAGGACCCGCAAACAACTACTTCGACTGCATGTTGCAATGCAGAGGAGAATACATAGCAGACTGTGCAGGCGATGATTTCTGGTGCGACCCTAGGAAATTGGAGAAAGAAGTTTCCATATTGGAATTCAACCCTGATGTCACATTGGTACATACAGCATGGAACAACTATCATATCAATTCTGGACTGACTACAGACAGTAATTCCCAACCATTCACAGCCCCTATTACCAAAGGAATAGAGATGCTTGAAGACATCATTATTCAAACCAGAATCCCTGTTATTCATCTGTGTACTTCACTATATCGGAAATCTATTGTTCTTGCAGAATTGGAAAAAGATGAATTCATGTTCCGCAACAAGGAATTCGGTTGCGAAGACCTGCAGGTTGCCTTTATCATGGCACAACAGGGTAACATTGCTTATCTTCCAGAAAGGACATTAAACTATAGTGTTGGAGGAGAGACCATTTCCTCTCCTACTAACCATCATCAATTATTCCTCTTTACCAAGCGAGTCAGCAGCTTAAGCTACTATCTTTCTCAGAAATATAATCTCCACAGTCCACGCATAGACAACTATTTCTGTCATCGTATCTATGAATTAGGCATGCATGCCTTCCGTGCACATGATAAACAACTATTCTATGAGACCCTGCAATATGAAGAAGAATGGAAGGTTCGCAGAACAAATAAAGTAGCTATCGTCTTTTTTGTCATGCGCCATAAGTGGATATGGGCTTTGGCTTTACAGGTCCGTAGTGCCTTTGTCACTTTGAAGCGACTATTTCGCTGAATAGCTGTTCCAACTTTCTACCTATAACTTGGGGTGAAGCCATTTCTGCTATTTTCCTAGATACAGCCTCTCCGTCATAGTCTTGCTGCAGACTAACCTTTCTCATTGCTTCTGCCAAAGCTATAACATTACCAATAGGCACTATCGTACAGCCACCCTCGATACGTAGACAATGTGGAATACACTCTGTTGAGATAACAGGAATGCCAGTACTCAAGGCTTCCAATATTACCAATGGCTGTACCTCACTACGACTGGCCAATACCAAAGCATCACAATCATACAACAAATCACGAACCTTTTCCTTATTTATTTTTCCATAAGTATGGACATTATCCAACTGACTCTGACTGATGGCCTTATCACATGCATCACTATCAGTATTCAACCCTGCTATATGCAACTCCATCCCCTGCAACGTCCGAAATGCTTCGAACAACACATCATAGCCTTTACGATAACAATAGTCCCCAATACAACAGAATCGGAAAGGACGATTCCCTCGTGACTGACGTTGCCGATAATAAAAAAAGTTAGTATCAATCGTGTTTGATATATATTGCCATCGATAGTCCTTACCATAATAACAGGCAATATCATCCACCAATTCTTCTGATACCGGCAATACTCTTTCTGCATTTAAATAGCCTTGCTTCAGCAATGCTATCTGCCAAGCAGAACTGGGAGCCTTACCAAATTCCTGCTCCAACAACATCAGTGGAAGATGCTCTGAAATCACGTAAGGAATTCCGTATTGCTGACTAATCTTCATCGCTGCATATCCTGCCCATTTGGCACAGTGGGCGTGAAGAATGTCTGGGCGACCATACTTTGCCTCATAGTCTTTAAACATCGACTGCACGATACGCACCCATCGTTTCACATTGGGACGAACAACCTTGGGAAAGCCTCGCTGATACGACTGGTAAACCGTGATATCAGCCATCTGGTGCTCATAACGCCCAAAAGGAAGTGTAAAATAATCCTTCTTATGAATAGTCAATCCTAACTGCACATTACTCAGAATACGCACCTCATGACCTAACATAGCCAAGGCTTTTGCCTGATCCAGACAAAATAAGCCTCCGCTGGGCGGAAAGAAAGAAGGTATTTCCAGTATATGCATATCTCGATGATTCTAACTGACTGCAAAGATACGAATAAGTGAGAACAATACAAAACAAAACCATTCTTTTGTTTTTATTGTCGAACGAAAGTATCTAAGACCAAAGGTCAAAGATATAGTTTTTTTTAAAAACAAAAAAGCCGAAATGCAAAAACTTGCATTCCGACTTTCATTGTTTGTACGGATGTGTGAGATTTACTCAGCAGCGGGAGCTTCAGCAGCAGCCTCCTCAGCAGGAGCTTCAGCGGTAGCCTCTTCTGCAGCGGCCTCAGCAGCCTTTGCAGCCTCTTCCTCAGCCTTAGCAGCCTCAACGGCAGCCTTCTTCTCAGCTACCTTCTTGGCAATCTCCTCGTTCATTTTCTTCTCCTGAGCCAACTCCTTGGCAGCAGCGTCCTTCTTAGCCTTAGCCACCTCAGCAGCTACCTTCTCAAGACCCTTCTGCTTGTCAGCCTTCCATGCGTCAAACTTCTTCTGAGCAGCAGCCTCGTCGAAAGCGCCCTTCTTCACGCCACCACGGAGGTGCTTCATGAGATAAACGCCTTCAGCGCTGAGGATGTTACGAACGGTGTCAGTAGGCTGTGCACCGGTCTCTACCCAATAAAGTGCGCGCTCGAAATTCAGGTTCACTGTGGCAGGATTGGTGTTAGGGTTGTAAGTACCAATCTTCTCAGTAAATTTACCATCACGTGGTGCTCTTGCGTCAGCGATTACGATGCTGTAGAAAGCATAACTCTTGCGACCGCCGCGCTGCAATCTGATTTTTGTTGCCATTGTAATTGTTTAATTTTTAATTGTTTAAAATGAATTTCATGCTACTATCTCGTAATAGCGGCTGCAAAGGTACATATTATAAATGAGAAATGAGGAATGAGGAATGAGAAATGCCTTCTTCTTAATCTTTTTTAACATTCCTCGTTCTTCACTATTCACTAGCGAAGCGTTTCACTGTTTCCTCATAGTGATACCAGCCTGCATGCCTTTCACACTCTTCATCAGCGAAGCAATGGTCTTGATATTCTGGTTGCTCGACTTGGCACCAACGGTCTTAAACAGGTTCAGCAACTTGGTGGCATCGGTCACAAACTGCAGGTCTTTTCCGTCTATCTGCGTGGTAACAGAAAGAGCCTTCACTCCTGCTATCGACAGAATCAGTTTTGAGTCTTTCACCTGCCATGTGCCTTGTGTCTTTTTGCCTTTCAGAGTCTCTGTGAATGTACCATCCTCTTTGAATGTCATTGAGAACGTTCCTGGCTGAATGCCATACTTAGATAATTGCTCTTGCAACTTCTTCTCCACCTTGTTTGCTGCAATTTTCGAAGCAGCCTTAGCCAAGATGTTATCCGATGTGAACACAATGGCAGGCTCTGTGTATGCCCATGTACCTACTAATTTCTCGGCTGTTGCCTGTTTCTCGCTGGAGAAAATGCTGGTCAAACCCTGAGCAATATCACTACCCTGCTGCGAACCAATTGCATTTAACACATCACCTAAACTTTGTGCATGGCTCTGGGCAGAGAACACCATCATCACGCTCAGCGCTGCAACTTTCCATAAATTCTTCTTCATTTCCTTATTATTTATTTGTTTGATATTTCAAAAATCGCTGCAAAATTACTATATTTCGTTCAAAACCTACAAATAAAATCGATAAAACGGCTGTTTATAACTTTTTTTGATTAATTTTGCACGGATTATGATAACAGAGCTATCCATATTGATTCCCAGCTACAACAGCATCTGCACAGAGATGGTCAAACAACTCCATGCACAATGCCTTAGTATTGCCCAACCTTTTCGCTTTGAGATTCTAGTTGCCGACGATGCTTCCACAAACCCTGAAGTCATCAAGGCCAACCAAGTCATAGAACAGCTTGAGCACTGCACTTTCCTGCAGAAGCCAACCAATACTGGCAGTGCCTCTACACGTAACTTTCTGGCCCAGCATGCCCAGTATGAATGGCTCCTTTTCCTAGATAGCGACATGACCATTCCTGACGCCCGTTTCGTTGAGCGCTACCTTGATAACACAAGTCATGACGTAGTGAATGGAGGCATCAGCATTGGCAAAGGTAAAAAGAACAACTTGCGTTACCTCTACGAGCACAATGCCGAACGGCATCACACTGCAGAATTGCGCAACAAGGCTGGTTTCAAGGAGTTCCGTTCTACCAATTTCCTCATCAAGCGCACGCTAATTCTGCAATGTCCTTTCGACGAACGTTTCAAGCATAGTGGTTATGAGGACGTGCTGTTGGGAAAGACGCTGAGCCTCAAAGGTGCCAGCATCCTGCATATCAACAATCCGCTTGTCATGGATAACTTTGAGGAAAACAACAAATATATGCAGAAGTGCGAACGCAATTTGCGTACCCTATATAAATTCCGCGATGAATTGCAAGGCTATTCACGACTGCTCGACCTTGCCAATCGTCTGCCTCATGGCCTTGTCCGCTATTGGCATCGCCACTTCCATCTGTGGGAGCGCCGTCTCCTAACTGGCAATCACCCCACCCTTCTCCTTTTTAATCTGTATCGTCTGGGATATCTTCTATCGCATCGTAAAAATTGAATAACTACTAATATATTAATGAATATGGCGAAAGTCACAAGTTCAGCGCCGCATGTTGACTCATGTGTTCCCTCGTCGCAAAGACGTCGACATCTATGCCATTGACTCCTGCCAAGGAGGTGGATGGCGAGTTTATGGAGATGGAGGCCAAGTTCCCATCGGTCTGTGGCCAGAGCTCGACTATGAAGGCGAGGCCATCAGCGACATTGCATAAATTTATTTTATATATGTGTGAGGGGTTGAGGGACCTGTTAGGGAGGTGTTAGGGACCTGTTACGAAACACCTCCCTGTGCTCAAATGCGCTGTACATCGGCATTCCAGAAGACAGAGGGAAGTGTTGACCTATTTCCGTCGTTTTTATAAAATACCTGCGACGTTTGAGTTGCTAATTCAAATCGTTTGAGCAATTAATTCGATGCGAATTAGTGGCTCTTTGCATTGAACATATACGCTTCTCGCATCAAAGATATAGGCTATCTTCATCATACATATACGCTCTTTACATCAAAGATATAGGCTCCTTACCATGTAAGAAGCCTATACTCACAATGCCTAAAGTAACTCGGCACTTCGTCAAAAGCCACAATCGCAATACAAGTACTCTTCGCCCCTATCATTTCACCACAACGGTCTTGAACCAATCTCGCAAGATGCCGCGATACTGGTTTTGGGAATCGGCCACCAATAGGAGGAGCAAACTACCATCAGCAAGGCGGGGACCGAGGCAGAGGCCTTCATAGTTGGCGAAGTTGCGACGGGTGAGATTGATGCGTGTGCGGAACTCGGTGAGCAATTGCTTTTCAAGGACGTCGCCGGGTTGATGGCGAGTGGGGTCAACGAGGTAAAGCTTGACGTGGACGAAGGAGCCGATAGACTTGGGAGTCTTGCGGATTTCACGTTCCAGCACTACAATGCGTCCATCGTCGAGGGCAGCCAATCCGCTGACGCCATAAGTGTCCTTGCCCTTGGTGCTCTTGACAGCAGAAGAATCGGAGTGGTACCAATACTGATTGAGGGGCTGGAGATCGTCACCAAAGCTCTGCAGACGGACGCGATTGGCAATCTTTCGCTCCACATTAGGTTTCTGTCCGTCAGCCTTGAGGGTGTTCTCGGAAGTGGTCCAAAAGCGGTGGGTCACAGCATTATAGGTGAGTGCCTCGAAACCGCCATTGCCACGAGCAGTCTGGAAAACTGGAGGTATGTTCAATTGTCGCCCTGTCAGCCTTCCGTCCATAGAATATTCTATGATGCTTTTATCGGCTTCGCCCGACACGAAAAGGGTGTTAGTATGGGGCACGTAGCAGATGCCTTCCTCGTCGCGATTGGGTTGTCCGCTGGTGAGGAAAGTGTCTGCGCGAGCATCAAGAATATCGCCCGTAATACTATCTGTACGGATGGTCATGAGATAGAAGCCTGCCGTTGGTGACTTGTCGTTGACCACCGCATA
>JAEEGG010023361.1_pt1 | contig 12083 bp, 3 predicted proteins | sample 9134161 | NCBI WGS metagenome assembly JAEEGG01 (sample SAMN16246543, study PRJNA631951) | gut metagenome | biome: gut microbiome; feature: rumen; material: CR-attached | host: Bos | place: Iran: Karaj | collected 2018-10 | reverse complement strand
CGAAGAGTGCGTGTTGGGTAACGCCCTCTGCAAGGTGTACAACACGCCTAAGCCGCAGCCCGAGAATGTGGAGCAGCCCGCTATCGACGTGGAGCGCATCCGCAAGACTGTTGACCGCTGCAAGAGCGGCTATATGGAGATTGCCGACTACAACGAGCTGCTTGACGCTGCCGGCATCAGCCGTAAGAAGAGCGTGGAGGTGAATAAGGTGGAAGATGCTCTCGCCTTTGCCAAGGAGGTGGGCTGCAGTAAGGATGTGCCGCTGGTGATGAAGGTCGTCGGCCCGCTGCATAAGAGCGACGTGGGCGGCGTGACCCTCGGTGTGAAAGACCTCGAGACGGTCGAGAAGGAGTTTAACCGCCTTATCGTCATTCCCGAGACTTACGCTGTGGAAATGTACCCCATGCTGGATGGTACCGATGTCTATATCGGAGCTATCAAGGATCCGAAATTCGGCCATCAGATATTCTTCGGTCTGGGCGGTATCTTCATCGAGGTGCTGAAAGATGTGCAGAGCGCATTGGCACCCATCACCGCCGACGAGGCGAAGGAGATGCTGACCAAGCTGCGCGGCTACAAGATTCTGCAAGGTGTGCGCGGACAGGAACCCGTGAACATCGACCTCTATGCCGAACAGGTGGCACGCGTGAGCGCACTGGTGCAGGCCGCTCCCGAAATTGCGGAGATGGACCTCAACCCGTTGCTCGGCAACCCGCGCTATGTTACCGCCGTGGATGCCCGCATCCGTCTGGAGAAGTAATCAATAAATTGATAATTGAGCGAGAATTGAGAGTTGAGAATTAACTGGGTGCGGTATCAATTCTCAATTCTCAATTCTTATTCTTATGAGAAAACCGTTACTGAGACTGTTCTTCGCAATGGCGATGATGGCCTTTGCCTGGGGGGCGCAGGGACAACGGTTGTCGACCTATTCTATGACGGTCGACACCACTACATTCAATTCCATTGTAACGACAGGCACAGCGTTGTCGTTCAACAATGTGGATGACGGCTATGCAACGGTGGCACTGCCGTTTGCCATCGGGTTTGGCGAGTCGTCGTTTGCTGCCGGCACCCCCATCGCTTGTTCTGCCAACGGTTTTCTTCAACTGGGTTCCTCTTCTACCAGTGGCACAACGGCAATCCACATCAACGAAACCGACTGCTATATCAACGCCATCTTACGTGAGGACGGGCACCTGAACCGCCATGAGGGCGCAGGCGCATATTGCAGGTATGATGCCACAGCTGGCACCTTCACCATCGAATATCATCTGCTGGGAAGATACGACCAGCCTTACGGCATCTATTCTTACCAGATAGTGTTTCACGACAATAGCACTATCGAGCTGGTGTACGATACGGTCGATTGGGGAGGTGACACCTCGTGCTTGTTGGCGACCTTTATGACCGACGGTCCTCATGGCGACCGTGCCTATATCACCGGCAGGTGGGCGAGTCCCGTCTTCTCGTCGTCGACGTTTGCCTTTCGCCCTACCAGTAACCTCCCCGCCCATGGGCTGCGGTATACCCTCACCCCTCCGGTGGCCGCATGCCCTCGTCCCATCGCGGTGGCTGCGAGCAGTGTGCGTGACGAGGGGTTCGAGATTTCGTGGGCGGACACTTCCGATGCCAGCCGTTGGCTGGTGAGGGTGGTGGAAAGGGCTACTGACTCGGTGGTTTATTACAACGATGTGACCGCCTACCCTGTTTCGATTGCTGGGCTGGAGGCAAACACCGACTATGCAGTCAGTGTCGCCAGCCTATGTGCCAATGGCGACACAAGTGCTTTCCGCACCACTGTGGTACACACCCAGTGCGAATACATCTCCGCGATACCCTATACGATGGGGTTTGAGGTGGCAGACGGTGTGGCGGGCACAGGAGACATGGGGAGCGATGCCTTTGTTGACTGCTGGCACCGCTTGAATAGCGGTGGCGCGTATGTGGGCATCCCTTTCGTGGCGGAGGGGGCGTCGGCACGTACAGGCTCGCGAGGCTTGGAATGGAACACGATGGACTTGCGCAGCCATCTGGTGGTGCTGCACGGCATCGACACCACTGCGCACGCGCTCAGAGACCTCTACCTCGGCTTTTGGGCAAGGGTCGCCTACCCCGATTTTCATTATGCCCTGCCTCGGATACAGGTGGGTGTGATGACCGACCCCGAAGACTCCACCACCTTTGAACAGGTGGACGTGATAGATGTGGGCGACTCGGCGGTGTGGGAAGAATATGCCATCCCCCTGTCGGGCTACACGGGCAGCGGCATATATGTGGCTTTGCGATCGGTTGTTTTCAACTCGTCGTGGCACGCGTATCTCGACGACTTTGCCCTATATGAGGCTCCCGACTGTCGCGAGGTGGTGGAACTGACTGCTTCGGAGGTTACCGACAGCACTATCAACATTCATTGGACAGAGATAGGGGGCGCATCGTCGTGGCTGGTGGAACTGACCAGTATGGGCACTACCCTCATCACCCAGACGGTGAACGACACCCATGTCAGCTTTGCCGGACTCACCGCCAATACGCAATACACAGTGAGGGTGGCGGCTCGCTGCCTGCTCGACACAGGTCTGTGGAGAGCCATCACTGTGAGCACACAGTGCACACCCCTCGACACGCTGCCCTATTACTACAACTTTGAGGACTCGCCGACGGGTGATGGCTCGGTGGGCACCTGCTGGTCGCATCTGGGCGCAAGGGTCGTCACCTACGCCCTCGCCCCCTGCGTCTCCTACTGCTACGGGTGTAACCATACGCCCGACGGCAATAAGGTGCTCAGTTGGGAGTACCTCGACAGCTACCACCTCGTGATATTACCGAGCGTAGACTCTGACCGATACCCCATCAATTCTTTGCGACTCAGGTTTTGGGCGAAGCCCAGCTCCACCTACCTAAATTACCCTTCGTTTCAAGTGGGAGTTATAACCAATAGCTCCGACTCCAACACTTTCCAGCCTATAGATACCGTCGAAATAGACACTCGCACTGCCCGTTGGCAGGAGTATGTAGTATCGTTGGCATCATACAGTGGTGCCCATGGGCGTGTGGCCATCCGGTCCAATGCCAGACATACCTACCTCGACGACTTCACACTCGAGCCCAACCCCACCTGTCATCCGCCTGAGGGGCTGACGGCAGTGCCGGGCAGCAGTGCGGGCGATGTGGTTGTCAGTTGGACCGAGACCAATGCCGCCACCACATGGCAGATGGCTGTAGTGGGGAGAGGCGAAAGTGCCGACACCTGCAACACGGTGGTGACCGTCTACGACCACGAAGTGCTGCTCCAGCCCGATGCCGACACCGCCTACGACATCTATGTGCGTTCCGTTTGCCAAGAGGGCGACACCAGCGAGTGGAGCAGTCCCCTTCACCTGCAAACGAGCCATCAGGTGGACATGGACACACTGGGCAGCACTACACTCATCACCTGCCACTCGATGATTTGCGACCCGGGTGGAGCAGACAGTCCCTACGGCGACAACGACCACTCAACGTTATATGTCTATCCGGGCAGTAGAGACTCGGTGCTCGCGTTTTGGGGCACCATCAACACCGATGCCTTGGACTACCTGCTGATATACGAGGGCATCGGCACCGACGGCAACCTGCTGTGGAGTCCTCCTACTTACAACAGCTATACGGACGAAACCATCCCCACCACCATATCAAGGACAGGGCCTATCACGCTGGTGTGGCACAGCGACTACGGGGCAGGAAGAGACGGATTTGCCCTCAATGTGCGCTGCCTACAGCGTACCGACTGCCCACAGCCCACCGGCTTCACCCTCGTGAGCAGCTATACCGACACCGTGCGGGTAGCATGGCACGACACTGCCTCTATCGGCAATTACCAACTATGTTATGTTCCTGTAGATGCAGACCCCTACGCGGGGGTGGACACTGTTGTTTCGGTGGAGGACACCTCATACGCCTTCACCAACCTGCTTCGCGACAGTGCCTACGACATCTATGTCCGCTCCGACTGCGGCAACGAACAGAGCTGGTGGGTGGGTCCCATTACCGTGATTCCGGGAACTATCTTTATGGGCACAAGTGGCAGTGACGAGGTTACCGCCTGCTCGTTTACGGTATATGACGATGGCGGCCCTATGCGCCCTTCTAGCGAAAACGCAGACTACCGGCTCACCATACATGCCCTAGGCCCCGACTCGACCCTCGCAATACACGGCTCCACCGCCACTAATGGCAACCACTGGGACTACCTGCGCATATACGATGGGGACGACACTACGGGAACCCTCTTATGGCAGACCAGCAGAACTTATTCCACCCTTTCAGAGGTACAAGAGGTCGTCCCCTCCATCTTATCCTCCTCCAACAGCATCACACTGGTATGGCATACCAATTTCGTAGAGGCTTGCGAAGGCTTCGAGCTGCATGTCGACTGCATTACGCCTCCCACCTGTAGCTATGTGTCGGCCCCCAGGGTTGCCAACATAACCAGCACCTCGGTACTGGCAGACTGGAACGTGAGCACATTCCCATTAGACATCGAGCCCGCATACTACGAGGTAAGACTGATGGAGGGCGATGCCACCATACGTGTCGACACCACGTCGACCCATCCATACTGGGTTTCGGGTCTTAGTCCCCTGCGCAATTACAGCCTACTGGTGCGCAGCGTCTGTGGGGCAGGCGACCGCTCACCTTGGGACAGGGTTATGTTTGCCACCCCCTGCATGGGCGGCGACACCGCTGAAATAGCTGGCGGCAGCATCACCACCAACACATTTCCCACCCACACTCAATCGGCATATTCTTACACGCAAACACTATACCCCTCCACACAGGTGGGCAGCGGTGGTACGATAGCCGACGTCTCCTACCACACCGCCGATAGCTGTCCCCCGCGTAATGTGTGCCTCTACATGGGCGAGGTGGACCGCAGCACGCTTGCATCTCCCCTCGACCACATTCCCCTGTCGCAGTTGCAGCTGGTCTATACCGGCACATATGGCGGTTCGGCCAATTCGTGGGCCACCATCCATCTCGACAGCTTGTTCCACTATAGCGGAATGGGCAATATGGTGGTTGCCTTTGACGACAACACGGGTTCTGTCACCCTGCCTGCCACATTCTATGCCTCCGAGAATGGGCAGTCGATACATTGGCGTAGCAGCACCGACATCAACCCCGCCGCCCCCGGCCCTGCCGTTGGCACCAGCATCCAACAGAACGACATCCGTTTCATCATGGCATGCGACAGTGCCCTTGCCTGCCTGCCGCCCAACCCCATCGTGCAAAGCATCGCTGCACACGAAGCCACCCTCAGCTGGACTCCTGGTGTCGACGAGACTGCGTGGCACATCGCCCATCGTGCCGTGGACGACACCGTATGGACAATCGACACCGTCGGCTGGCACAACACCACATACACCATCGCAGGCCTCGATGCCAACACTCAATATGTCTTCCGTGTGGCTGCCGCTTGCAGCACACCGTTGGCATCCTTTGTATGGGGACATACCGACTGCGACCCACAGAGCATACCCTTCAGTGTCGACTTCGAAACCTGGACACCCTACAGTTTCGTCCCCTATTGTTGGCACAGAGGTTCCAGCTCTCCCACTGTAGTTGCCACCGTCTCCGCCCACAGCGGTAACAACGTACTTTACATGTATTCCACCAGCGCCGACTACAGCTACATAGTACTGCCCTTCACAGCAGTACCTATCGATTCGCTGCAGCTCTCTTTCTGGATGAGGAAACCCAACTCCTACCACACGCACGAGATAATCGTCGGTGTAATTGCCGACCCCGCCGACATATCCACCTTCCAACCCCTGGACACTGTCGGTTGCTCCTTCGTGTCGATATGGGAGCCCTTTGAAATACCACTTGACAGCTATACGGACACCGGCGGACGCATAGCCATCCTCTCGCCTGACGGTATCCGCAGTGACCCCTATATCGACGACATTGAAGTCTCATACATCTCCCCCTGCCCACGTCCTCGTGGAGTGTATGCCGACCACCTCACTCCCACCACTGCCACACTCCATTGGAACAGCACCTCGACAAACAACTATGAAATCGAGTACGGCCCCACCGGCTTTGCCCACGGGAGTGGCACCACTGTCACCACCACCGGTAACAGTGTCGTCCTCACAGGCCTCACCATCAGCATGCCCTACGATGTCTATGTCCGCGGCATCTGCACACCCGACACCAGCCAGTGGTCGTTTGTTTACACCTTCCATCCCTCTTGCGAGCTAGTCGACAATCTGCCATGGTCGGACAATTTGGAGAGTTACCCCCCTGGCGACAACACCACGGGGTCTGATTTCATCCCTTGCTGGAACCGTCTCAATAATGGCACCAATTATGGCGGCATTCCGACGGTGTGGTGGACGCCGTACAACCATACCTCAGGCGGGTCAAAATCGTTGTATTGGTACAACAACACCACCTTAACCACCTACGGCGACTATCAGTGCGTAGTGCTCCCCGGTATCGATACCGGCATCAATCCCATCAACACTATACGGCTACGATTCTGGGCACAGCCCTTTAGCGGCTCGCCCACCCTCTTCCTAGGCATCATGGCCGACCCTTACGACATCACCACCTTCCAATGTGTCGACACTGTCACCTTGGGCAGCAATCGTCTGTGGAGTCAAATCGAGTGCCCCTTTGCCCTGTTTGAGGGCAGAGGCTGCCATCCTGCCATCATGGCGTTGCGACCCACCACGCCGTGGGAGGCCTATCTCGACGACTTCGTCCTCGAGGTGGCTCCCTGTTCAGTCCCCAACCACTTCCGCAGCACAGGCAATACTGCCAGCACCATCACCCTCGACTGGTACGAGCGAGGCACTGCCACACGATGGCAGGTGGCTGTCGAAACATCCCTTCTTACGCCACCTACCCCCGACACACTGATCACCTCCCATCCCATCACCATCGCCGACCTTGTCAGCGGAACGGAATACTACTTCTATGTGCGCAGCATCTGCGGCGAGGGCGACACCTCGCCATGGTCCGATGCCCTGGTGCGCGTTCCCGGCAGCTGGGACATGCGTGCCAACCAAGTCGACACCATCCGTATGTGTGGCGGCATCATCTACGACGATGGCGGGGCCACTGGCAGTTACAGCAACAACCAAAACTCGCTTATTGTCATCTACCCCGATGCTGCGAACAGCCTGGTGAGCGTCAGCGGCACTGTCTCCATCGCGGGGATAAGAGACTGCCTGACCATCTACGACGGAGTGGGCAGGCAAGGTACCACATTGTTGAACTATTTCGGTTACAACAACAATAGGTCGTTTGAACCCATCGTCTCCTCCAACGGGCCTATCACCATTTACTTCTACGCCGATGGCTCTAGTAATAGCGACGGTTTTGCCATTAATGTGAACTGCATCAGTAGAACCTGTCGAGTTGCCAACGTGCGACTCGACAGCACTGAAGCACCCTCCGACACGCAGCTGGCTGTGACCTGGGACACCAATGGAGCCGACCTCTACGAGGTGGCGTGGGGTATGCCCGGATTCGTACCCCTCACAGGTATGGCAACCACCTACACTAACCGCATCACCATCACAGGGCTCTCTCGGCTCACGAGCTACGATGTCTGCGTCCGCAGCATCTGCTCAGGCGGACTGGACACAGGCTCATGGACCCGTGCCACACTCCAAACCACTCTATGCGACTATGTCAGCCAGCACTATAGCTACAACGGCACAACAAATGCCACTGACGATAATACCCCACTAGGCATCAGTATCTATGGCTACAGCTATGTGCAGACGCTAATCGACAGTGCGCAGTTGGCAGGCCTCACTGACCCTATCAACGCCTTCGCATTCAGCACCGCCACTGCCACCAATGGCTATTACTACAACCACATCGACGTGTATATGGCCAATGTGCCAGAAAGCGACCTTTCGGGCGGTTTCATCCATCCCGACTCGAACCACTTGTTCGTTCCCGTGATTACGGATGGAGACTTGCGCTACAATACCGTCGGTTGGCAGACGCATCGGTTTGACACCCCTTTCAGCTGGGACGGCCACAGTAATGTGCTCTTTGCGGTCAACCGCCGCCATGGTTTATCTTCCAACGGATATGCTGCTAGTTTCAACACGCACACTACTTCAAACGTCAGAACCCGATATATCAATCAGTCTAACATTGCCTATGACCCCTCCACTGTCACAGGTGGTTCGGCCAGTCACTATGTCGGCGACCTTAAGTTCATGACTTGCGGCCCCGCCATTTGCCGTATACCTATTATCACTGGTGTGTCGCACACATACGAGAGCGCCACTATAACATGGTCAGGCGAAGGCAATAGTTACCATTTGAACGTGAAAGAGAGTGCGGCATCGGTATGGCCTGACACCAATATCTCTGTCACGGGCAACGCATATACCTTCACTGGCCTTCAGCCATCCACTAACTACACTTTCCGCATACGTCAGGATTGCTCCACCGACAGTCTCGGCTACAGCGAGTGGACCTCCAGTATCTTCACCACCGACTACCTCCAGTGTTTTGCGCCTTACGATTTGACCGCTTCTAACATCACCAACTCCGCCGCTACCTTCGACTGGGTGCCAATCGGCGAAGAAACAATGTGGCAACTTCACGTATGGTTCTCTGGTGGGCTCGACAGCATCTACACCGTTAGCAGCCATCCCGTTACTATCAGCGGATTTACCGCCAACACTACCTATCAAGCCACTATCCATGCTCTTTGCGGCTCGGCTCACAACATCGTCAGTGATGAGACCTACCCGATTGAATTCACCACCGTCGCCTGTCCCGATGTTGTTGGACTTGGGACGCGCAACATTACCGACAATAGCGTAGAAGTTTACTGGTCTTCAGACCCGATGGCACAAACCTGGATACTTGAATACGGTTACCATGGCTTCGACCAGGGCACGGGCGTCACTGTCAGTTGCTCCACCAATATCTATGTAGTCACCGACTTGGATGACGACATGGAGTACGACTTCTGTGTTCGTGCTGTCTGCGGCTCTGGCTGGCAAAGCGAGGACTGGTCCTCCACCACAGCCACCACACTGCCTTATGTTGTTGTTTGCGATGCTCCTACGGAAGTCAGTGCCGAGGTATCCGGCAACACGGCCACCATCAGTTGGACTGCCGGTGAAGGCAACCTTAGTTTCGAAATTGAGTATGGCAGACGTGGCTTCACCCATGGTAATAGTGCCATTTTCCCCGTCAATGCTTCGCCTTTTAGGCTATCCAACCTCAGTTATGATACCGAGTACGATGTCTACATCCATGCCGTCTGTGACCAAAATATGTACAGCGACTGGAGCGATGTCGTCACTTTCACCACTGGGTCAGTCGGCATCAACCACGTGGCAGATCCTGCTTGCACCATCTATCCAAATCCGACCAATGGCATGACTACCATTAGTGTGAGCGGTATCAGTGGCAGGGTACTAGTATCGGTTGTCGATATAAATGGTCGTGTAATTGTCAGCAAGATACTTGACTGCTCGAACGAGTTCACCAATACCCTAAGTGTCGAAGATCTTCCACACGGTGCTTACTTCGTCCGCGTCACTGGCGAGAATGCCAATGTAGTCAAAAAACTGATAGTTAATAGAATTCATCAATCAAATTTAAACAGTTTCTAATAAGTATAAGGTTGCCCTTTGGTTGGGCGGCCTTATATTATTAAGTGATAGTAAAAAAATAACATATAACAATGAGAAGTAAAAATGGAAGTAATTTTCACTTATCGTTACACCTTATTTTTTAATTGTTACTAACTTTTGTATCACTATGGAAATGAATACTCTTTGCGGTACTGGCTGCCCAGCGCATTGCGCCAAAATGGGTCGTGCGTGCCCTGGCTGTGAGGACAGCGATGGGTAGGTGCTTTGTCGCTGAGTTGGTTAAATCGGAAGGCTTAGAGGCCTTCTCTTCGTTGAAGAAATCCCTGATTGCCGAAATCAATGCATTAGGCGTTTCCGGTCTTCATGTTTCCGATTTGAATTTGCCCGGCGGTGCCTATATTAATTTGGCTTATCCTCTTCCGAGTGGATGCTGCGTACCCTTTTTAGACGATAGGAGTGTCTATCTTGGCAATCAGATAGAAGGTGCTGGGGACGGACGTTGTTTTGGCGTAGTAGCCGACCCCTCCTTTGTGCTTGTCTGAACGTATGGCGAGAATGGGAAAGATCCCGAACTCTTGCTATACAAGCGGACTCTTTTGACTTGTATGAAGATTATTCGTCGACGTGGGTGACGTTTCCACGGAGGTCAAATTGGATTTCAAGCCCGTTGGTGAGGGTCACCTCATAGCCACCTTTGATTTTCTCACAGTCAATGATGAGCTGCTTGGGGAATCGGCCTACGATGTAGCGGGTGATATATCCCGGCACGAGGGTGACGGGCAGGCCGTCGGTACATTTCATCTCTTTCCAGATGCCTTTGGAGTCAAACTGGATGATGGTGCCGTCGGTGAGCAGGGCTTCGTACTCTTTGCCGTTGATATAGGCAAAATCGATGGCGCAAGAGGGCCAATGCTTTTGAATCAGTTCCGATGCGGGTTGAGGCAGGTTGTCGGGGTCAATCACGCGTTTGCGACTTTGGGCATTGGCGCTGCCAACCAAGAGGATAAGTGTAAGAAGGGTGAAAAGAATCTTTTTCATACTGTGGGTTTTCTATTAGATTATTGACTTGTTGATTAAATGCGGTGAATGGGGATGAGTTAGAGTTCTTCCGATTCGATAGAGACGAGGGCCTCTTTGCCACTGGTGGTACCGGTGTAAAGGTAGCGTAGGCCTCGGTTGGTCTCTTTAAGCATGTTCATCATTCTGACGAATGAGGGGTCGCTGCTGGAGATTAGCATCTCGCGTACAGCATCGTGGTTCTGAGTAGCGCTGAATTCCATTTCGTTGATGTCGAAGAGGTTTTCATCGCAGTCGAAATAGTAAGTGAAATAGTTGCTATCAAGCTCGACGCGAGAGCATACCATTCCCTCGGAGTAAGTCATGGGAAGTTGGAGTTTCATGGCCTGAAGAGAGGATTGTAGATAGGCCTCGGGGTCGCCCATGAATGTAGGCATATTGTCGGAGAGTTCTTGGGAGGTGAAATGAAGGGTGATGGGGTCGCAGTTTTGGGATGAGAAAACAACCTTGAGGTTGGCTTCGGCTTTTACGATTGCGCCGATGAGCTGGCGGAAGCTCTCGTCGCTGTTGCTGCGGTAGTTGTCAAGCATGTATTGGTGGAACTGATCCTGATTGGCACTGAAGGACTGGATGTCGAATACGCCCGTCAAAGTGTAGTGGAAGGTGACTGTAGCCCCGTCATATTCTGCCTTGTCCATGTGTCCGATGGCGCCTAGGGGAATGGGGCACTCCTCGTTGAGACTATTGACTAGCAGACGCAAATGCTTCTGATAGTCGTTCTGGCATGCGGTTAGTGTTAATACTAGCAGGAGGGATATAAGGTATGGGCGGATGCTTTTCATTGGGCGTGTATGGAGGTTTTTATTTGTCAAAAGAGAGTTTCATGGGGGTGGACTGGTTGGCAGGCATGCCGTTGAGGAACACTTGGCGAATGCGGGTGTGTAGGGTCTGCCCTTCGAGGGGACTCCATCCGCAACGGTAGAGTATGCTCTCGTGGGTGACAGGAGACTCACCCGGCTCTACAATAACTAGGTCGGCATAGTAGCCTGGGCGAATAAAACCACGTAGTTGGATGCCGAAAAGGGTGGCGGGGTTGTGGCACATCTTTTCGACAATGAGAGGCATCCATTGTTTTAGTAGTTCTTGATAATCTTCACTGTTAGTGGCGGTAGGGTTGAAAAGGCTTTCGAGCATCATGGCAAGGCTGTGCTGAATGCTGGGTATTCCGCCAGGGGCATCGAAATAGGATTGCTGCTTACTGGCAAGGGTGTGGGGTGCATGGTCGGTTGCAATGGTGTCGATAAGCCCGTCGACTAGTGCGCCCCACAGCGCTATCCTGTCGTCGGGCGACTTGATAGCAGGGTTGCATTTGATAAGGTTGCCAAGCGTGGCATAGTCGCGGTCGTCGAACCAAAGGTGGTTGGGTGTCACCTCGGCGGT